>Ga0208980_10002536_pt1 | contig 11021 bp, 24 predicted proteins | sample WetSurMetagenome_3_FD_187993 | JGI IMG/M metagenome (GOLD analysis project Ga0208980, IMG submission 187993) | Wetland microbial communities from Twitchell Island in the Sacramento Delta, sample from surface sediment Aug2011 Site A1 Bulk (version 2) | ecosystem: Environmental > Aquatic > Marine...
CCCCTGAGATGTCGAAGTCAATCCGCATAACATCCGTATTACATCTGCGGATTGAGTTCACGTTCAGCCAAGGCGTGGTATACAGGAGGCATGATTGCAAAAATAAATGAAGAAACATTTGGTGGATTCAAATATTCTTTTTATATTTGTAATGCAAACCAGTAAAATTAAAACAATGAAAAATTTAAAACTTTTACAGATCAATTTACAACAGACTTTAGTTTATAAAGATGAGAATACTTACAATGCGATACATGCCATCCATGACAAATACAAAGGTATTGTAGTCGTGAGGGTAGAGTATTATAAAATGACTAACGAAATTAAAGAATTACTGATGGTCGTAGGACTTGAATGTAAAGATGTTATTTTCGGTGACGGATTTGGATGTGACACATGGGATAATAAAATAAAAACTTTCACTCATAAAGAATAAACGATAAAACATTTGGCAGATTCAAATATTATATATATCTTTACATCATAACCAAAACGCAAAGACAATGAAAAAGTGGATAATAACAATAAAAGTACAGGATGAAGCGTCAGTTTTAACATATCTTGAAATGTTAAGATCATCATTTAAGGCGGCGGTTATGTTGGGATTGCCGATGGACTCAACCATTCTGGAAGACCCAGACAAAGGTGAGAAAGTAGTTTGTACGTCAGAACCCCCAGTTAAATTCAGATGGCCATGGTAACGAAGAGGATGACAGGTATTGATTACCGTAGAGAATTATATTTAATTCATCAGGCAGAGAAGTCAATGCTTGCTCATATTGATAACAGATTAAGGGAACTTATTAAGTTGTATCCTGAAGCTCGGATAAGTAAATCAGCTAATATGATAGCAAGTAGTATTACAGAACATTGGTTATCTGAAATGTCTATTGATCTTCAGATCAGTATCATTGAAAATATTGAGAAATGGTCGGATGAACAACAAGGCGTTCGGCAATTAGAAATATAGTCTGTCTGTCTGTTTGTGTTTTATTGATTAGTGTGCCCCGAAGCTGGTTACTTCGGGGTTTTTTTTGCTTGGAACGTGAGTAGGGCTGCGAGTGCCGCAGCCCTGTGATCCATACAAATCAATCCGCACATCCGTATTACATCTGCGGATTGACTTATAGAACTCAAAACCAGGTCTTCAGGTGTTGTTCATCAGGAAAAAATAGTTCAAGAAATATTTGGAAATGTCATAAACATTTTTTATCTTTACACTAACCAAAACAAATACAGAGATGACAAAAGAATTATTGACAATAGAGTTTAGATATCACGATAAGCCTAAAGGTGATTTTGATTCAGTACACAAAAGTAAAACGATTACAATAGGTATTTTTGACACATTGGAAGAGGCAATTGATAAGGGAAACAAAGCGATGGAAGTTTTTGAAGATTATTTTAAGCTTAATCCTCATTACAATACAAAAGAGAGGTTTAGTAAAAACGGTGGGTGTTTTGGTTATCCTAAAAGACTAATCACGGCGCTGGGATATTTACACACACCCTTTGAATTTTATGCTAAGATAGAAAAACTTACATATGCTAATGTTGACCAAACTATAATTGAAGTATTGGAAGCCAATAAAAGATATAAAGAATATAACAATGAAAGAAGTATTGATAACAATTAACTTCACAGACCCCACAGATAAATTCTGGTGGGATTGTGGAATCAAGAATCAGGTACATAGTTTTGATGAGGAAAAACAGACCATACACGACCTCATTAAAGAGATATGCGAAGATGAAGGAATGGAATTGTCATATAAAGGTAAACCAAGGGGGAATGTTTATCGCGACAATAAAGGTGGCGGGAGTAGAGTAGTTGGGTATATGTACAGAGGTAAAGGTGAAATTTACGATAGAAATATGACAAGGCCCATTATGGTATTTTGGGATGTGTGGGTAGAAGTACGTGGAGTGACAAGATTTGAATTGGAGAAACTTGATAAATAATTAAAGATATGGGATATTATACATATGAGGCTCAAAAAGCTGAGAGAGAAAGCAACTGGTGGAACGCATACAGATGCTGGATGAATGAAGGTGGTGATTATGGTAGAGAAAACGCTGCTGCTTGTAAGACAATAGCTGAAGCCGTAGAACTTGGCGACAGATACAGAGCCTTGGTTGGTAACGCTCACGAGAGATGGGAGAATCACGAAATAAACAGTTCTCAATTATATGAGATTCAATGTCAGGCACACGCTGAGGTGTACGGAAGGTAATACATTTAATAATTAAAGACCCCGAAACCCCTATCATAATAGGAAAGTCGGGGTTTTTTTATGCTCGGAACTCTCGTGGGCTTGGGATGCAACAGCCCCGTGAGATGATCAAGTCAATCCGCACATCCGCGTATTACATATGCGGATTGACTTCTTGTTATCGTATCCTGCAGGCGATCCTCTTCTAAGTAAAAATAAATTAAAAATAAAAGTTGTTTTGTTTGGCAGATTCAAAAACATTTTTTATCTTTACATTGTAATTTGAAATCAAACAGATAATAAACGTAATTAAAAATTAAAAGGTATGAAAAAGTTAGTATTTCTTTTTGTTCTTTCATTATTATTCTTCAGTTGTAAGAAAGCAGATGAACCCGACCCGAATCAAATTGTAGATTACGATGGTAATGTATATCATTCCGTTGTTATCGGAAATCAAACGTGGTTGGTTGAGAATTTAAAAACGACGCATTTTAACGATGGAACTAAAATTTCATTAATTGAAAATCAGAAGGTCTGGGATAACTTACCGTCCACAGAATCGCCGGGGTTCTGTTATTACGATAATAAGATAGAGAATAAAAAGGAATATGGATGTTTATATAATTGGTATTGTGTACGTGATGGGAATATAGCGCCTAAGGGTTATCATGTGGCTAATAATTGTGATTGGTTAACTCTTATAAATTATTTTGGCGGACTTGATTTTGCTGGAGATGAATTAAAGTCGGACGGATTCTCTGCAGTCCTTGCTGGATATAGAGGTGATAAATTTTATGACATTGGTAAATCAACGAGTATAATGTCAGCGGATTTATATGGTGTTAATAATGTTCTCACAGTTTCAGCTTATCGTGATACAAAGAATTCAAATTATGGGGCAGGCGGGATGGAAGTGGGATTATCGATAAGATGTGTTAAAGATAATACAGTTACAGTAACCGTAAATAAATAAGTTTCGTTTTTTCATTTTGTTTTTCAGACCCTCGGCGAAAGTCGGGGGTTTTTTCTTTCCCCATAGATGTCCACTACGTTGCTTTTAAATCTGAGATGTGGAACTCAATCCGCATATCCGCGTATTACATATGCGGATTGACATTTCCTGTATCCCGTCGTTGAAGATCTACTTCCTCCTTGTAAAAATAAATGAAAAAATATTTGGAAATGTCATTTATTATTCCGACCTTAGTACTCTAATCAAAACATAAACGACATGAAAAATACAGAATCCAAATATTGGAATAGCGGAATACAAAAAAGAGGGAAAGATTTTTATTCCTTTGCGGGAAATATTAAAAACATTGGTTTGTTATTTTGTTGTTCTTTTTCCTTAAAATATATATCTTTTAACGTTTTTAAATTAATTTAATATTATGAACTACATAAATTACAGAGAACAAAGTCAGGAATTAAAAGGTAAAAGTGTTCGTTGTATTAAGATGAATGATGAATATCCCGTACCAAGTGGAACTATTGGTACTATTATAAATGTTGATGACATTGGAACTATTCATGTAAAATGGGATAATGGTTCTATGTTAGGACTTGTTCCGAATGAAGACATATATGAAATTTTAAATTATTAAAGATATGGGAAAATACATTAATCAAACGTCGAATGGTTCTATTGGCTCATCGTACAAATCCAAATGTGAGGCTTTGGTAGCAGATGGCGCCAAGGTTTTAATTAACCCCATAAGATTTGTTAATAATATGGTTTGCGTTGTTAACAATGGGTATTTTGCCGCCGCCGCTTACGTTTATAGTGAGAGTGAATTCGTAGAATTCTCAAGCGAAGAAGATCCAAGACCAAAAACATGGTTTATATGGGATAAAGTAAAGGAATTTGCGGCATAATCCCAAGTTTTTAAATAGAATAATCACGGAAATCATGTAAAATACCCAATAAACTACCGAAATTAACCCTGACATCCTACTGTTGGGGTTTCTGGTTTATACCTACTTTTCAAAGACCATAAATTCTAAAACCCAACTAGAGATCCTGTTTGCACAAGTCAATCCGCATAACGTCTGCGGATTGAGTTTGGGGATGCCCACCTGTATCCACGGGACTGACGATCCCCCTTAAAATAAATTAAAAATAAAAGTTATTTTATTTGTTTATGTCATAAACATTTTTTATCTTTACATAGTAATTAAAACACAAACAAGATGAATGATTATTTACTTATTGGAATTAAGGACGGAAAAATGACCGTTCTTGCTCAAGCGGGCGAGCCTACCATTATTCACACGGCTGGATTACTCAAAAAGAAACAGGATGAGGATGGCAAACTGCCTTATGATAAATTCATTATTGTACAGGGAGCAATTCTTAACGTATAAATTATAAACAAAATGGAAGATTTAATTGTTACTTTAGTTTTTATCGTCATTACAGGCGTTGTTGGTTATTGTGTCGGATGGAATGCTGGATACAAACAGACCATTGAAAAATTATTTCTGGAAGGTCATATTAGTTCTGAACTTTATAAAAAATCAATAAAATGAAAACACCCGTAATTGATTCACAAATAATCGGATGGATTGGCGTAATTCTTCTTTATGGTATTATATTCGGATATGCCATATATAGGAACAGAAAATTAAAGAAATTAAATCCGAAATAATTTGGATATGTCATATAATATTTATATCTTTATACAATAATTAAACCGTAATACAATGAGTAAAAAAATAATTATAGTTGAAGTTGATGATGAGCAGGTTATGAAATCAGCGGAAGTGGATTCAGTAAATGAGGCGATTTTAATAGAATCGGGTTGGATGGAAGCTAGTGGAATAACAGCCATTGATGTACAAGATTTTGATAATTCTATATAAATTATGAAAGATTTATTTTTTAAATTTGTTTTTTATATTATCTTAGCAGTTGTGTATATCAAAGTTAAGATTTTTAAGCGTATATCAAAATGAAAACACTCGTAATACACCCAAGCGATCCTTCAACCGATTTTCTCAAAGAGATATATCGTGATAAGAATTTTACGGTTATAAATGATCCTTTAACAACCGAAAGGGAATTGAAGAAACAAATTAATAACCATGACCGGATTATAATGATGGGGCATGGATGGTCAGGCGGTTTATTTGGATTCCATAATACAAGATTTGATATGAGATTCGTTCCTCTTTTAAGAGAGAGGCTTTGTATTGGAATATGGTGTAATTGTGATGAGTTCTTTAAAAGACACGGATTGGTCGGATTCTATACGGGCATGTTTATATCAGAAGTAGGAGAAGCAAGTTATTTTGGAATTAAAATAACGCAAAAGAAAATAGATTATTCAAATAATTTATTTGCAACTCTTATGAACGAATATATAAATTATTTTCATATCTTTGACTTAATTAAAGAATCATACGTTGGCGATTGTCCAGTCATACGATTTAATAATGAAAGATTATATGAATATGTCGCCGATTTTGAAGAAGATTATTATGATGACGATAAAATAATTCAAATAATATGAGTTGGGATTTTTTAGACGACCCGCTTGATGACTTTGAACAGTCCATTATTGATGACCTTGTCAGTAAAGGAATATATAAATTAAAACTCCGTACACTTGAAGAAATATTAACCCCTAATAAAGAAGAAATGAGTTACTTTAAAATTATTCCAGGCATTGACCCAGACCGCATCGAGGTTGAATGTGGTAGAAATGGGAGAGTATTTTTAATCCACACAGACGAAGGTCTAGTCGTTGATGTGTATGCCAATGGCGATGATGAGCTCGTAGATACTATGTGTATTTGGGATGAGGATATGAATAATGAGGTAGATTATACAGATGACCTCGGCGAAGATGAACAACAGCCTTAATAAGATTAGGCAATTAAATGGGCGAGTAGAGATACTCGCCTTTTTTTTGCCCAAGAACGATTGGATAGAGGAGTGCCTAGAAGACCGGCAGTAAAACTCAATCCGCAGATGTTGTGCGGATTGATTTGTAACTCCAGAAGCAATTTGCCAGAATTACCAGTGCAAATGCCAGATTTGGCAGCGCATTACCAGATATCATAGCTCAATTACCAGGCATTCCAGAGCATTTACCAGATAATCCAGAGCATGCTCCAGATTTTAGAGGCCCTTGCAATTTGCACAAGTCAATCCGCATAAGACCCCAATGCGGATTGACTTTATCCTGAAGACAACAGCCCGGACTCAAGTGAAAATAAATTAAAAATAAAAGTTATTTTATTTGGATTATAAATAAATTTGTTTTAAATTTGTAGTGTTAATCATATTAATAAACACATATAATATTATGGAAGACGAAAGAATTGAAATGTTGGCAAAGGCAGGATTGAACTGGAATGTTCGTTCCGAAGAATTACAGACAAAGTCTGGACTTGAAGTGCCAAATCGGATTGCTTTGGTAAGAGACGACACCAACACGGTGTTGGGTATTCATGCCAAAGGTTATGACGCATATCAGAACCACGAATTGCTTGAGCTCTTACACCGCATCGGTGGACAAACGGGCTTGGCCGTTAAAGGCGGTGGTTTATTCAAAGGTGGTGAAAAGGTCTGGTTTCAGCTGAAATCGAATGATCTTGTTCTCCCAAACGACAGAATCGAAGGTTATATTTCAGGACTTAATTCCTTCTCAGGAATCAGTTCGTTGGCATTCGGCAATACCAAGAATGTAATATCTTGCCAGAACAGCTGGTGGACAGCTTACAAAGAGGTTGGAACCAGATTGAGACATTCTTCCACAATGAGGCCAAGGATTGATGAAATCCTATTTAAAATCGACCAGATGTTGGCTGAAGAGCAGGAGCAGTTTGCCGAAATCAAAAGGATGGGTGATGTCCGTATGACAGCTGAGGTAAGGGAACTTATCACAAGGAAATTATTTGACATCGCAGTTGAAGATAAACTCGACAGCGACGCGCTATCTACGAGAAAGAAGAATCAGCTTGTTACATTCAATGCTGGACTCACATTGGAACTTGCACAAAAAGGAGATTCATTATGGGGGTTGTTCAATGGGGTTACTCGTTACACCACGCACGATATGAAGAAAGGTGATAACAGCGAAGCCAAGATGTTCGGTAGGACTGGTAGTCTGGAACGTGAGATATATAAGGAATTGGTTGAGATGATTTAATCCCAACTGATTGGTGGATGTTTAATACCCAAGGAAGGGTTGTAGTAATACAACCTTTTTTTATGCACCAAGATGCAGAATCATGACTCCAGAGTCTCCGGAGTTTGACAAGTCAATCCGCACATCCGTATGACATCTGCGGATTGACTTTACTCTGCCGTATGTGTAGGCAGGGCTGTTGCCACCAGAGATGGCAAAAATAATTTCAAAATACACTACAGATTTTATCGGATATTTCGTATATTTATATAAAATCTGAATATATGATTATAAATTGTGTGATTTGTGAAACGCCCTTTGAAGGAATTAGGCAAGATCAAAAATGCTGCTCAAGAGAATGTAAATTAAAGTATAGGACTAAAAATAGGAATCATCGTGTGCAGATTGATTTTGCTTGTATTATCTGTGGCGAAGTTTTTGTTCAGAGAAGAAAAGATAAAATAACTTGTTCTGCATCGTGTGCTCAAAAACTCTGGATTAAAAATAATCCAGAGAAAAATAAAAATAGGAATAATGGGGCTGACGCTAAAATTCGCAGAAAGAAATGGATTGAAAATAACCATGAGAGATTTAGAGATATACAAAATCGCCATAAAAATAAAAAAAGAAAAACCGATTTAGTATATAGGATTAAAGAAAATATTAGTAATCTGATTAGAGGATCATTAAAGAAAAAAAATCATATAAAAAAGTCGAGAACAATCAAAATATTGGGATGTTCATGTGAAAACTTTAAATTATATTTAGAATCGAAGTTTGAGCCGTGGATGACTTGGAATAATTATGGATTATGGAACGGTGAGTTAAATTACGGATGGGATATTGATCATATTATTCCTATTTCATCTGGCAATACAGAAGAAGAAATTTTAAAATTAAATCATTATTCAAATTTTCAACCTCTTTGCAGTCATAAGAATAGGTTTATTAAAAGAAATCATCTGAATTATTTGGAAATCTAATAAAATAGTTTTATCTTTATATCATAATTAATAACTAAAAATCATCGGATATAGTACGGACTTCACAGGAACACTGGATATAAATCCAGCCCTGACAGCAGAACAGACGGATTACATCAATCTTCTTGGTCACACACGGAGGATGAAGAGAAATGTGGAGAAGCTTATGGAACTCTATAAGGGTGAATATGGATATCCAGGGATAGATATAAAATATAACGTTCCCCAAGTAATTTATGGTCGTGAAGGTGAATACTTCGCAAAGGATGATGGTAATATGGGGCAAGTTGCCGATGAATCAATCATTGGTTATAATACCCCGCCAGGACAGATTGAATATAATGGTATTGATGACTTTAATGAAAAATGGGCAGAAAACGTAAAAAAGAAAAAAGAAGGTATCTGCCAGCCAGGTTTATGGTGTCAATGGGAAATAACGGAAGATGGTAGCATACTTCAATGGGATGGTGGTGAAAAATTTTATGATTATGTAGAATGGTTGAAATATCTCATTGCTCATTTTTTCTCAAAGTGGAATGTATTACTTAATGGTGAGATTGAATGGGTAGGAGAAGACCCAGACGACAGGGGAAAAATCGTGGTGAAAGATAATGTAGTCAAAGTGAAACGAGTAAAAATAACTTACGTAGATGAAGAAGAGTAGATTGTGAAAGTCAAAAATCAAGGGTGTTCCGTATGACACCCTTTTTTTATGCAAACACACCTAGGAGGGACTCGTGGGGACAGCCGGAAACGGAAAAGTCAATCCGCATAACTATCTGTGCGGATTGACTTTAATTCAGGAAGGACTCATGATCCGGGTGCCATAAAAATTTATGAGGAAACATTTGGCAGTGTCATAAAAGTTTTTTATCTTTACTTAAACATTTAAAACAAAGACAATGGGATATTACAGCAATTTTGAATTAACGGTTAATCATCCTGACGCCGACGCAATAATCGGTGACCTGAGAGCAGATAATGAATCCGCTGATAAAGCTCTCGATTCGGATGGCGCCACTTTAGAACCAACCAAGTGGTATGATATGGATAAGGATATGAAAGAGTTTTCAAAGAAATATTCAGAGGTTCTTTTCGAAATGCGTCGTGCAGGTGAAAGCGGTGGCGATGATCAATGTATCTACTATTTCCAAAATGGTAAGAAGCAAGAATGCTGGGTACAACTTATATTCCCAGAATATGAACAAGATAAAATGGAATAAGATGAATAAAAGAAAAGTAGTTTTCGTTGTTAGTACGTGTAATGCGTGGAAAGAGTATCACAGTTTCCGCCTTGTTGGAATCTTTACATCAAGAAGGATGCTTAACCCAGTTCTTAATTCTCTATTAAAGAGAAAAGAAATTGAATGGGATGATAATGACTGTGACATTGATATAGTAAATCGGTTTTCCGATCAATGGATACAAGAGAATTTGAAATATATAAATATTGATTTTGTCACTTTAAATAAAGTACAATGAGAATAGGAACTTTTGTATCAGTATGGGATGACGGAACAGAAATCCGTACCTCCGCAATTCTTGACGAAACATCTGGCGCGGTTGATGCCGAAACCGCCGATGTTGAGAATCTTGATATTCTTCAAAGAGAATTTTTTGAATCTTCCGATTGTGAAGAATATGAAATCTGCCCCGAATGCCATGAATATATACTCCATACTTGTATGGAACCCGGCATAGGTCACAATCTGGATGAAGTCAAAAGATGTAAAAACCCCGATTGTGAATATATACAGTTTGTACAATAACTGTATGACATCATTAAGAACCCTGCTATATCAGGGTTTTTTTATGCGTCAAGCTGTTGGATATATGATCATGTATCCAACAGCCGGACAAATCAATCCGCATAACTATCTGTGCGGATTGACATTAATTCAGGGGTATCCAAGATCTGTGGTAAAAAATATATGATAAAACATTTGGCGGTCTCATAAAAGTTTTTTATCTTTATATCATAATAAAAACAAACATGAAACAGAGAAAGTATCCAAAGAATCCAGACTGCCCGTTAAGCAAGAAGGAAAAAATCGCATTAGATAAAGCGCTTAGTGATATTGAATGGAAAGCATATCTTCCATTGAAACATTTAACAAGTGCATGGTCAGAGGCAATTGTTACCGACTACAATAAACATGAGATTGAAATTGAAGTAAAATCTGGAGTTGATAGTCAGGGTTCTAGTTACACTTACGATCTGACGATCAAAAGATCAGATTTTTCATTAGTGGTATAATAATTTATAAATCAAATTTGTTATGAGTAAAAAAAATTTTGACGAGCTGAGAAAAGCTTATTTAACTAACCCCAATGTTTGCCCCTTTTGTGGCTCGACTAATATTACGGCTGAGCACGCTGAGTTTGATTGGAATTATGCATCACGCCCCGTGGCTTGTGAAGATTGTAATAAAGAATGGGTTGAAGAATTCGCCCTTACTCATGTAATTTTTAATGACGAAACCATATGACAACAGCTGAATATCGTGAAAAGATGAAATTAAAGCACAAAGTAACCCACGCAGAGTATGACCACAGAGAAGGTGGCACCGCTCACGACTCGAAACTTATAAATCTTCATCTCAATCCATCTCATGATGGCGGGAACTCTAAGACAAAACGCTTCAGGTTCAGATATAGGGCATTCAACGCAGGTGAAGAATTCGCAGGCG
>Ga0208980_10002537_pt1 | contig 11021 bp, 14 predicted proteins | sample WetSurMetagenome_3_FD_187993 | JGI IMG/M metagenome (GOLD analysis project Ga0208980, IMG submission 187993) | Wetland microbial communities from Twitchell Island in the Sacramento Delta, sample from surface sediment Aug2011 Site A1 Bulk (version 2) | ecosystem: Environmental > Aquatic > Marine...
AGATATTTTTGAGATGGGCTCATCGATCCTGAGGTTGTGGTGGCAGATTCATGTATCGAAAAATTAGCGCAATCGTTATTCCGACCGTTATAGCGATTGGGATTGTCGCCTTTATGCTCTACCGGGTCTGGGATGATCTCTTCATTGCCCTCCAGAATAGTATACCTGCATATCTCGTCATTGGCACGATCATCTGCCTTTGTGCCTGGTGGTTGCGCGGCTGGCGTTATCACATTATTCTCAGGAACCTCAATTACCAGGTCAGCACTACGGCCTCCACTGCCTGTATCTTTGTCAGCCAGACGGTCAACCTGATAGTGCCCGCCCGTCTGGGTGATTTTGTACGGGTTCTCATCCTGAAGCATGAATATAATGTTACCTATTCTGAAGGGGTTTCTTCGCTGGTTGTCGAGCGGGTTTTTGATATATTCACCGTAGCACTCCTTGGTGCAGTAGCACTCTTCTTCGTTGTCAATGTACCTGGATGGTTCTATACCATCATTGTACTCCCACTCGCAGCAGGTGTGATTTTTTTTGTCCTGTTACTGTTTATGGGTAAATTTTCATCAGAAAACCGGTATATTGCAATAATTCTGACGATCCTGCATGAGATAAAACGGGCTTCGCTTTCACTGAAAGCCATTCTAGTACTTGGGTTTTCCTCGATCGTAATCTGGCTCCTGGACATCCTTGTCTGCGTTGCCGTTATATTGATGTTTCAGCAGCAGATTCCGTTTGCCATAGTTGTTCTTGCCATTGTAATAGGAAACCTTGTGAAGGCTGTTCCGCTCACACCAGGGGGTGTAGGAACGTATGAGATTTCTCTGGCAATAACCTTCGGACTTGCAGGGGTTGATCCAGCTGTTGCAACGCTCATTGCCGTAATCGACCACCTGATAAAAAACCTTGTAACTCTTGCTGGGGGGATTGTCTCGATTTATTACTTCGGGGACTGGGTCATCCCCAGCATCAGGACAGTCCTTGATTCTAAATTGGACGGGGGGAAATCATCCTGACCGTGGAGCACCAGGTTTTCTCCGTAATAAGCTGGCTTTCTGTCCTTACTCTGCTGCAGCTGGCTTTCTACCCGTCGCTGAAAAAAACATTTAAGAGCTTTGCATTTCCGGTCTCATTCTCCGCATCCCTCCTTGCATTCACCTTTCTTTCATGGTATTGCGGACTTCTCCGCGTACCAGTACAGATTGCCCTTCTTCCATTTCTGGCACTTTTTTGTTACCATCTCTGGTACCGCCACTATTCTCTTGAAGAGCTCAGGACAGAATGGCGCTGGGAGATAGTATTTCTCATCTGTTTTTTCCTCATGCTTGACGTACGGTTTGTCAATCCCACCATATCATATGCAGAAAAATTCATGGACCATGCATTTCTTGCATCAGTCATGCGAAATCCGGTGGTGCCGCCACTTGATCCCTGGTTTGCCGGCGGATCACTGAATGTCTATTATTATCTTGGATACTGGATGTTCGGGTGTCTTGGGATTGTCACCGGAGTACCATCGAATATCGCGTTCAACCTTGCCTTACCTACTATCTTCAGTTTTGCGGCGATTAACCTGTATGCGACAGGTAACCTGATGCTGAAAAAATTCCGGTGGTTGCCTCTTATTATTCTCTTTATCCCGAATCCGTCATTTTTTTACCAGATTGCCCAAGGAAAAGCCCTGCATACTGTTTTCTGGGATAGTACCCGGACAATCACCAATACCATCAACGAATATCCCCTTTTCTCTTTTATCTGGGGGGATGTCCATGCCCATGTGGTCTCACTGTTCAACCAGGTATTTCTGATTTTTTTATTGCTCTATGCTTTTAAAAGGTGGGAATCCCTTGAAAACCCGGCAAAATGGCTTGTCAGTATTCTTTGCGCACTGAGTCTTGGCTCCATGCCGTTATTTAACACATGGGACGTTTTGATTTACGCTCCCATCACGCTCCTGTTCGGAATCCTGATCATCCGGAGGGTGTGGAAAAAAACAAACAGTTTTTCATCCTGCTGGCATCTGGCAACGATACCCCCGCTTGCCATTCTGTGTTATCTTCCGTTTTACCTCCAGTTAAAGACAACCACCGGCGGTATCTCAATCGTTCATATCCCCTCGAATCCTTTCGAGTTCCTGCTGGTAAACGGACTGTTCATTGCGATTTTTTTTGTGTTCCTCTGGCGCGATATGGTGAAACGACCGTACCTCCTTCTTGCGGTGATTCCCTTTGTTCTGACAGGGTACCTCGCAGCTGCAATTGCGATGATTCCCTTTGTCTATTTCCTCGCTCGGGAGCATCATGATCTTCCTGATATCCTCGCCAGTATCGGATTGCTCCTTTTGATCTTCTGTGAGTTGTTCTATCTCAAAGACAACATGGGAGATACCTACTTCCGGATGAATACCGTCTTCAAATGTTATCTTCCTGCATGGATCATTCTTGGTATTGCAGCAACAACAATGGTCGGGAAATGGCTTTCTGAAACCAGATGGATTCCGGTTATTTCTACCAGGAATACAGCGATTATAACCGTTGCCGTGGTTGGCCTGCTCTTCGTTATCCCGTTTGTCACTCCGTTCACCATGAGTTATGGATCTGGAACGCTTGATGGGCTTGCGTATCTCAAAGACACACATGCCGGTGATGCCGGGGGAGTAACCTATCTGCGGACACTGCAAGGTGACGACCGGATTGTAGAAGCTGAGGGGGGAGACTATGCGTACTATTCGCGGGTTTCATCATTCACCGGCATTCCGGCGATTATTGGTATGCCATTTCATGAGTACATGTGGCGGGGCGATGATACCGGCTGGTTCAGCACACGACTGGCTGACGTAAAATCAATCTATGAAGAACCTGAAAAGACAATTGAGATTATGAAAAAATATAATGCCACACTCCTCTACGTTGGTGACAGTGAACGTGAGCGCTATCAGGTAAATATATCAGCAAACGGTCTTGAGAAAATATATTCTGATAGTGGAACGGAAATATACCGGCTTACGTGATAATGAACATCCGATTACAGTAAAAAAAACTGAGGTTATTTTTACATGTACTGCCAGTTTTTCACAAACCTTTATTTCCGCTCCTGATAAAATGATATGGCTACATCATTGCTGACTGATGAGTAATGAAGGAGCATTCTACTCCTGAATGAGGTGAGTTATGGCAAAAGGTTACGTAAAAACGCAGGCTCCGGACGAGCTTCAGAACAAGGCGCTTGAAGCCCTTGAAGTTGCACGGGATACAGGCAAGATCAAGAAAGGATCCAATGAAGCAACAAAAGCCATTGAGCGCAGCATTGCTCTGCTCGTATTGATTGGTGCAGATGTGGAACCTGAAGAGATTGTGATGCATCTCGGACCGCTCTGTGATGAAAAGAAAGTCCCCTATATCTTCATCAACAAGCAGAACGACATTGGCGCTGCAAGCGGTCTTGACGTAGGCTCAGCTGCTGCTGCAATTGTAAAACCCGGCAAGGCAAAAGAAACGATTGAAGATCTTACCAAGCAGCTGACCGCGCTGAAGGCGTGAGGATTCTACTATGGCAGACGATGCAACGCCAGCCGAAGTGATTGAGGTTGTTGGCTCGACCGGCATGCACGGCGAAGCAATGCAGGTAAAGTGCCGTATCCTTGATGGAAACAACAAGGGACGCATCATTACCCGCAACACGGTTGGTCCAATACGTGAAGGAGATATTGTAATGCTCCTTGAGACCGAACGCGAAGCAAAGAAAATGTCGAGGCGGTGAAGGAACATGGTTGAACAACATCCCTGCAGCTTTTGTGGCATTCAGCTTGAACCAGGCACCGGCAAGATGTATGTCAGAAAAGACGGCACCATCTTTTACTTCTGCGGCTCTAAGTGCCAGAACAATTACAAGCTCGGCAGGGTCCCCCGGCGGGTCCAGTGGACTGCTGCAGGAAAGAAGGCTGCAAACAAGGAGTGAGATCGCAGATGGACCGCACCTTTGTTATGGTTAAGCCTGATGGGGTTCAGCGGGGTCTAGTGGGTGAGATCGTTTCACGCCTTGAAGCAAAAGGCCTGAAACTCGTGGCAGCGCGGTTTGAGGTGCTCCCTGAAATACGGGTAACAGAACAGTACCGTGAGCATCTTGCAAAACCATTTTTTCCCTCCCTGAAACACTATATTATGGGAGGACCCTGTTTTCTCATGGTCTGGGAAGGCAGGAACGTGGTCGCGATCGCCCGTAAGGTGATCGGTGCGACCAATCCCCAGGAAGCAGAACCCGGTACCATCCGGGGCGATTTTGGGATTGATATCGGCCGGAACGTCATTCATGGTTCCGACTCTCCGGAGAGTGCAGCCCGCGAGATTGCAATCCACTTTAAGCAAAATGAACTGGTTACGTACACGCGGATTGATGAATCCGTCATCTACGAATACTAAAAACTCTTCTTTTTATTTCTGGCTCTTCAAAAAAAGTCCCTTTATTATTCTGTGCCTGAAATTAGAGAACAGGTAAGGTTACCGGGGGATTTGTGCCAGCTCCTTAACCACCAGGCAGAAACGACAGTCGCGTAGTATCGGTTCAGCGTCAATTTTTTAGGCGTATAAAAACCTTCTTGTAAAAACCCCGTGTTGTTCATTCAATGAAAATCGGATTATTCTGATAGTGCAGTAATTGCTGCTACACTATCAATCAGCTACTATGAATGCCGTCGCTCCTGAAAGGACGCCCCCGCGACGGGGATCGGTGACAAAATTGAGAGAGAACGGCACTACCTGCCGCCGCTCTTCAGAGTGACCATCAGGCAGGAGGGCATCACAGAGTGAATAATGTTCCCTGTCCGGATGTGGACAAAATCAATTCATGTCCGTTTCTCCAAAAACCTTTTTTCCGCCGTTACAAAGATACCCGGATAACTATTACTCTCTGACGCTGCACAATGCTTGAGGGAATAGTAAGAGTCAGAACAGCAATTTTATCTTTTTTCAGGGGAATGCAATAACCAATGTCCTTAGATGAAAGCCAAAACCGGAATACCGGGCATATCATCAGAGTGTGCAGTGCTCAGATCGCGAGCACCTGGGAAGATCCGGAAAAGACACTGATAAAGGCAGAAACTTTCATACGGCATGCTGCTGATTGCGGCGCAAAACTGATCTGTTTTCCTGAACAGTTTGCAACAGGATGGGACCCCAAACCCCGCAAAAATATCCAGGATATTCACGGAAGTATAATTTCTTCCCTGCAGGAATATGCAAAAGAGTACAGGATTGGCATCCTTGGTTCATTCCGGGAAGCACATGACCCGCTTCCGAAAAACACTGCCGTCGCCATCGGCAGGGATGGCAGGATTCTTGCAAGCTATGCAAAGATGCACCTGTTCTCTTTTTGCCATGAACAGGAAGCAAACACACCTGGCACGGATCTGGGCATATTTGCCTTTGATTCGCTTACCTGCGGTATCGCACTATGTTATGACCTCCGGTTTCCTGAACTCTTCGGGCTTTATGCCCGGAGGGGCGTTCATGCAGTTTTTGTTCCGGCCGCCTGGCCTCAAAGCCGCATCAGGCATTGGGAGCTGTTCATTACCGCACGGGCCGCAGAAAACCAGATGTATATACTGGGGGTAAATACAACAGGAAAGACTCCGGTTGATCTGTACTCAGGTGCGTCGATGACTGCAGATCCCCACGGGACGATTATCAGTCGCGCTGATGAGGCAGAGCAACTCCTCTTCTCAGATATTGATCCTGGAGAAGTAGAGAGGGCAAAAAAGGCATTACCGGTAGAAAAAGACCGCAAGGATGCACTCTATCATTCACTTCTTAGCAGGAGAACCTAGTAAAAACAAAAAAAATGATCCCTGTCCCTTTTTTTCTGGACTGAAGGGTAAAAAATCCCGGTGATCGCTGTTTATGCTCCAGGAAAACGCACGCCTATATGTAATCAAAAGATCAATGCTCTACCATGTATCATCTCGTGTGCGTCAACTGTGGAGCCACCTATCCCGCTGACGAGATCCTGTACAATTGCAAAAAATGCGGTCATCTCCTTGCCGTAAAATATCCCCTGAACGAAATAACCGTAACAAAAGCGATGTGGGAGAAGCGTCCGCTCTCGGTATGGCGGTACCGGGAACTGCTTCCTGTCCGGATAGATCCCGTCACGCTGCAGGAAGGCGGGACTCCCCTCTACCACTTAAAAAGGCTCGGGCAGGAGATGGGTCTTAACCATCTCTACGCAAAACACGAGGGCATGAACCCCTCCGGTTCGTTCAAGGACCGGGGTATGACCGTAGGTGTCTCTATGGCAATTCAGCTGGGGAAAAAGAGTGTTGCCTGCGCGAGTACAGGCAATACCTCAGCAAGCCTTGCGGTCTATGCAGCAAAAGCAGGGATCCCGGCGGTAGTGCTCCTCCCTGCAGGGAAAGTGGCAGTGGGAAAGGTGGCACAGGCACTGATGCACGGCGCTCAGGTGATCTCAATCCGTGGCAACTTTGATCGTGCTCTTGAGATGGTGCATGATCTCTGCCTGTCCCACGGACTGTATCTGTTAAATTCCATCAACCCCTATCGACTGGAAGGACAGAAGACTATTGGTTTTGAGGCACTCGACCAGCTTGGGGAGATCCCGGACCGGTTTGTTCTCCCGGTCGGAAATGCTGGCAATATATCGGCAGTATATAAGGGATTTATGGAGCTGCAGGAACTGGGTTTTATGGACCGGTTACCGATGATGACTGGTATCCAGGCACAGGGGTCAAGTCCGGTGGTGCGGGCAATCCGGAACAATCTCCCGGAAGTGATCCCGGAACTGAATCCTGAGACTGTGGCAACAGCAATACGGATTGGTGCACCTGTCAATGCAGAAAAGGCTCTCACTGCCATCAGGAAGACCGGCGGACTTGCCGAGTCTGTGACCGATACAGAGATCCTGCATATGCAACGGGATCTCGCCAGAAAAGAAGGAATAGGTGTCGAGCCGGCATCAGCTGCATCTGTTGCCGGAGTACGAAAACTGGTGGAATCCGGTATGATTGACCGGAATGAACGGATCGTCTGTGTTGTTACCGGGCATCTGCTCAAGGACCCGGAAACGGTGATAAAACAATGCGAACCCCCGACAGAGATCAACGCAGATCTGCCATCGTTGCTCTCTGCACTGCACTTATAATCGCGCTGGCTGCGATCCCCTCAGCGGGAGCACTCTCAGCTGATTATCTGATTTTCCCCAATGGGACGGCCTACAGGGCATCGATTGAGATTGTGGACTCGTCACGGTATGAGTTTGTCGATTCCGGCATGCTCGGTGAACCCACTCCCCTTACGGTAGGAGAAGTAGAGCTATCGGGGAATTGTTCTCCATGCCTGTTCAACCAGACCGGTCCTTCGTTTACCAGCAATGTCAGGGCATTAACATTTGAACGGGGAAATTATACCGTTTCGTATGTTTCACCCCTTCGTGATAATCACCTTCAGGCATCCTTCAAGAATCCCTATCACGTTAATATCCCACTCCCCCAGGAATTCGATGTCCGAAACCCGCTCCTTGCCGGAATCAGCCCTGGAGCAAATGTTACACGATACCCGGATAATACAACGTTAATCCAGTGGAATAAGACGCTGTCAGTAGATCTCAGGTTCTATGACCAGGATCGCGAGACTCTCCTGTATTTTTTCCTGCAATTCATGGGGATAATCGCCGTCGTAATGCTGTTGCCTTTCCTGATAACCATGAGAAAGAAAGAGTGAAGAAAAGACGTTCCGGAATCAGGTCGTGAGGAGCCGGGGGGCAGCCATTTATAAGCCAGAATCCGATTGTGACCAGTCCTTTCTCACATCAGCGTCTTCTGCGGATTGTTCAGATGTTTTTTTGCAGCAGGGGTGACTTCCCTTCCCTGCGGGGTGCGTTTTAAAAACCCAATCTGGATCAGGTACGGTTCATACACATCCTCAATGGTCCTTACCTCTTCCCCGACCGAGATCGCAATGGTCTTTGCACCTACAGGACCCCCGTTAAAATCTTTGGCGATAACTGATAGAATGCGCCGGTCCAGCTCGTCAAGTCCAAGCTCATCGATTTGCATCATCTGGAGCGCTGTTGCGGCAATCTCACGGGTGATAGTCCCATCCCCTTTGACGATTGCAAAATCCCGTACACGTCGCAGCAGACGGTTGACAATTCTTGGTGTTCCCCGGCTTCTCCTTGCTATCTCATCAGCACCTTCAGCAGTTATTGCGATCTTCAGGATAGATGAGCTCCGCATGACAATCTTTACGAGTTCCCCGAAGGAATACAAATCAAGCCGCGACAGGATGCCAAACCGGTCCCGGAACGGAGCACCTAAAAGGCCTTGTTTTGTGGTTGCCCCTATAAGGGTAAAATGCTCAAGGTTCAGCTTTATCGAGCGTGCACTCGGCCCTTCACCAATCATGACGTCGATAAAGAAATCCTCCATTGCAGGATACAGCACCTCCTCAACTACCGGGTTTATCCGGTGGATTTCATCGATAAACAGGATATCACCCCGTTTTAAGGGGGTGAGAAGTGCAGCAATATCCCCCGGTTTTTCAAGCACCGGGCCGGTCGTGGCCCTGATATCAGCACCCATTTCGTGGGCTATGATATGCGCAAGTGTGGTCTTTCCGAGGCCTGGTGGCCCGGAAAACAGGAGATGATCTAGGGGTTCATCACGCTTCTGTGCAGCTTCGATCGCTATCTTCAATGTCTCTTTAACCTGCACCTGCCCGATAAATTCATCCAGCCGGGCCGGCCTGATCGTAAGATCTTCTCCTTCCTCCAGGAGGGGTTCGGGTGAGATAATCCTCTCGGTCATGACATTAGCGTTCCTTCATTTTTACGAGGGCTGCTTTGATAAGATCCTGCACCGAGGGGTTTTTCATCACGAGTGCTGCAGCATTGACTGCATCCCGTGATTCTTTTTCTAGAAACCCGAGCGAGACAAGTGCGCTTACTGCATCGTGAACAGCCGGGCTGGTTCTGCCCACATCCCCGGCTACCATCGTCTCGCTGACTTTCTTCATCTTATCCCTGAGTTCAAGGATCAGCCGTTTTGCACTCTTGGTACCAATTCCGGAGATTCTGGTAAGTGCCTTTTCGTCATCGTTCAGGATCGCCATGACGAAATCCTCAATGCCTATCTGGGAAAGGACGTTCATGGCGCTCTGGGGGCCGATCCCGCTCACCCCGATCAGGATCCTGAACATCTCCAGTTCACTCTGGTGCATGAAACCGTAGAGCGTCATCGCATCCTCACGGACCGCCATATACGTGAAGAGTTGTACCGGCTCTGTCATATTCACCATCAGCTGAAGCGCGGGCTGGGTTACCTGCACCTGGAACCCTATGCCCCCGACATCGATTACCACCCACCTGTCACCCGTCAGGACCGGTTTACCACGGAGATGTGCGATCATTGTACTATCTCATGATATGGATATGACATAAGGCAATCGAAAGGGCATCGGCTGCATCATCGGGAGAAGGAATTGCATCCAACCGGAGGAGTCTTTTAATCATTTCCTGCATCTGGCGTTTATCCGCACGCCCGGACCCGGTGATCGCCTGTTTAACCTGGTTCGGCGTATATTCCGCGATTGGGATAGTTCTCTGTTCAGCGGCGAGCAGGATGACCCCGCGTACTTCACTTACGCTCATAGCTGAGGAGATATTCTTTGTAAAGAATAATTTTTCAAGAGAAATATGAGACGGCTGGTATTTCTCAAAAAGAGCTTCGACCGCAGTATACAATTTTAATAATCTCTCGGAAGCACGGAGATCCCTGCCCGATGTTTCTATACATCCATACGTAACCATCCGTATATCCCCCTGAGTAACATCAAGCACGCCGTAGCCCAGTCGTGCCAGTCCGGGGTCTATCCCGATAACAATCATGTTAGCAGAGCCTCCTGAGCAGGTATATGGAGCTCCTGTATTATACTGCAAACGGTATGCGGGGTGAAGATGAAATCGTGATTCCCTGACCACACCAAAAACATGGGAAAAAACTAAAAAAAAATTATTTCATGAATCCAAATGATTTCAGCGTCACATCCGTATTAACAGCACCGACATGGTATACAGTCCCTGATGACAGTTCGTTTATGACAACCTCTGCGGGCGAGAAAAGTGAAGTGTCGATCTGGTAGAAGTCGTAGTTTGCTTCCTTGAAGATATCGTTGAATGGTTTGCCGTATCCCTTGGATTTGCTGCTCGGGATCTTCTCAAGATAATCCTTGATCTCGGGGGCATTCATCGTGAGATTTATCCTGCCGTGATAGATAGTGGCGTCGTTAGTGACACCCATGGCAAGCTTTGCACCCCTGACCGGGGGGACCGGTGCAGTTCCCATGGCGGCGATGACCTTCCGGGTATCAAATCCGAGCTCGTTGAGTTTATAGATTGCAGTCTCTACGCACCGTCCTGAAACCTGGATTGAACCAACCATAGAAGATGTAGGGGCTACAACAGCACAGACATTTGCTACATCCACATTGCAGTCCTCTGCAATTTTCGTCATTACTTCTGCATTTGGAAGGTGATCGCTTTCCAGGCAGATAACAGCCCAGTCAAAATCGTCCTCATATTCAATCACTTCAAACGTATGCTTTGGTTTGAGAGAGAGTGCCCGGGCCGGTCCACTGCCCATGGCAAAATAATTCCCGACTTTGACCGTCCATCCTGCTTTCTGGGAACCAAGACATGAGATTGAGGGAAAATCCGTCATAACTTCTATGAACGGCATGGGGAATTCCTTGATGTGCCCCATCCGGAAGTTGACCTCTCCCAGTCCGCCCATACAGATTTCGGTGAATGCACGGCCAGCTGCATAACCACCTGAGGTACTTACACCACAGTCTACAATGCGTGCCCCATTATCCATTTCATGGTAGGTACAGTTAAATTCCTCTGGTATTTCGGCTAAATTCTCAAATATTTCCAGTGCCAGTTCATTAACACTCAACATTTACAAAAACCCCTGCATCATAAGAGAGGGTCTGGGAACAGATAATATTTTTCAA
>Ga0208980_10002538_pt1 | contig 11019 bp, 11 predicted proteins | sample WetSurMetagenome_3_FD_187993 | JGI IMG/M metagenome (GOLD analysis project Ga0208980, IMG submission 187993) | Wetland microbial communities from Twitchell Island in the Sacramento Delta, sample from surface sediment Aug2011 Site A1 Bulk (version 2) | ecosystem: Environmental > Aquatic > Marine...
TCATTGGACTTTTTGTTGAAGATGTTGATTTGTATATGAATAATGCCCTTAAAGCTGGAGCAACCCTCATAAGCCCAGCTCAGGACTATGATTATGGATATCGACAAGGGGATATCCTAGACCCCTTTGGACATCAGTGGATGATCGAGAAGAAGATCTAGTTTGTACTCACTCAAATAATAACACCTAAATGCTACCTCGGACGGTTTAATTAATTGGCTTCGCCGAGCTCGGATCGAAGGTGATCTCAAGTAGCTTCGCAAAGTAGAATAGTGGTCGATCCTCGGTTGCCTTCCCCAGTCCGGACAGCATCCCGATCAGCTCTAAAAGTCTATGAGAGAAAAATTTGAACTGTTTATTAAATTCTGTGCACCGCGACTGTTACGTTTCTCGAGACAAAGTCTATGTGGGCTGCAGGCCGACGCGGAGCCTGCCATGAGAGAAGCGAAGGGGAACCTTGCATTTGCCCTGACATGCGAAGCATCGTCAGTGGTTTTTTGCTCTTCACCGAGACTATTTCATCATGACACGTAACTTCACTGCCATCTACCAGGACTGGCAAAAAACAATGCACCGCAACACCCCTCCTTCGTCGGAGCAGTCTCCCCGGCACCTAGTTAAACTGCCGGGCCGTTAGCATTCAGGTCTTGTGGCCATTGTATCGTTCAAACACAGTTTCGTATAAATTGTTATTATTTATTATATCGAAAATTAATTATGCCATCAAACCAGGATTTCGTAGACTTTGTAATTGGCCAATTGCAATCTGCAGGGGATATAACATTTAAAAAAATGTTTGGAGAGTACGCTCTTTATTCAGGTAACAAAGTATTCGCACTCATTTGTGACAATAAACTTTTTATAAAACCAACAAATGCGGGTAAGAATTATATTCAGGATGTAGTTGAAGCCCCTCCCTATCCAGGAGCAAAGCCGAGTTTTCTGATAGAAGAAAGGATTGAGGACCATGAATGGTTGAGCACCTTGGTTAAATTAACAGTAAGTGAACTACCAGAGCCAAAACTGAAGAAGAAGAAAAAAGACAAGAACAGGTAAACATTGTGACAGTCTTAAAATTAACCGAAATGCTGACTGGGACGGTTTAATTAAGTGCCTTCCCGCTTCACCTGTAAATAGAGCCAAATTCGTTATAGCATGACAGAAGCTTCGCGGGACATGGACAACAATTTTAATAATGCGTTGTTAATGAAGAGATATATTTGAAGAATTTAATTTAACTGCTTAAAAAAAAATTAAATGGCACTGATTAATCCTCACATTAACTTCAACGGAAATGCCGAAGAAGCATTTACATTTTACAAATCAGTTTTTGGCGGAGAATTCGCAAAAATTATCCGTTTCAAGGACATTTTTAGTCCAGAATTCCCGGTATCAGAAAATGAGGCAAATAAAATAATGCACATTTCTTTACCAATTGGGAAAAATTTTTTAATAGCGAATGATGTTCCGGAAAGTATGGGACGGACGAATGAGAACGAAAACAGAAGTAAAATTTCAATAAGCGCGGAAAGCAAAGAAGAAGCAATCATATTATTTAATGGACTTTCGGTAGGTGGACAAATTGAAGTGCCTATTGAGGAAAGCCCTGGGGGTTCTTATTTTGGTATGTTTAGAGATAAATACGGGATTGAATGGATTGTGGATTTTGATCCGAAAAATATCGGACAAATTTAGCAGAAGAAAAACAACGAACCGTTAATAGCGGTTTCTGTAAGAAAAAATAATCAACTTCTAAAACAATTATGATAATATAAAAAAACTAATACTATGGCAAAGACAAACATCTACTTGAATTTTCAGGGAAATGCAGAAGAAGCATTTAATCTTTACAAATCAGTTTTCAAAACAGAGTGGTCTGCTCCAATTATGCGAATGGGTGATATGCCACAACAGGAAGGTATGCCACAACTTTCAGATGTTGAGAAAAAAATGGTCATGCATGTCGCACTACCGATTTTAGGAGGAACAATCATAATGGGAACGGACATGCTTGAAAGTATGGGACACAAATTAAAAATCGGAAATAACATAACTATTAGTTTAGAATCAGACACAAAAGAAGAAGCAGACAGAATATATAATGCACTTTCTCAAGGTGGGACAGAATTTGTAGCACCTCATGATGAATTTTGGGGCTATTGGGGAGTATGCCTTGACAGGTTTGGAATTCGTTGGATGTTTAACGTTCCTAAAAAACAATAATAAAAAGAAAACAAGGATTTAGATAATACAATCGTGAATAAAAATGACGTGAAAAAAAAACCTGACTTGAAAAAACAAAGAATCGCTAACACACGCTCATAAAACATTGGGGTTTCAGCGGTTTTTCGACTGCATCACTCGCAGCAAGGTTTGTCATGGGTGATACAAACGTAGCTCCGTTCTCCTCAGGGTTTCATAGTATAAAACCATAGGCTGCGATTATAGTTTTCATTATCTTTGCCGGCTTGCCCCACGATGTGTTTGATGCTTTATCCGGACAGCTTTATAACCAGGGAATAATTCGTATTGTGAGACAAATCCGTTTACCTGGACAGGCCGCAAACAAGCCAGCACTTCGCAGGCTAAATATGAGTGGTAAAAAAGTTTTGGTCCTTCTTGAAAGTTTAAAAATGAAGAACTCAGTTTACATGCTTTACCGCGACACCCCTCCTTCGTCGAAGCAGGTTTACGGCACCTGATTAAACCGCCGGACCTTAGGTTTCATCGCCCCAGAATAAACAGACTATATGTCACCTAGATAATTTTGCAAAATCCTTAAATTCTACCTCCGTATAAGGACCTAAAAACGGCAACATAAAATTAACAGTCGAAAATGCACAACAAATTTTTAAAATTCTTTTCGATAATTTTTATTTGTGTAAGGTTAACTAATTGTCGATCAGATTCAGTTAAAGATATTGATGGCAATGTTTATCCAACAGTAAAAATTGGAGCCCAAGTTTGGATGGCCAAAAACCTTATGACAACCAAATATAATAATGGCGATTTAATAGGAACAACAACTCCCGCAAATTTGAATATAGAGGATGAAAGTACACCTAAATATCAATGGGCGTATGATGGCAATGAAAGCAATGTCGATACACATGGTAGATTATATACGTGGTATGTGGCAACAGACATTCGGAATATATGTCCAACAAAGTGGCATGTTCCCAGCGATAGCGAATGGACAGTTCTAACCGATTACCTGATAAAAAATGGATATAGTTTTGGTAACGGGTATAAAAGAATGGACATTGCAAAATCACTATCCTCTACAACAGGTTGGGTCGCAGATGAAACGCCAGGGAGTACAGGTAACGACCCGACGAGTAATAACAGAACCGGTTTCACTGCCCTTCCCAGTGGCGCCCGATTGGAGGATGGGAATTTCTATTTATTTGGACATATTGGTAACTGGTGGTCAACTACTGAAGGAAAAGGGGGATTTATGCAAGGATTATCAGGAGTTATTGTTTATACTCCATGCGGCAAAATTAGGACCATCTACCACGATTATTGTTATGTAAATAGGTACTGTAATAATAAGAAGTACGGTATGTCCATACGGTGCCTTAAAGACAATTAATCAGTCAGTTCTGAGAAAATTGCAGCGAAAACCTAACACAGACAATATGGGTAAGTTGTTTGTCAGTTTTTGCTTTTGCTCCTGCACCCAAGACAAATTTGTAACAGGGGATTAATTCGCGGATCCGGTCATATTTGTACCACGATCGCGCCAGCACGCAATAAAATTTGTACCATGAAGGCAAAAACCACGGCATACCCTTATTGCACCGTGACAGATTTCTGGCTAAAGTACCTGGCCTCTGTCTGGTGCTTGCGTCGGGTGACGTAAACTACCTCAACTGTCGGGCCGATAACTGCCATAAATTGTGCCCCTGAACTATGTAAATAGCATGACACTTGTTTACGAAACAAATCATTATCGACTTACGTTTACTCCTGTCACGCCAAAAGATATGATCCAACAAAACAATAGATAAAAATTATACATCGACAATTTACTCTGTGGCAGTAGAAGTTACGAAACCTCCGAATGAAGCTTTGCCCTATATAGTTGATTTAAAAAAATGGTGGCCTGAAGAATTTATAGGTGAAAACATCAAATTAAATTCAGAGTTTGTCCTTAAAACAGGAGAAGGACATTATTCAAAAAACAAGGTAATTGAGTTTGTACCAAATGAAAAAGCTGTATACCTGGTATACGAAAGCAGGCGAAAAGAGGACAACTGCCAGGACATTCAAAAACCACGCTACCTCGACTCTTCGGTAAACTCAGGGCAGGCTCCGACGGCAACTAATAAAACCGCCGGGTCGTTAGGTGGCATGTCCCCATCGATTTGACTTTCAGTTTAAACCCCAAGATAAAGATCCAATTATTTTGCCCATTAGTCAGATGTATATGGTATTGTGATTCTTAACTATATTTTGTTTTAATTAATTATTCAAAATGAAAAGATCTAATATCAAACACGTTGTTTTATATTCTAGCATCCTGGTTTGCATAATATCCTGTAAAAATCCTCCAGGGGAAGATTCAATGCAACCTTATGCAGGTTATCCATTGCTGGATAACATAGATTCAATAAAAAAAATGCTTGCGAGCCATTGTCTGGATACAATTAATTTTAAAAATGGAGAAATAATAGCTGATATTGGTGCTGGAAATGGATATTTGGAAGGTATGCTATCGCTCTTTTTTGATAGCCTGACTTTTTATATTCAAGATATTGATACTTCAATTTGCAATCAATCAGCTGTCAACAAAGTAGTTGACTTTTATAAAAAATTAAAGAATAAACCGTTCAATAATAAATTCCTAGCCATTAATGGAACAGATTCAACTTGCAATCTACCTGATAATATTTGTGATAAAATTTTAATGTTATATACGTATCAGTATATTAAAAAACCTAAAGCTTTTATTCTGGATGTCAGAAAAAAAATAAAGAATGATGGATTATTTTATGTAGTTAATCCTCAATATGGTGATTACGATAATCTAGATTTCCAAAGGAAAGAATATGGGTGGAATGCTTCCCCTCTTGAAACAGAGATATCTGATATAATCAGTTGCGGTTTCGAATTAACTAAGATCTCTAGAAAAATAAATGATTCTGATGATCCCTATATTATGGTTTTCAAAAAAAAATTTAAAGACTCTTTTAAGAAAATATAAAGAGTTTATTGTCAAACTCTCACCTCTGAAAGGCTAGAAAATTAAACACGACCACCTAGCACGGACAATAGAGGTAAGTTGCTTGTCACGGTTTTTGCTTTTGCTCCTGGACCCAAGACAAATTTGTAATGGTTCATGCTCCCGGACACCCAACTTCGCTCCGCTATGTTGGGCAAAGCGCGCATCTGCCATTAATTTAAATCCTGCACCGGGACTACTTGTCAGCTAAAGCAACAGGCCCGGTAGCCGGCGCGGCGTCGGGTAACACAACCTTACCATATTGCCGGCCTGTTAGCATCCAGGCGCCGGTGTCCGATTACAAGGGCAAATTGCATTCGACATGACAATTCGAAAATAAAATAGATGGCACGAGATGCTAACAATAAAAGCAAAATATCAATTAATAACCGGGATTATGCCTTTGAGTAATCTAAAATCCAACAAATACTACTTTTAGGTGTTGATTTACAACTATAAGTAGCGTAATAACAACTAAAAGTATTTGATTTATTTTGATTCTGGAAATTCTCGAAAATAACTTTGCCGTATCAAAAAATTTAAAAATCAGAAGATATGGTAAACTTTAAAATGATTGGCAATAAAATTGCCGAAGCTCGAAAGAACATAAATATTTCTCAGGCACAACTTGCTCAACGACTTTTCATAAGCTCACAAGCAGTCGGAAAATGGGAACGCGGAGAATCAATGCCTGACATCATTACTTTTAATCGTCTTGCAGAAATTCTGGGTGTTGATCTTAACTATTTTTCAGAAGGCTTATTCCCTGTTTCGACAGAATTAACTACAAATGAGTTTTCGGAAAAACAAACAAATGATTTGTCATCCTCAAAGCAGAAGATTAATCGTAGCTGGGATATGTCACGCGGGAACTGGGTGGATGCTGACTTTTCCGGATTAAAGAATCTGCACGAAAAATTCAGTTCATCTAACATGCTTCGCTGTAAGTTTTCTGGTTCTGAAATGTCAGGAATTCTTCTGAAAAGCAATAATGTGCTTGCCTGTGATTTTTCAGGTTCCGATTTCAGCAGAAGCCAAATCCAAAATTCCAATTTTTCAAACAATCTTTTTAAACACTGTTCGATGAAAGAAACGGAATTTTTACATACCTATATCACCGATTGCAATTTCAATGGTGCTGATTTTACCGGAGTGATAATTAAATCTGGTGGTTTCGGGAAAAATACAATTGTCGATGCTATATGGAATTGCACTTCATTTATTGATTCTCATATTGCAGATGTTATTTTCAATGGTACATTACAGGACTGCACGTTTGAAAACTGCTCTTTTACCAGGTTGACTTTCAAAAATGCAATCATTCTTAACACTTTTTTTAAAAACAAAAGTTTAAAAAAGATCCAGTTTATTGACTGTCAGGCAGACAGGATAACTTACGAATTCTTGAAAAACGGGAAAGCAGATTTAACCGGTATCAAATTGTTAACACCAAAAGGAGGAAATGAATAAAACATTACAAAGTACTCATTGACAGTTTTAACAATTGGCCCGAAATGCAAACTCGATCGGTTGCTTTAATTAAGTGCATCGCCAACACGGACAACTTTGTGGTCAACCCTAAAAGTCCATGAGAGAATAATTTGTGCAGCTTATAAAATTCTGTGTACGGCGACTGTTTCGTCTCCCGGGACAGAATCATTTGCGCTGTCGGCTGACGCACAGAGCCTGTCCTGCGCGGAGCGAAGGGACGCCTTACCTACCTGCCGGTAGTTAGGTTTTTTGCTCGCCACCCGGACGATTTCATCATGACACAAAACTACTCATGCACTTATCGGGAATTAGTACAATCTTCACAAATTCAGCATGACAATTAAGTGCTTCTTCTTCTGCCAGAACTGGCAAAAAACACTGCACCGCGACACTTCCCGACACTCGCTATGCCCGGTCAGGGCGCTTCGCGGATGGCAACTAATTAAAGCTCCTGGCCGTTAGGTGGCATATCGATTATGAAAACAGCAATATTGTGACTGTTTAATTCAGAATTAATAAACCGGAAATGAAAAAGGCAAACTGTATTCTGAAATCATTGAAGCTCCTTATTCTTTGTGCAATAATCATTTTGCCGAATGGAATTCATGCCCAAACTATAAGTGATAATCCCAGGATAAAAAAACACATTTATAAAACCAGAGGCTTCACCAGATTAAAACTATATGTATATCAACCATCTCAAAGAGAATTTGACAAGAAACTTCCGGCAATAATTTTTTTTCACGGTGGTGGATTAAAAGAACGTCATACAGATGAATTTGAACCACAGGGTAAGTATCTTGTAGAGAGAGGCATGGTGGCAGTCCTGGCTACCTATACAGTAAAGAGTTCTGGCAGAACTCAATTTGAAAGTATTGCTGATGCGAAATCAGCCATTAGATGGCTGCGTGAACATGCAGATGAATTAGGGATAGACGAGAACCGTATTGCGGCAGGAGGAGGAAGTGCAGGTGGTTACCTTGCAGCATGTGCTGCCCTGATAACAGGCTTGGATGAGAAAAATGAAGATTTGAATATAAGCTCAATTCCAGACGCTTTGGTGTTGTTTAATCCGAGACTGATTTTGCCTTCAATTGGAGACCCTCCATTATCAAAAAAGGATATAAGATACGTAAATGGCAGGGCACTTGAAGAAATCTCTCCTTTTCATAATATACATAAAGGAGCACCGCCAACAATAATTTTTCAGGGAACAGCTGACAACAGTGTTTCGATTCAAGAAGTTCAGCAGTTTTGTGAAAAAATGAAAATTTATGGGAATACATGTGAAGTTGTTCTTTATGAAGGACGCGAACATGGTTTCTTTCATTATTTTCACGGGAATAATCCGGACTTCCTTTCAACCATGGAAACTACGGTATTGTTTCTGAGCAAATTAGGTTATATATCAAAGGACAAATAATAATCAATAAATAAGAAACAGTATTACGCCGTGCTGTCAGGCCCAATGCTGAACACACCCTCAATACAACAAAACATATCATGAAAGGGAAAATAATCTTGCTGACATTACTAATTGGAATTGTGACCATACCTGTACATGGACAAAGCAGAATTTCATCCAACCGATACAATAATACATATAAACAATATATGGATGCTACATGTCCTCTTGAAAATGATAATATAAAACATTTTGTATATTTTGCCCGAGACAGGGAAGCTATTCATAATCACCCTTTTTTAAAAATTAAACGTTTTGTTGGTGCTCAAATAATGTATCCATGGGAATTACTGGAGCCCCAAAAGGGAACATATGATTTTTCAATTATTTGGGAAGATTATAAATATTTATTACAACAAAAGAAGAAACTCTTTATTCAATTACAGGATGCAACTTTTAGACCAGATTATATTGGGATACCTAAATATCTTCTGACAGATGAATTCAATGGAGGTGCCTTTCCTCAAATTGCCGAAAATGGTGATACTGCAGGATGGGTAGCTAAAAGATGGAACCAGAAGGTTCAGAACCGTTTTACACTGTTGCTTCAAGCTTTGGGAAAAGAATTTGATGGTAAGGTGGAAGGTATAAATCTACAGGAAAGTTCAATAGAAATTAATCTACAGGAAAATTCAAAGGGTACATTTAATGACGCAGACACCACCTTTTCTCCTGAGCGTTATTCAGAAAGTATAAAAATCAACATGCTTTCACTCAAAAAAGCTTTCCCAAAATCAACTACGATGCAATATGCCAATTTTATGCCAGGAGAATGGCTTCCATGGAATGATAAAGGATACCTTCTTTCTATATACAATTATGGTGAAGAAATTGGCGTAGGTTTAGGAGGTCCTGACCTTATGGTTAAGAACAAAGGCAATCTTAACCATACTGTTGCTATGATGCACGAAAGAAAATATAAAGTCGCGCTTGGAATAGCCATTCAGGATGGGAATTATATCGGAAAGACAGGTGATGTCCAGGTTAATGAATCTGATACTAAGGAAAACATTGTACCATTACTGCACGCGTTTGCCAAAGATTTTCTTAAAGTTAATTATATGTTTTGGGTAAATCAGGAACCATATTTCAGTGAATATGTCATTCCATGTTTTATACCAGAATAATTCCAGAATATCAATTCATTAAATCAAAACACTGAGCTTATCTCGGACGGTATTTAATTAATTGGCTTACCGCTTAGCCTGTTTACTTGAAATAAATTTGTCAGAGCATGACAAAGACTTGGCGGGATACCGTCGGCAGCCCTATAAATAAAGCATTTTCCTGGGATCCATGCATCGCTCCTTACGAGAATTACTTAATCTTTGGAGCAGGGCGAGGTGATGGATATGGACAGAGTGATTTATACAATAGTTTTCATAAAAATGGCGTGTGGACAGAGCCTAAGAACCTGGGGAATAAAATAAATACAAGTGCTAATGAATTTGGTCCATTTTTGTCTCCGGACAACAAGTACTTATTCTTCTGCAGACACGATGGTAAAAAAGGAGACATATACTGGGTCGATATAAAAATTTTAAACGACTATTGAAACAGTTTGTGAAATACTCCAGCCTGGAAATTATTGTATCTTGACAAATGAAAATTCCGTTTGATAAAGCTATTTTATTACTATGGAAAATGACTATTTAAAGACGATCAAGACAATATCCATAATTGTGATTGTTTTTTCATGTTTTATTGTCTTCGGTAATGGAATGGGAGCAATGGTCATTTTACTAATTAGTGATCCAAATGCGACTAACCCAATTCCGGATCAGCATCCTGAAGGCTTTTCCTTTTTACGGAGTCACTATTTACAATTATGTTTTATCATGTTAAGCATTGGAATTGTCAATATCATTAGTGGGTTTGGTTTAAGAAAAGTAAAGAATTGGGGAAGACTTTCTTTGATTGTTACTTCTTTAATCATTTCTCTATCAATAATAATCATGACTTTTTTCTTCATAACTTCTGCCTTCAAAAATGAAAAATTCGGTTTTGCTGAAATATTGATGATTATTCTAAGTCTTAGTATATTCTTGCTTCCTTTTATACTTCTGATTCGATTTCTTACAAAAGCAAATATTAAAAACTTTTTCAACTGAAAAATTCTTATCTTGGATTTAGATCACTCCATTGTACCGAATGCAAAAAGACACCCTGCTAACAAGTTAAAATGAGATAAAAAGAATATTTAGCATTATTTTGCATATTGCTAAAACTTAAAGTTAAACAAAAGCAAATTTTTATACCATGAGACCATTAACAAGCTTTATTTTCTTTTTTTTAATTGCAGTTGGATTTTATTTTACAGGGTGTAGCCCAAAAACCAACCAAAATCAAAAACCAGTTGTTAAAACTTCTTTCGGCGAAATATCTGGAAGTATTGACGATAGCATATTTACCTTCAAAGGAATTCCCTATGCCAGGGCCGAAAGATTTATGCCTCCGCAGGATCCTGATGCCTGGGATGGAATTTTTGAATGTAAGAACTTTGGGCCGGTAGCCAAGCAAATAGTGCCCTGGTATCCGGATTCCATTCAAAACGAAAAAGCACTCTTTAGTGTAAATGTTTGGACGCGGGGAATTATGGATGGCAAAAAGCGTCCGGTAATGCTCTGGTTGCACGGCGGTGGTTTTCATGTTGGCGCCAGCAACGACCCGATGACATATGGAAAAGCTCTGGCAAAAAAAAGGGATGTGGTAATAGTATCCGTAAATCACCGATTGAATATTCTTGGCTTTCTTGATTTGTCGGCTTGCGGCGCAAAATATTCCCAATCGGCAAATGTTGGCATGCTCGACATTGTGAAAGCCCTGGAATGGGTTA
>Ga0208980_10002539_pt1 | contig 11017 bp, 9 predicted proteins | sample WetSurMetagenome_3_FD_187993 | JGI IMG/M metagenome (GOLD analysis project Ga0208980, IMG submission 187993) | Wetland microbial communities from Twitchell Island in the Sacramento Delta, sample from surface sediment Aug2011 Site A1 Bulk (version 2) | ecosystem: Environmental > Aquatic > Marine...
GTGTTGTACCCAGTGACCGGCTTTGGGGACATTTATCAAGCGGGAATTGGGAAGAGCCTCAAGGCGGTGCTTCTCTTCCAGATCCATGGCCCAGCTGTTCATACCGCGAAATAAAAGCGCGGGACATGTTATCCGACGCCACACAGCCTGAATCTCCTCCGCATCATACGAGCAGGGCGGAGTAGCGCGAACATAGTTGTCAAATTTCCACGTCAGCGTTCCATCCGGGCTCCAATTCGTACCGTGCAGAGCAAGATGATGCGCCACTTCGTCCGAAAGATAGTGGTTGGCTTCAAAAATGCGAGCCACTGCGGCCTCCACGCCTGGATATTTATGGGGAGAGCGAACTTCCAGCGAGCGGATTTTCTCGATCCAATTGCGCAGGCGTTCGGGCATCTGGTCCATAATGTGTTGCTTGAAAGGTATGGCGAAACCCTCGATGTCTACTAGCTTATTCACGCGATTCGGATACACGCCGGCGTATTGCAGGGCGATCGCCCCGCCCAGAGAATGGCCGAGCAAGAAAACCGGCCAATTCCCGATAATGTCAATGAGCGCCGAAAGATCCAGCACAAATTCAGGAAGGGTATAAGCGGCTCCGCTGGTCCAGCTGCTATCGCCATGGCCGCGCAGATCCGGTGCCAGGACTCTGAAATCCTGGAGAAAGGCTTCGGCAACGCGATCCCAACTCCTGGCATGATCGCGCCCGCCATGCAGAAGGATCAGATTGGGCTTTCCGTTCTCTCCCCAATCCCAAAAGTGAAGTTTTAGCCGGTGCGAGTAGTAGTATTGAGAGATAGGTTCCATATGAGTAGCGTTACCCCCTCTGCTGCGCAATCAAGGCGAAATCAAAGATTGTTGCCGGGATTCCGGGATCCGTTAAGAAGGCAACCAAATCACATTTAGGGCCCTGCTATATCGGGACCAATGCTAGTTCTGGCACATGGCGCGCCGTTCGGGGCTGCAGGCGCAACACGGCCCGGCATCCGCGGCGGCCTTTTCAGATGGCGACGCGCTTACCGCAAACACTGAAAGAAGCCGTTTCACATTGGCGCTGCCGCATTTGCCGCAGACTGTCTGGCCGCTCTGGCCATACTCAAGTTGCTCGAAACGGGCGTTGCAGTCCTGACATTCATATTCAAAAAGTGGCACAGCTAATCTCCATTCTTGTCTCGAGTTTGTCGATTGGATGTTACCAGATCAACCTCTGAATTTGAAGAATTTGTGGGTTTGGGAGGCCAAAGGAGAGAAATCAATACCGACCCTACAAGGATGCTTGCCACGATAACGAGTGAAGCTTCGATTTTCAACGGATAGTATTTGCCCAGCAGCATCTTGGCGCCGATGAAGATGAGGACTATCCCCAGTCCTTTGCCCAGATACACAAAGCGATTGATGACCGCAGCCAGCAGAAAATACATGGAACGCAGCCCCAGAATGGCGCACACATTGGATGTGTACACAATAAAGGGATCCTGTGTAATTCCAAATATGGCAGGGATTGAATCCGTGGCAAAGACGAGATCGGTTGTTTCCACCATGACCAGAACCAGGGCAAGCGGCGTGGCCAGGATTTTGCCGTTGCGCCGGACCAGAAAGCTGTCGATGCTGTGATCGTTGGTCATTGGCACAAAACGCTGAAACAGGCGCACTATTGGGTTATGCTCGGGTTCCAATTCTTTCTCTCCCTGGCGCAGGATCTTCAAGCCGGTGAAGACAAGAAATGCGCCAAAGATATAAAGGATCCAATGAAACGAACTAATCAGAGCGGCGCCTGCGAGGATAAATGCGGCGCGCATTATCAGAGCTCCCAGAATGCCCCAGAACAGGACCTTGTGATGGAGGCGGGATGGAACCTTGAAATATGAAAAAATCAGGATGAAAATAAAAACGTTGTCGATACTTAGGGCATATTCAATGAGGTAGCCGGTAAAAAATTCGAGCCCGCTTTTGCTTCCGTTATGATGGTAGATCCATGCTCCGAAGGACACTGAGAGGACAACCCAGACGAGGCTCCACACCAACGCTTCCCGGACTTTCACAGCATGTGCTTTGCGTTGAAACACTCCTAGGTCTAATGCCAGCAGAAAAATGACCACCAGCATGAATGCAGAATAAAAATAGGGATTTCCGATACTTTGCATCAGGATAAACTCTCCCGTATGAACTCAGCTGACAAAATCATCAATCGATCCTTCAATACCCGTTTATAGCTATTCATTATTACTCGGGAGCCAGGCCTGGAATTTGTTTATTTCGTCATGCATGGCGTGCGGCGCACCGGTGTAAACGATCCATAATGGCGATGCCGAGACCCTTTTCCGGAATTGGGGAAGCAATGATCCGGTCGAGTCCGAGCGCGTCCAGCCTCCTCAGCGCCGCGAACAGATTAGCAGCCGCTTCCCGCAAATTTCCTGTTTCCGAAAGCACCTCCACGGACGCAAATCTCTCAGGCCTGGACGGTGATTTGAGTGTGAGCAGGCCGACTTTGTCTCCAGCACAAAGAAAAGCTCCCCGGTCATCGTCGGGAACAATTTCAAGAGGTGTGCGCGTTGCGTAGTGGCGCGCCAGTTGTCCGGGAGCTTGTGGAAGAGCATGACTTTTTGCAGAAATTGGCAAACTTCCCGTTTCAAGGACCTGTGCAATTTCTTCGCCCGTAATCCCCCCCGCGCGCAGAATCAGGGGGCTGGGTCCAATCAGAGAAACAATTGTAGATTCCAGTCCAACGCCGCACGCTCCGCCGTCAAGAAGCAGGTCAATCTGGTCGAACAGCTCGCCGTGTATATGTTCGGCCATGGTTGGGCTGACGTAGCCGAACGGGTTAGCGCTGGGTGCGGCAATCGCAGTTCCAGATGCGCGAATCAATGACTGTGCAACGGGGTGGGCAGGAACACGGATTGCGACTGTATCCAGACCGGCCGTCACGATCGAAGGAACGGTGGAGCGTTTGCGGACTACGAGGGTCAACGGACCCGGCCAGAATTTCCTCATCAGGGCGGGAGCCCATTTGTCTGGTATTTCCCCATACGTGCGAGCGGATTCTGCATCTGCCACGTGGATAATCAAAGGGTCAATGGCAGGACGCCGCTTGACCTCAAAAATGCGCGCAACCGCAATCGGGTTGCAGGCATCGGCACCCAGACCATAAACGGTTTCAGTTGGGAAGACAACCAGGCCGCCGCGGCGGATAATTTCCGCAGCCATGCTGATCGCTCCCTCATGCGAGGCCTGAATAGTGTGCGCCGGATTCAATCAATCTCCCTCAACAGTAAGGTTTTGCGTCGCAAATCAAAACGATAGTATGCCTGTCTGCCTTCGGTCCGGCAACACGTTCTTTGTTGCATAAAATTCCACCAGGAATTCAGCGGGTTTCAGAGAGTTCTTCTGGCAGGCACTGAAATCGGCGAAACAGCAGAAGGTGCCGTCCAAGTTGTATGCTTTCACTCTCCTCAAGGTCGACTTGATTCAACCGGCAGTTTCGTTTGAAGTAGATACATCAGATATTAGTGCTCTGCAGGACGAAAGCTTCCGCAATCATCGCATCGACTAACAACTCTGTTTCTATAAAAGCGGACCATTTCTGTAATCCATTCATTTCTGGTTCATGAAAGCGCTCTAATCGCGTAAAATCGATAGGTTGCAGCGATGCATCCAAAAGGATAGTGCACGAGCGCAGTCGTTGCATACCGTGAGAGGCCAAAAGAATTGACGCAAACGCTTGTCGACATCGTCGAAGATATCCGCAAACAAGGGGGCGCGATCGCGTATGCCTCCAGGCGAGGGTATCGCATTGAGCGCTGGACTTATCGCGGCGTTGCTGAAGTTGCATGCCAATTTGCGCGCGAGCTGGAGACACGCAAAATTTGCCGCGGCCAGTCTGTGCTGCTATGGGGTGATAATTCGCCGGAATGGGTTGCAGCTTTTCTGGGTTGTATTTTACGAGGAGTTATTGCCATTCCCATGGACCGGATATCGTCCGTTGAGTTTGCCCGGTCCGTATGCCTCCAGGTCGAGCCCAAGTTAGGCGTATGCGCGCGCGAGCTCTGCGCGGCTATTCCCGGTTTGCCGGCGATTGTCATGGAGGACCTGCGGACCATCCTGGGGACTCATTCCGGACGACCGTATGCTACCGAAGGCTTGAAGCGTGACGATACGATTCAAATCGTTTTCACTTCAGGAACCACGGCGGATCCGAAGGGAGTCGTCATCTCGCACGGAAATGTGCTGGCAAACCTGCAGCCGCTTGCGGCGGAGATCGCCAAGTACCGAAGATATGAACGGGCCGTTCACCCGCTGCGTTTTTTGAACCTCCTGCCGCTCAGCCATGTATTCGGACAGTTTCTGGGGATTTTTGTCCCGCAACTGATGGGTGCGACTGTTGTGTTTCATGACAGCCTCAATCCAAGCGAAATCATCGGCGCCATCAAGCGCGAGAGGGTTTCTGTGATGATTGCGGTGCCCAGATTCCTGGAAAACCTGAAGGATAAGGTGGAACGCGACCTCCAGGCGACAGGGAGGCTGCGGTGGTTTCAAAAGCAGTTCAAGGCGGCCGAGAGGGAGCATTTTTTAAAACGCTGGTGGCGCTTTCGTTTCGTGCACAGGCAATTTGGCTGGAAGTTTTGGGCTTTTGTTTCAGGAGGCGCGGCGCTCGATGCAGAAACCGAGAATTTCTGGGGGCGTTTGGGCTATGTTGTCATACAGGGCTATGGCCTGACAGAAACCACCTCTCTGGTCACTGTCAATCACCCTTTTAAGCTCGGGAAAGGATCCATCGGAAAGGTATTGCCGGGGCGCGAGATCAAGCTTGCCCCGAATGGGGAGATCCTTGTTCGCGGAGGCAATATTGCAGCGGGATATTATCAGGGGAAGGAACTGAAGCCGGTCCTCGAACAGGAGGGATGGTTCCGCACGGGAGATATCGGTGAACTGGATGCGGACGGCAATCTCTATTTCAAGGGAAGAAAGAAAAACGTCATAGTGACCCCCGAAGGGATGAACATTTATCCTGAAGACCTCGAATCCGCTTTGCGCCGGTTGCCCGAAGTGCGCGATTGTGTTGTGTTCGGATATCGGCATAACGGCAATGCCGAACCATGCGCTGTTTTGCTTCTTGCGGACAGGGACCTGGATGGGGAATCGATTGTGATGCGCGCTAATGTGTCTCTGGCCGAATTCCAACGTATCCGCCGATGGTTTGTCTGGCCGGAAAATGATTTCCCGCGGACCTCTACACAAAAGCCCCGAATCGGCCTGATTCAAGAATCGGTTCAATCCAGAATTCAAGGACAAGAAAGTTCCTACGTCCCAAACAGCACCCTGGCCCAGCTTATCATGCAAATCACAGGCCGACACATCTCCCATCTATCGCCCGAGGCGAATCTCACCAAGGATCTGAACCTCAGCTCCCTGGACCGAGTTGAATTGCTGAGCGCACTTGAAGACAGGCTGCAGGTGGATCTAAACGAATCCAATTTTTCTGCGGCTACAACCGTAGCCGACATTGAACGCATGCTGGGGCAACACGCTCCCGCAAGGTCGGATTACAAGTACCCTCGATGGGCGCAGCGATTTCCGGTTGCCCTCCTGCGCATCCTGGTTTATTACCTTCTGTCCTGGCCAGCAACCGTTCTGATGTCATGGCCGTCCGTTCGCGGGCGCGAGAATCTCTTGCATCTCAAGGGGCCTCTCCTGTTTATTGTGAACCACGTCACTCAAGTGGATGTCGGTTTTGTTCTTGCGGCGCTCCCTCATCGTTTTCGATGCCGCATTGCCGTAGCCATGCTGGGTGAATTGCTGCAGGAGATGCGCAACCCTCCCCAGGAAATGAGTCTCTTCAAAAGGCTTTATGAGAGGCTGCGCTACGTGCTCGTGGTGGCCCTCTTTAACGTTTTCCCGCTGCCACAGCGGACGGGATTCCGCGAAAGTTTCGCATTCGCAGGAGAATCAGCGGATCGCGGTTATTCCATCCTCGTATTTCCTGAAGGAAGGCGCACTCAAGACGGTAAGTTGTCGCCCTTCCAGACGGGAATCGGCATGCTGGCAAATAATCTCAATCTGCCCATCGTTCCCGTTCGGATCGATGGATTGTTTGAATTGAAGAAAAAAGGTCAGAAGATTTCCAGGCCCGGAACAGTCAAAGTAACCATAGGATCTGTCGTTTCCTTTAGCCCCGGGACGGACCCCGTGGAAATTGCCCGGACACTCAAAGAGCGAATGGCCTCAATGTCCAATTGAGAATTTTCGGAGAGCCGGCCCGCTCTTTTCCCGTGATGCGAGGATTGAAGAATGAAAAGGGTTGTTGAAAGGCAGCGCAACAAAAACTACTACCGCGTGCTCCACCTGCCCATCTGGCTTTGGGTGTTCTTCATTCTCCCGGGCCATCTGACCTATTCGCTTTACGTGAGCGGACCCGATCGAAGGCATGGCATCTGGCTCGGGTTGGTTTTTCTGGTATGTGCCTGGCGGGGGCTGGCCGGCAGGCTTCCGGGCGTGGAGCCAAAGCCGTATATTACGCATTACGGGGAGGATAAACCTAATCTGCCCTACCGTGTCGTTTGCTATACAACAGCATGGATAGCCATTCTTGTGCCCTATATGTTGAATCTTATCGGCCTGATTATTGCTGCGATAACCGGCCGTTGGCAGTTGGCTGATCTCTACGCCCGATTCTATTATCCGCTGGCGCTGGCCGTGATTCTTGGGACAATTCTGGATTGGACGCCGCGCGCCAAGCGGTCCACGAAAAACGAAGGAGCCGAAAAGGCCTGGTTTTATGCAGGGATCTGGACTGTCGTTCCCGCCCAGGTGGCTGCCTGGGGCGCATGGAGGCTAGGGGGCAAGCTCGGTCTGGCTCCGCTTGCCCTGGGGAGATTCCGATTGGCTACGTTCCTGATCGTTTCCGCGTTTTTCCTTGCATTCTCGTTGAAAGGGAAGCTTCCAAGGACGCAACGCTATTGCGCTGCTGAAGATTTCCCGGCAGAACAGGGTCAGCCTCTCAATCCGCTGCAAGACGCGGAGTAAACTAATCAGACTTGGCGGCAACCAGCTTGTATCCGGCCGGGACCTGGAATATCGACGCGGGAATGGGCGTTTTCTCCACTGAAGTCACTACCGTGGTTGTCTTCATCTCCATATTCATCATTTTCATAGTCATGACCACCTTCAGCGGCGTGCCTTCGATCTTCTTCATTTCATCGTAGATCTTGTTCATGTCAAACAAGAGATTTTTGGCAGCCTGCATCTTCATGGCATCATAATAAAGCGTGGGCATTTTGAGCGCCGGCGCGGCCAGGATTTCCATGTTCATCATGCCGGTAATTACATACTTCTCAGTCGCATAGCCGGCAATATTCTCCCCGGGTCCGGCTTTTGACACGGTAACGGAATCTGATAGCTGACCCATCATCCCGCGCATGGCGGCCATTGCCTCTGCGTTTTCCTCGCCCTCTTGCGTTGCGGTCATCTTCGCCAGCCTATCATTCATTTGCTGAAAGGTTATTTCACTGTATGTCTTTTTGCTGTTATCGATGGTGATGATCTTGCCTTCACTGAACTGAATGATCGAATCCAAGCCTGAAGAAGAAACATTCTTCATCGCATTACTGCTGATATAACGAGTCTGGGTAGTGTTCCCGCTTGCCCCCCTTCCAGCCATGCCGGTGGAAGTTGTCGTTTCGTGAATCGTGATATCCTGAGCGCTTGCGACGGGCGTTGCGACTCCATATGTGAGCAATCCCGCGGCAAATAGGGTGATGAGGGCTTTGATGAGAAATCTGTGAGAGAATTTCATTGTGGACTCCTTTGGCTAAAATTCTAAATCAAGAACTTGTTTTATGCCGGAATATTATCGAGAAAACGGATGCGAGTGCAACAGCATATCGTTTTTGTATAAGGCCCAACGGGGGATTTGGACTTCTCCGCAGCAGCTATGCCATCCCGATCTCCTCTCTGAATGGTGAGAAAAGCGGGCTGAAACGCTGCATTCCAAGCTGCTGTGCGGTTTCCGGAATTTGGGGGTTTGTTTAGAATCAAAAACGAAGTATAATATATTTTTATAATCGATCCTCCCGGATATGCCTTCCATCATCCATATACAAGAGCTTCGATTTAAAAAGTGTATTTCCAGGAAGGGAAGTGCTCCATGACGAAGGATCTTGTATTGCGGCTGAAATATCTCGGGGTAGATCCCCGAATAGGCCACCGCGATTACGGCTTTTCCATCGAAGATAAGGATAAAAACCTGCGGCAGGTTGTGCTGTCGATTGAGGACTCAATATTTCAGGAACACCAATTGATGTTTCAAGAGGCTCCTGATCTGTGTTATCAGAAAATATTAAGGCATCTTGGCGATGAAACTGCAGAGCCTTTTCTGAATCAGGTAAAAATCACATCCGCAGATATTGCGTATTATCGGGATTTCCACCCTAATTCCAAAGGACGCATCCGTCCCGCCGCACGCCGCGCGGAGTAACCCCTATGCAAAACTTTTCTGCCAATGTGTCTGGTGTGTTCTGCAGAAACTATCGTTGAAGTCTTGGAGGTTTCGGAATTCCCGAAACCTCCAAGAACCTCCTACGGATTAAAGCTTCACCACATCCTGAGCTTGCCAGCCTTTGGGACCTTTTGTGACACTGAACTCAACCCGGTCCCCCTCGTTAAGGGATTTGAATCCTGTTGCCTGAATAGCTGAATGGTGCACGAAGACATCATCTCCGGATTCGCGGCTGATGAATCCGTAACCTTTTTCATTATTAAACCACTTTACTGTTCCTTGTTCTTTCATCTTTTCTTTCCTGAAAATCCCTTTGTTAACGAAGGGAAGTTATGTTTGTTTCTAAATTGGTTTTGTAGGTGATAGCGGGTAGGCCAATAGAGGCATAAAACATAAACGGCTACAGTTTCTCTCAGGAATTTGCAGCCAATTTTCACTCCGATATGTTACAAAAACCTATACAAGGCAAGCATACTATACCAAAAACTTCTCAAATACAAAGGAAATGCAGAAAAACAGAAGCGTGCCTCGAGGGCAGAATCAGCGTCGTCCTGCACAATACCGGCGGGAGAGTTCGACGTAATCCTGCGCCAGCCGGCGCGCATGCATAATTTCCACAAATGCTCTCAGCATATCCCTGCTCCCATTTTTATTCAGCGCACCATGTTCACGAGCAGGCTATAAGTTCGGTTTTAGATCGCATTTTTGTTTTCATTGTACTGCGTTTATTATAGATTATCCGCGCACATACTTTGCAAACATTGAGAGCTTTCCGGGCAGGGGTGAGCGTTGTTTCGGTGGCATAATTGATGGGCGTCCCTTTCAACATTTTTCCTTGGCATGAATAACGCAGTCAGAAAAAAGCTGGTTGCATTGATTGTTGTTGGATCCTCCAGATTTCGCTTGGCCGGATTAGGGGCTGTATGCGGTGGAGCCTGAAAGCTAGGTCAATCGGTTTTTCCCGACAAGGATTGCAGTCTGTAACGGGGAATTGGTTGAGTGTCCGAGCAGGTGCCCAAGCACATGGGATTATTTCACTGTTGTAGCGACTCAGCAGAAAATGCGTGAATTTTTCTAATTGATTACGAAAGGAGCCCTAATGTTGCCTGATTACATCACCAAAGCTGCACCAAACCCGGCATCGAACCGTGCGGCGTGGTTTAAGAACACTGCGCCAACCTATGCCGGCATTTTCTTGTGGATTGTGTTCTTCCGGGAAATTGCCAATGGCACATTGAACCAGGCGGGTATCGGCCTGTCTCTTCTCGCCTTGTGGGTTTCCGGATTGCTAGCCTATTTCCTCTTTTACAAAGCCCCTGCCATGCTTGGCATGCAGACCGGTTACCCCCTTTACGTAATCGGTAGTTCAACCTTCGGCACCAAAGGCGGCTATTTGATGCCCGGTTTGTTGATGGGCGCGTTGCAGGCTGGATGGGTTTCTGTAAACATTTACATCTCGACGACGTTTATCCTGAGCGGTTTTGGCTCTAATGCGGGTCCTGGAACCCTACCCTTCGCAATCATTGCGATCGTTTGGGGCTTTGGGCTCACCTACTTTGCAGTGAAGGGCATTACGTACGTCGCCAAGTTTTCCACCTACCTGAGCCTGATTCCTTTGCTCCTCATTTTAATAGCGTTCTTCCGAACGTCTGGGGGCATTGGGAACTACGTGCTGCCTGCCGATGCAAAGCCGTACATTGGGTTTATGGCGCTAATTCAGATGGTGATCGGCTTCTTCGCCACTGCGGGGGCTGCCGGCGCCGATTTCGGGATGAACAGCCGCGATGCCCGTGACGTCAAGTGGGGCGGCCTGACGGGAATTACTCTGGCAATCCTTGTCGCCGGGGGCTTGCCGATATTGGCGGTCGCGGGTGCACAGGGTTTAGGCATAAGTCAGGGCTACACGTTCGATTCGGTGATTACCGGTATGGGTGGCATCCTGGCTACCGTCATGTTCTTCCTGTTCGCCATTGCTTCAATCGCGCCGTGCTGTGTTTCCGCATTCATCTGCGGCAACAGTTTCGCAACCATGATTCCCGGCGTTTCGCGAATGGCTACCAGCATGATAGCTGCGGCAGTAGCTGTAATGCTGGCCGTCACGGGTGCGGCAGCCAACCTGATCAATCTGTTTACGATCATCGGAGCCTCATTCGGACCGATCTGCGGCGCCATTCTTGCCGATTATCTCCTCTCCGGCCGGAAATGGAATGGACCGCGGGAGGGAATCAACTGGGCCGGATACATTTCCTGGGCCGTAGGTTTTGTAGTGGGGATTCTGCCCTTCCTGCCACTTTCAGCGGACGTTAAACCCTATATACAGCCGGCAGCTGTGTACAGCTTCATCGTCGGCTTTGTGGTTTACACAGTTCTGGCCAAGGCCGGCCTTGAACCAAAGACAGTGGCGCTTAATGCGAAGGCAGCAAAGGCCTAGCCCGCTTTTCTCACAAGGATTCGTCGCGAGGCGGCGCAGACGGGCGTGGATACAAGGCGCGCGACGAAGGGCCCCGCAGGCATACTTGACAGTAT
>Ga0208980_10002540_pt1 | contig 11016 bp, 8 predicted proteins | sample WetSurMetagenome_3_FD_187993 | JGI IMG/M metagenome (GOLD analysis project Ga0208980, IMG submission 187993) | Wetland microbial communities from Twitchell Island in the Sacramento Delta, sample from surface sediment Aug2011 Site A1 Bulk (version 2) | ecosystem: Environmental > Aquatic > Marine...
CGGTCCGCCGGGCCCACCCAGGTGCGCCGGCTCCGCTGGGCGGCATCTGGCCACCGCCGGGGCCGCCACGCCCCCCACCAGGCTTCGCTTTCGCCTCGTCTTCTTTTCTTGCGAACTCAACGAAGTCGAGATGGTAGTCATTTCTGGTAGTGCGGAACCATCTTTGATGCCATATCTTCCATTCGCCGGTCTTCGGGTTCTTTATGAAGTCGACGCCGTACTTGCCCCAACACCACACAGCCATGTGATCTGATCCGTCCATGACATTTTTCCCGCAGTCGGCTTCAAAACCGGGAGACGCCCACGTAACCTTTGCGGTCTTGCCGTCGCCAGCGACCTGAATGCACGGGGTCGCCAGAGTGTGGAAAAAGATGCACCCTTTCTTCGCCACACCGTCCCTGGGAGCCATGGATTTCCAATAGTTCTCCACGTTTTTGGGTCCGTATGTCACGCCCTCGCTTGAAATCTCCACCGTGACATCGTCTCTCCACAAAGCAAAGCATTCCGGAGTATTTGCGATCTCGGTGCTAACGAGGTGATACGTCTCGTAACGTGCCATGCAGTTTTGAATAGCCGTAACTGCCTTCAATCTCTCAATCTGCAGGTCGTAATCGGCGATTTTTGCATTCAACCGGTCTTCCAATTGCGCCAATGTCATGTTCGTTTCGTTCTTACGATCCTTTGTCGGCGTTGCGCCTCTTAAGTTACGGAGGTTAAATGACCCAAGCGTAAGCGCGCTCGTAAAGATAAATTTTCGTTTGCTCAAGTCAATCAGCTTTGACTTCATAATTTCTCCTTTATATCTATTTAATTTTCAGCACGCGCCTGAGATTGTTGGTTGCAATATCCCCCATCTCTTCAGCCGGTACTCCCCTGATGGCCGCAATTTTTTCCGCTACTTTAACCACATCCGCCGGCTGATTGAACTCTTCCTGCATGGAAGGGCCACCTTGTCCGCCCCCCGGTGCGCTCCCCTGTCTGCCGCCAGGAGCTCCTCCACCCGGAGCTGCACTCCCTCTATCAGCACCGCCCGGTGCAGCACCCCCTCTATCACTACCGCCGGGGGCACTTTTGGGACCCATCTCATTCCAGCGGGAACCTGCCCCCATGAACATCGAATCCGTTTCTGTGATAAGCCTGTCCATTGGAATCGCCTTGATTACCTCTTCCGTTGGACTGACTCCACCTGACCTACCACCCATACCGCCCATGCCGGTTACCGACTTCCCGATCGAAATATAGTAACCAAGCCCCAGCCAATCCTTGAGCTCAGCCATCGTTCCCGAAAAGCCATGCACGATCCCGCTTGAGCCCTTGGCCTCTTTACACATTCTGATGATGTCCTGATGGGAGTCGTTGGAATAGTGAATGTCGATCGGAATATGCAAATTGTTGGCAAGAGACAGCTGGTATTGGAAGAGTTGTTGTTGTTCTTCCTTACTGCCAGTCGAACGTTCATACATCAGGCCTACCTCACCAAAAGCCACCACCCGCTTCTGCCCGCTGAGTTCCTCCAGTTTTTTCTTTATCTCTGCGGTGAGTGGTATGGTCTCGCCGGGGTGAATTCCAACCGCCGCATAAATGCTGTTATGGGCTTGCGCCAATTTGACCGCTTCGGCAGAGGTTGCCAGGTTGATTGATACATTCAGGACAAGGGAAACGTTTTTTTCTTTCATCCCGGCAAGAGCTTTTTGCAGGGCGTCTGAAGAATAGCTATCCAGGTGAACGTGGCTGTCGGAGTACCCTAATCCCTCTGCTTTTGCCGCCGCAGTGCGTCCGAGGTATCCGAACTGCAAAGAGGCAACCGTAAGAGCGCTTGCAGTTAAAAATTGCCTTCTATTTATGTCCGTAAAATTTGTTTTCATAATCTATCCCTTTCTAATTGCATTCCTATTATGAGAATTTCCAGTCTTTGCGCATATTTTAAGGCCATATCTCATCAAATCAACTGCCGAACTGGTCGCGGAACCACCATTTCTCCTCTTCTTACACAGGAACTTGGTTCAATTTTTGACTTGCGCGCGGCGTTTCATCAACTCACGCCAGGTCGTCAGAACGATGCCGTTGTTTTTGATGAACGCTTTGATATCGGGATCGGTCAGCAAACGCACATCCATTTCGCCTTCCATACCCATGTCCATGCCCGGACCTGAACTTGCTGACGATTCCGCAGCTTTCACGCTACAGTGAAAAATTATCTCCGTAATGCCCGGTTTCATTTCACGCAATGATTTTATCAGGTCGTCTTTTCTGTCTTCATATTTGCTGGAATGAGATCTTTGGGCCAGAATATCATCGAGTATCGGGAGTCCGCTGTCCCATAGTTTGTTGGCAATGGATAAAAACAGCTGCTTATTTGAACCAGCCTCTGCACTGATATATTGCATATGTCCGCCATAAAAAAGGAGCGGTATTTTCTTTTCAACCGCGATCTTGACGAAGCGATCGGTATATTGAGTGTTAAACTGCATAGCTCCTTCGCCGTCCAGATGGGTGGGCTTTATCCCCATTGATAGTGCCTTTTCGATCTGAGCTCGAATTTCAGTTTCCGCCTCGTCCGCAGCAAGGCCTCGAGTCAGGTCCAGATGGAGACCCGCATCCACATCAGGATGCTTAATCACATATTCCACAAATTCCTGTGCGCCCTCGCGCGGCATCATAATGCTCGTGGACGTTCCCACGCCTTCCTCGATTGATTTGATCGTCCCCAAGTTGGAACTATGGGACCGGCCGGCATCGTCCATATGGAAAATTACCGATTTTGTTCCGGCAGGCCATCCCAAACGCTCTGCATACGTGGCGGTTTGTGTCATGCCTAATGCTGCAGAGGCCAGAATCATCGGCAGGATTAAAAAAGCTCTGAATAACCAATTTAAACACATATCACTCCTCCTCAAGCAAACAATTGTTCGCGCCAGCTGCAAATATTTCTGGATTAGGCAGTCTCCATTTGGCATCAAAATATAACTGGCATGTGTTATATCCATCGCCTAATTGTTTTGTCAATACAAATCAATGCTTCCCCCATGGAATTTCCCCATCCATTTCGCCGCAAAAGACGCCGCAAAATCGGTTCAGTAGGGCTGGAACGTCCCTCTCTCTCTGCGTTGATCAGCGCACAAGCAGGTTGACACGAGGGGATTATTGCGATATTGCTTTGGCGTGCTGAGCTTACGGGAGTCCAATGATCACACAACCGAAAATTAATAGACGCGCTGCCGAGCCGATTAAGTCCATCGACGATATCCATAAGATAAGATCCGTCATCAATGAAAAAACCAGAGATTTGTTGCTATTTGATCTCGCCGTTGAAACCGGAATCGGCATGAAGAAGCTGCTTCGTTTGAAGGCAAAGGATCTTGCGCGAATCAATGTGGGCGAAACGGTTTCCGTAAAATCCGATCACGGCAAATTGCACGCGTTTACCATGACGCCAATCGTTCATGAGACATTCAATGAATATTTGAAAGAATATGAGCCGGAAGAGGATGACTATTTATTTAAATCCGAGAGAGGATCAGAGCCTCTTAGCCTGCCAACGGTATCCAATATGGTGAAAGGCTGGTTTAAGGCAGCTAACATCAAACATTGTCATGGCTCTATCTCACTCCGCAAAACTTGGGAATATAATCAGAAAAAAGATATTAAAGCTGATTACGGCTTTTTCACGGCTGACCATTTATCCATGTTCAAGCCCATTTCCAAAACACTAACAATTCAGCAGACTATTTTCAATGAACTGTTTAATGCCATCATCCTGCATAAAATTCCTCCAGGCTCGCGAGTCACGACTACTCAAATCTCCAAAGCTTTTAAGGTAAGTAAAGCCCCGGTGCGGGTGGCGATGAACTGGCTTGAAGCAAAAGGTTTTATCGTTTCTCGGAAGAGAGGCAGCCTTGTAAAGGAACTTACCTTGAAGGAAATGGCAGAAATCCTGAAACTAAGGTTTCTTCTTGAGAGAGCAGCGGCAAAATTAGCCTATAAGGTCCGTACCGAAGAGACTCTCAGTCAATTGGAATCCATCATTAAGCGTTATGAAAGTACGGATACTTTTGAAGAAAGAGATCAAATGAATACGCTGTTTCATATCACCTTATATAGGGATATAGACATGCCGTTGCTTATCACCCTCATTACCGACCTATGTCATCGGTTGAGTCCGTATGTTGCTTTGCATCTTTCATACTTGCACAATAAGCCAGACCACCTTAAGGACTCTTTAGACGTTACCTATTATCATAGGAAAATTGTCGATGGATTGCGGCACAAAAACCTTCGTCAGGTTTTGAAATACCTGAAAGTCAAGCTGGCCAGGGGAGAGAAATATATGAGGGAGATGATGGAACACGCATGAGATCCCGTTATTCTTCCTTTGAACTTGTGCCGGCGAGGCTCCGCCCGACCCGTCCCTCACAATACAACTCGCTCCATAGGTTCGTTCTATGATTTAGCAGGAACGCTGAGAATGCCCCCCCAGTTTTCATCAGTGCTGTACATCCAATCTTCATCCTTTTCCGTCCATGTATCATAGGGCTTGGGAGCAGGGGGTATAGGTTCACCCGTCCACTTGTCGCTGTTGAACGGCTTATGGTATCGGACGGGTTTATCGGGTTTGCGGTCGCCTGCGGCCACCGGGTCCTGGCTTTCCGTATAGGATTGATTAAAGGGCGTTATGAAAATGCGGAACCACTTCAGGTGCCAGATCATCCATTCGCCGTCCTCCTTCACAAAATCGACAGCATATTTCCCATATGCCCATCCGCCCCTTTCCATACCCGGAGACCACCACAGCGCTTTTGCGGTTTTTCCATCCCTGGCAACCTGAATAACAGGCGTGGTGAGGGGGTGTTCGGCCAGGTTTTTGCCCAATCCTTGGGGCTGGTTTGAAGCGCCCGTCTGTCCTGCACCAGGAGGTGGAGCAGTCTGGACTCCCTGCGGCTGTTTTGAACTGCTGGGATCTCCAGGGTTGACAGAACCTACAACCCCAATTGTGCCCTGAGTCCAGGACCGCTTAATGGAATCAATGCCTACAAAAATCCCCCAGTCTGCCACATCCATCCAGGTATTGGGAGTATGTCTTGCATAAAGCTCCCAGGTCTTTTGTACATACTTGCCCATATGTATGGCCTCGTATCTGCCCATAAGGTTCTGTATTTCATTGACCGCCTGCAGGCGCATTATTTCGTGTTCAAGGCTCGCAATCCTATCTTCTATGGATTTTGATGTGCCTTGACTTGTCTTTGCCATGGCTTGCGCCGATCCCCTAAAAGTGGCCAGCTTAAAAGACGCAAGTGCGAGTGCGCTCGATATAAAGAATTTCCTTTTGCTTGGGTTGAATAGATTTGTTTTCATGATTTTCCCCTTTCAATTTAAAGCCTTAATTAACTGTCAGCACGATTTGGCCCTTGTAGCTGCCGTCCTCCATTGCTTTCTTTGCGCCGTCAACCGTCATAGTCACACTTTGGCCCGGGCGTGCGGTGATAGTTGAGCCGTCTTCGATGGTCAGGCTGGTCAGGTAAGACGTGCCGGTTACGGTCCAGTTGGAATGGTTGGTCAGTGAAACAATCGCGCCGTTGTTGATAGGGGCATTCACAATATTGGTGACTACGCCAAACAACTTATAGTCTGCCCACATACCATCTTTAAATTCAATCACGGGCTTGGGGTGATGAGATTCGGAAGCGGAGATCACGCCGGTGATTCTGGCGTTAACGAAGTTAAGAACCATATTCTTCCCCGTTGTCGCGCTGCCACCCGGCATGCTGCCTCCTGGACCAGCGGAGGCGCCACCTGGACCGCCGGCTGCTCCGCCTGGTCCGCCGGGAGCACCAGCACCGAACATTCCGCCACTCGCACCAGCTGGAGCATCACCGCGGCCGCCAGGCGCGCCGCCCTGAGCACCACGTGTACCACCGGGCATGCCGCCGCCTGCACCTGCTGGAGCTCCCCCTGGACCGCCGGCTGCTCCGCCAGATCCACTTGTAGTGGACTTGCCCCAGCCAAAAGAGTTGTAGAAGTTGCCTTCCAGGGAGATATTGGAAAAGGTGGATACCGCTGCACCGCCACTCGAAGTTACATCAAAACTCTCATCTCTCTTGGGAGCTGTGGGGGGTTCGGTGTATGACAAGCCAGGTCCGGGATCGTCGTCATTCATCAGCTGCATAATAACCTCGTTACCGGGATTTAACTTGGCCCCCTGGGACCCATCCACGGTGGTGTTTACAGTCTGTCCCTTGTTCATGAAGGTGGTATTGCCAGTGTTGAATACCGTGCCGCCGCTTACCTCCACGGTGCCGTCTTGAGTGGCCATAATCCCGAAGAGTTTTGAAGTCAGGACAGTGTTCTTCACCGGGATCGACTTGAGTTCTTTGTTAGTGAGACCGAGGTCAAGTTCCTTGTTGAGCTGTAACACGACCTCGCGAGTGCTATCGCCATAGTATAGATGTCCGCCCTTTAAGGTCACGCCCGTGCAACTGACCTTCAATCTGGAACCGAGGAACCATTCAGTGGCATTGCCGATGGCATAAGCGCCATATCCCCCAATATCACCGGTGTGAGCGATGTTGCTGTTGATGGCGGCGATCTTAAGGTTCTGGCACGCATCGCTGGCCAGGAGTCCCCAGCCGGTACCGGTGACAGTAGAGTTGATGAAGGTTTCTTTGGTATTGGTGCCCAGCACAACGGTGGCGCGACAAAGGCCGATGGATCCTCCTAATCCGCTTCCTCCCCTTTGGGGAAGAACAGAAGCCGGTCTCTCTCCGTCCTGGGTCTCTATGATGGAGTTCTTTACGATAACGTTGCTGCCGCCGGCGGCGACGAGGCCCGTGCGGACAATGCCCTTGTTTTTGACGTTAATGCGGTCCAGGACGAGCCTTGTGTTTTCGCCGGTGGCCATGATGGCCGAGCCGTATCCTTCAAAGTCGCTGCGGCCGTCGCCGGTGAAGGTGATCTCCATATCTTTGATGTTATAGGTGCCGCCGGCGACGTAGATGCCATTGAAGCATTCTCCGGTTGATTTGATCTGGATATTCTTGATGTCAAAGGCAGATGGTATTTTGCCTGACACTGCTGCCAGGACAGACTTTCCTTTTACTATGCCGCTTGAGTCCAGATAGAGTGCCTGGCGTAATTTGAAGCTCCTGGTCGGGTTGTCTTCAGCTACGGTGAGCACAACGTTGCCCCGGTAGGTGCCGGGAAGGATACGCGTCGCCCCATCCGCCGCCAGTAGATCTACTAATTTTTGTCCTGTTTCCACTCCATTAACGGTCATAGTCAGGCTGTAACCGTTGGGGGTAGTCACAGTAGCGCCCTCGGCGATGGTTAATTCCTTCAGGCTGGTTGTGCTTGTGACTTTCCAGGTTTCACCCGGCTTGACTACTACCGCATCCGTCTTAGTCGCAGAAGCCGGGTTGGTTGCGGAAGCAGAAGCTGGAGCACAAACCGGCAGCGGCATCGCAACGAAGGAACCCAAAATAACGCTGATAAGGAAGACTTTGATGCTGGAGGCTTTGAATCCGCCCTTTGTGATCACATTCATTCTTCTTCCTCCTTTATAAATAAGAAAAGCCAGGATTGCTCGAGATCACGAACATCTCACCAGTCTAGGGGTGCTCATTGGCGCGATACATCCAGTCCACTTCTTCTTTTGTCCACGTTTGATATGGTTTTGGCGCGGCCGGAATAGATTCCACAGCAGTGTCGGTCGTATAGGGGTGAAAATAAACCCCCTCCGTCAGAATCGGCTTTCCGTTAGCATCAAGCCGATGAATTTTGCTGAGCGGTTGATCGGACCAGGCCGTGTAAAAGGAGGTCCTAAAAAAACGGAACCATCTGTGATGCCAGATCTTCCATTCACCGTTCTGCTTAATAAAGTCCACCGCATATTTCCCATAGGCCCATTCTGGTTCGTACTTTTTGGTCTGAGTGTTGTAATGGGTTTCGTGGCCGAGCGAAACGAATGTAGCCTTTGCCGTCTGGCCATCCCCGGCAACCACAATAATCGGAGAGGAAAGAGGGTGTTCCAGCATTGTGCCGTTATCCGGCGAACCCGGATTGCTTCCGGATCTTTGTGATTGCCAGGACTTCACAACATTTTCATAGCCTTCAATTTTTGGGCCCCCGGCTATCTGGGTATATGTATCCGGCATATCTGCAAAGAGTTCCCAGGACTTATGTATGTCCAGAGCGTTGTGTATGGTTTCGTACCTTCCCATAACCGCCTGTATTGCACTGACATCCTTCGCCCGTGTTACCTCGAGCTGAAGAATCTTGTCGCTTTCCTCTAATTTCGCAATCCTCTCCTCCATTTTGTTGGAGACACAACCGGACATGATAACACTCGTAAAACACAGGAATCCAAGAACTAAAATGAACTTATGTATGTTTATTTGGCACATAATCAAATCCTCCCCAGGAAATTGAGAATTATTGCCAGTTTGTGATTTATCTATTTACCCCTGGCCAGGTCAAGGGCAGTAGGAGCCCCTTTAACAGCCATTTCCAGGGTGTACACCGATGCATGGGCCGTAATAAATAGGGTCTTACGGTCCTTGCCGCCAAAAGTCAGATTGCTGGCGGGCGCAGCGATTTCTTCAATTATTTCACCTTTCGGGTTATAGATTGATATTTTCTCGCCTGTACAATAAAGATTATTATTTTCATCTACGGTAAAACCATCAGAATTCTCCTTACAAAAAAACTTTCTATCCGTAAGGCTGCCGTCAGGCTGAATTTTATATGACCAGACAATTTCCCAGTCTGCGACATAGAGAGTCTTACCGTCCGATGTCCCGATAACACCATTGGGTTCCAACATTTTCTCTTTATAGAGCGACACTTTTCCATCTTTCCAAGTCCATTTCCATATGCGCCCGGCACGGATATCAGAAAAATAGATATTTCCGTCAGCGTCGGCAGCAGGACCTTCTGCGGAAGAGAAGCCTGATTGAACCGTTATCAGGGTTGCACCTGGAGCAATAAGGCTAGAGGCACCTATTGCAGAATTATTAGACCAAAAGGTTAATAAGAGAGTTAGAAGAAATAAAGATGACAAGATTGACTTATTAGTATTCATAACAGTCTCCTGATTGCGCGGATGTTCGCGTGAAATAATCCCGGATTCTAATTTGTCTTTATACTGTTCCCTTTATTAGTAAGGGCTACGGCAAATTCTAACGAACAACTAGCCCAGTGCCTGCTATGAGCGCAATGATGGCTCTATCAGAAGCAAAACAGTTTTCAAGCAGGCTACAAATATAAAAATATTACTGTTATGTGTTATATCTATCCCACAATTGTTTTGTCAATACAAATTTGTTTTTCCCCATGGAATTTCTGCAGCCGCTCAGCCATCAAAAGGCTGCCATCCATGGGTTCCATTTAGCTGGAAAAACTCTTTCCGCGTGTGCTGATCAGCGCATAGGCGAGTTGATATAGGAGATTATTGCGAGATTGCTTTGGTATGCAGAACTTGGGTGATCGCAGGCTTTTTCCCGAAGGCACTCGAATCCTCACGGGTCAAGATACAGGACGCGGAAACACGGATAAATACTAATCCGATTTCGTCAGGGTGCGTCTACGTTAATCCGCGTCAGTGACTATGTTAACTGTCCAGTCCAATATCTACCGCGGTGGCGGAATGGGTTATTGCGCCTATGGCGATTCTGTCGATGCCGCAGTTGGCAATTGCCGAGACATTACTTAAAGTAATATTTCCTGTCGCTTCAAGCAAAGGCTTCCCGCCCTTGCCGCACATTGCGTTTCGCATCTCGACGGCGTGTTTCAGCTGCCACTGCCGCATATTATCCAGCAGCACAATGTCGATTCCGGGAATCTTTAATACGTAATTCAGCTGGTCGTCGACGTCATCAACCTCAACAGCGATAAATTTGGCGCCCTTTATCTTTCTGGCGCGTTCGATTATTTTCCTTAATTTCGGGTAAAAGTCCGTGCCTAATTGTGCCAGGTGATTGTCTTTAATCATGACAGCGTCATATAATCCCATTCGGTGATTATGGCCGCCGCCGCAGCGGACTGCGTACTTTTCGAGAATTCGCCACCCGGGTGCTGTTTTTCTGGTGTCGTAAATCTTAGCTCCGGTACCTTGAATTGCTCGTACGTATCTACTTGTCGTCGTAGCTATGCCGCTCAGTCTCTGCAGAAAGTTCAGCAGCACTCTTTCGGCACTTAACATAGAGCGCAAGGGACCTTCAATCATACCGATCTTGCAACCGACGTGAGCCGTCTGCCCATCATTTACATAAACCTTTAGCTTAAGTCTTGCATCATAGTGCTTAAGAATTTCTTTGACGACGACCATTCCGCATACCACGATTTCCTCGCGTGTTACGATATTCGTTTTGGAATTGGTATCGTCTGTAAATAGAAGCTCGCTGGTTATATCGGCTTTACCCAGGTCTTCCTCAATTGCAAGCTGGATTATGGGTTGTATTTCCGAAATTTTCATTTAAGTTATTCTTTCTTTCCAGCCACCACTACTTATAATGATGGTCTGCAATCACAATAAAGCTTTGTTACTTTTTGATATGCAGACCACATCAGCCAAACGCCGTCCCGGTGTCAAACACCTGCCCCCATCGCCTTCAGCCGCGCATGGACGGCTTTCGCCTCAGCCATCATTTCCTCGACGATGTCTTTTATGGGCATGACCTTCCTGATAAGGCCGATCGCCTGCGAGCAGGAGACGGTGCCGGCGTCCAGGTTGCCGGTCTCGTACATCTTCTTCGCCGACTCTCCCGAGATGTACGGGAGAATGTCTTCGAGCGTGCAGCCCTTCGTCTCCAGTTCGATCGTCTTTTTGGCAGGGTTGTTCAGCCATGCGCGATGCGGGAAGCCAATGGTGCGCATGATGATGTCGGTGTCCAGCTCGGTTGCCTCGCAGAGGGCCTTCTTGAGGTTGGGGTGGATCGGGCACTCCTCCGCCAGCAGGAACCGGGTGCCCACGATCGCCGCCTCGGCGCCCAGTGAGAGAATCGCGACGAGGCCGCGGCCGTCCGC
>Ga0208980_10002541_pt1 | contig 11015 bp, 10 predicted proteins | sample WetSurMetagenome_3_FD_187993 | JGI IMG/M metagenome (GOLD analysis project Ga0208980, IMG submission 187993) | Wetland microbial communities from Twitchell Island in the Sacramento Delta, sample from surface sediment Aug2011 Site A1 Bulk (version 2) | ecosystem: Environmental > Aquatic > Marine...
TTAGCAAATCCTGATTTGCTAATGCCATGTTCCTCAGCCCAAGGAGTCAGCCATGAGCTGGACCTCTGATCTCATCGTCGGCCTGGCGGGCCTCGCGTCCACCATCGGCGCCGTGGCGATCGGCACAGTCATCCTCGTGACAGTCGCGCAGCTGGCAGTGCTCGCCTGCCGGCGACTGGGCTTCTGCAGCGCCGTCTGACCGCCCGGATCAGAGGAAGGCGTCGGCCAGGACGTTCCGCAGCCAGCCGTCCGCGTACTCCACCTCGAGCTTGCGGTAGAGGCGGGGAACCGGCTTGGGCGCCTCCTTGGTGCCCATGGTGACCGGCGATATCCCGCTCCCGGACTTCACGTACACCCACTGGCCGGCGTCGACCCGGAACAGGTGGACGACCGAGAACCCCCAGTCGTGTCCGACGACGCTGTAGCAGGTGTTGGTGTAGATCGGCTCCGGAGGGGGTAGTCCGTTGAACTTGGCGACCAGCGAGGCCGCGACCACCTTGGCCTGGGAGATCGCCATGTGCGCGGACTTCGGGAACGGGTTGTTGCTGGCCAGCTCGCCGCCGACGCACGCGTCCCCGACCACGTAGATGTCCTTCTGCTTGGTCGATTCCATGTTCTCCGGCCGGACCTCGCACCACTTGTCCTTGAAGGTCGCGAGGCCGAGGTCCTTGGCGATCTTTCCCGCGTGGTGCGGCGGGATGACGTTGACCACGTCGCCCTTGTACTCGCCGAAGCCGGCGTAGCAGGTCAGGGTCTCGGGGTCCACGCGCTCCACCTTGCCGTCCTTGGAGGCCGGCACCCACTCGATCATCCCGCCCTCGCCGTAGCCGTACAGCTCCTTCCAGGCCTGCTCGAACAGGGCCTTCTTGGAGAAGGAGTCGTTGGCGTCCAGGATCAGCACCTTAGACTTAGCCTTGCCGTGCGTCTTGCAGTGCAGGGCGACCTGGGCGGCGCGCTCGTAGGGCCCCGGCGGGCAGCGGAAGGGCCCTGGCGGGACGACGATGATGAAGGTGCCGCCGTCGGGCATGGCCTCCAGCTGCTGCTTCAGCAGCAGCGTCTGGGGGCCGGCCTTCCAGGCGTGAGGCAACCTGGTCTCGGCGAGCTCGCGGGTCAGCCCCTCCAGAGCGCCGAAGTCGAAATCGACGCCGGGCGACAGGACGAGGGCGTCGTACTCGAGGGTCTTGCCGCCCGCGGTGGTGACGGTCTTCTTGACGGGGTCGATCTGGCCGGCCTCGTCGTGCAGGACCTCGACGCCGTGCCGGCTCAGCCCGTCGTAGCCGACCTGCAGGGTCTTGATGTCGCGCTCGCCGGAGATCACCTCGTTCGACAGCGGGCAGGAGGTGTAGAGCGTCTCGCGCTCGATCAGGGTGACGGCGATCGCCGGATCCAGCACCCGCAGGTACTTGGCGGCGGTCGCGCCGCCATAGCCGCCCCCGACGACCAGGACTCGGGCCTTGCTCGTGGCGCCCCGTGCGGCGGGCACGGAGAGCACCGAGGCGACCGGGGCGGCGGCGAGGGCCTTGAGGAAGGTGCGGCGATCGAAACCGTTCATGTCAGCCCCCTCACTTGTCCTGCGCGCCGAAGTACGCGGCGACCGGGTGGACCTCGCCCTCCTTTAGCTCCCGCGCCGCCTTGCGCATCTTGCGGTGCGTCATCCGGAACTCCGGGTCGCGGTACTTCTCGAGCTCGAGCGCCATGTACCGCGCCCACTGGCCGTTGAGCCTCGGGGCACCCACGTCCGGGTCGCTGCCCGTGGCGCCGTGGCAGTCCTCGCAGTTCTCGGTGATGACGGTCTTGCCGATGGCCAGGTTCTCGGCGCTCGCCGGTTGGGGGACGGGCACCCAGGGCAGCTTGGCGAAGTAGGCGGCGAGGGCGTCGATCTCGTCGTCGCTCAGGCCCTTCACGATGCGGTTCATCGTGACCGCGCCACGCTTGTCGTACTTCCAGTCCTTCATGATGTTGGCCAGGTAGACCTTCGGCAGGCCGCCGATCGAGGGCATGCTGGTGCCCACGCTCACGCCGTTCAGGCCGTGGCAGTTGTTGCACGTGCGAGCGAGCAGGTCGATGTTCCCGGCCGCCAGGGCCGGTCCCGCCAGGACGAGCAGGAACCACGCCGAGAGTACCTTTCCCATCGTCTCCTCCAGTCTTTTTATGAACGCGAAACCGCCGGCCGGCCCCGTCGACCCTGGGACGCCCCGGACCGAGGCCGCGAGCATGCCCGGCTACTTCGCTTTTTATGAGCCAGGTTGTTGAAATGACCCTGGCAAGTTTCTAGCCTTGTTCGGCCTGGACCGGAAACATAGCGGAAAATCAACCACCCGCGCATCCGGGTAAAGCAAGTTCAGAAGAATGACGGCCGTCCGGGATCCGGAACTGCCGGAAGGGTCGAGGAGGAGAAGGATGATCACGAGAGGCTCCTGGCAAGCCTGTGCCGGGGCGGCGTTGGCCGCTTTCTTCGCCCTGCTGTCGCCCGCCGCGCCGGCCAGGGACTCCGCACCCGAGGCGCCCAATGCCGCGCCCGCCAAGCAGTCCTGGGCGGACATCGGCAACCACCGCTGCCTGCGCTGCCACGCCGACCCGGAGGAGAAGGTCTACGTCCGGCCGGACGGCACCCAGGTCAACCTGATGATCGACACCCAGGCGTTCGATCACAGCGTCCACGGCAAGCAGCAGTGCACCGGCTGCCACACGAGCGCCACCAAGCTGCCGCACCAGAAGCCGCTGCCCAAGAGCATCGGCTGCATCGAGTGCCACAAGCAGAAGTGGGAAGAGCAGCGGGACAACCCCGATCCGAAGTACAAGCGCCTCGGCGTGGTCGTTCAGCAGATGGAGAGCTACCTCCACTCGGTGCACGCGCGTCCCAACAGGAGGGACCTGTCGCGTACCAATGCCGCCTGCCACGACTGCCACGACGCCCACAACATCGGGACACTCGGTAGCCTGCAGCGCGCCGACCACCGGCTGAAGAACCCCGAGGTCTGCGGCCGCTGCCACGAGAAGCAGAAGACCGACTACCTGACCTCCATCCACGGCAAGGCGATCGTCGAGAAGAAGGACGAGAAGTCCGCCGTCTGCTCCGACTGCCACACCACGCACGCGATCGAGTCGCCGAAGGGCGACCCGATGAAGATCGCGATCACCCAGAACTGCGGCGACTGCCACAAGGACGCCCAGCGGACCTATTTCGCGTCCTACCACGGCCAGGTCCACCGGCTCGGCTTCACCAACACCGCCAAGTGCTTCGACTGCCACGGCGGGCACGGCGTGAAGAAGATCGACGACCCGGCCTCGGCGGTGCACGCCAACAACCGCCTCGAAACCTGCAACAAGTGCCACAAGAACGCCACGGAGGGCTTCCTGGCCTTCCACGCCCACGGCGACGCGACCAACTACCAGAAGTACCCCGGCATGTACGTCGCCAAGACGTTCATGGACTTCCTGATCTACGGCGTGATGCTGTTCTTCTGGACGCACGTGATTCTGTGGTTCTGGCGCGAGTACCAGGACCGCAGGCAGGGCAAGGCCTACGTGGAGGACCTGGACCGGCCAGAAAAGGTGTACTTCCGCCGGTATTCCCCGGTCTGGCGCTGGCTCCACGTCCTGTTCGCCATCAGCACCATGACCCTGGTGCTCACCGGCACGACGCTGCTGTTCTCGCACACCGACTGGGCGAAAGCGGTCATCGCGCTGCTCGGCGGGCCGAAGGTGGAGGCGATCATCCACCGCACGGCGGCGACGATCTGGCTCACCATATTCCTCACGCACTTCGTCATCGTCACGCGCAACATCTGGCACAACCGCAAGACGTTCCGGTGGTTCGGACCGACGTCGCTGATCCCGAACCTGCAGGACCTGCGGGACATCGCCGCTATGTTCCGCTGGTTCCTCGGCCGCGGGCCGCGTCCGAGCTTCGACCGCTGGACCTACTGGCAGAAGTTCGACTACTGGGCGCCGTTCTGGGGTGCCGCGGTCATCGGGTTCTCCGGCCTGATGCTGTTCTTCCCGACCCGGACGGCCGAGTTCCTGCCCGGCTGGGTCTTCAACATCGCCACCATCGTGCACGCCGAGGAGGCGCTGCTGGCGACCGTGTTCCTGTTCACCGTGCACTTCTTCAACGTGCACTTCCGGCCCGACAAGTTCCCGCTCAGCACGACGATCTTCACCGGCGCCGTGCCGCTCGAGGAGTTCAAGCACGAGCACAAGCTCGAGTACGAGCGCCTCGTTGCCAGCGGCGAGCTGGAGAAGTACCTCGTCAGGCGGCCGTCGCGGCGGGCGGACATCGGCTCCACCGCGCTGGCCACGATCCTCATCTTCGCCGGCCTGACGCTGCTGACCCTGGTGCTGACCGGCTACGTCACCATGCACTGAGGGTGACGTTCTCGTAACCGCCCGGACGGCGCCGCCGTCCGGGCCGCTTGCCCGGCCCGGCCCCGGGGCCTATCCTTTCGCTCTTTTATTGCAGGGGCCTGCGCATGCCGCCCAAGACCCTCTACGACAAGCTCTGGGACGCCCACGTCGTCCGCACTGCGGAGGACGGCACCAGCCTGCTCTACATCGACCGCCACCTGGTCCACGAGGTGACCTCTCCGCAGGCCTTCGAGGGCCTGCGCCTGGCGGGGCGCAAGCCCTGGCGGGTGGAGACGGTCATGGCCGTGCCTGACCACAACGTTCCGACAACCGAGCGGGCGAAGGGCATCGCCGACCCGGTCTCGCGCGTCCAGGTCCAGACGCTCGACGACAACTGCGCCGAGTTCGGCATCGTCGAGTTCCGCATGGACGACCTGCGCCAGGGCATCGTCCACGTGGTGGGCCCGGAGCAGGGCGCGACCCTGCCGGGGATGACGGTGGTCTGTGGCGACTCCCACACCGCCACGCACGGCGCCTTCGGTGCGCTCGCGTTCGGGATCGGGACCTCGGAGGTCGAGCACGTCCTCGCCACCCAGACCCTCATCCAGAAGAAGTCGAAGTCGATGCTGGTGTCGGTCGAGGGCAAGGTCGGGCCGGGCGTGACGGCGAAGGACATCGTGCTCGCGATCATCGGCTACATCGGCACCGCCGGGGGCACGGGCTACGCGATCGAGTTCGGCGGCGAGGCGATCCGCGACCTGTCGGTGGAAGGCCGGATGACCGTCTGCAACATGGCGATCGAGGCCGGCGCGCGCGCGGGCTTCGTCGGCGTGGACGAGAAGACCATCGCGTACGTGAAGGGCCGCCCCTATGCCCCGAAGGGGGCGCTCTGGGACCAGGCCGTGGCGTACTGGCGCACGCTGCGCAGCGACGACGGCGCGGTGTTCGACCGCGTGGTTCGGCTCGATGCCACCGAGATCCAGCCGCAGGTGACCTGGGGCACGTCGCCGGAGATGGTCGTCCCGGTCGATGCCGTGGTGCCAGACCCGGGGCTCGAGGGCGACCCGGTCAAGGCCGACGGCCTGCGCCGGGCGCTCGCGTACATGGGGCTCGAGGCCGGCACGCCGATCCAAGAGATCCGGATCGACAAGGTGTTCATCGGCTCCTGCACCAACTCGCGCATCGAGGACCTGCGCGCCGCCGCGGCGGTGGCCAAGGGCCGCACGGTGGCGCCGAGCGTCAAGCTCGCGATGGTCGTGCCGGGCTCCGGTCTCGTGAAGCAGCAGGCCGAGGCGGAGGGCCTCGACCGCATCTTCACCGCGGCCGGGTTCGAGTGGCGCGAGCCCGGGTGCTCGATGTGCCTGGCGATGAATGCCGACCGGCTGGAGCCGGGCGAGCGCTGCGCCTCGACCTCGAACCGCAACTTCGAGGGGCGGCAGGGGCAGGGCGGGCGGACCCACCTGGTGAGCCCCGCCATGGCAGCCGCGGCCGCGATAGCCGGGCATTTCGTGGATGTGCGGACTTTTTCGTGAGGGCCTAGCGATGAAATGGCTGAGTGCATCGTTTCTGAAGCTGTTGATGGTCGTCGTGATCGGCATCGGGCTGACGGCCTGCAACACCGTGCGCGGCGTCGGCAAGGACATCGAGGCAGGCGGCGAGGCGATTCAGAAGGCGACCAAGTGATGCAGAAGTTCACGCCGTTCACGGGCGTCGTGGCGCCGCTCGACCGTGCAAACGTCGACACCGATGCGATCATCCCGAAGCAGTTCCTGAAGTCGATCAAACGGACCGGCTTCGGCCCCTACCTGTTCGACGAGTGGCGTTACCTGGACCGGGGCGAGCCCGAGATGGACTGCAGCGGCCGTCCGCTCAACCCGGAGTTCGTGCTGAACGACCCGCGCTACCGCGGCGCGACCATCCTGCTCGCGCGCGAGAACTTCGGCTGCGGCTCGTCGCGCGAGCACGCGCCCTGGGCGCTCGCGGACTACGGCTTCCGCCTGCTGATCGCGCCGAGCTTCGCGGACATCTTCTTCAACAACAGCTTCAAGAACGGGCTGCTGCCGGTCGTGCTCTCTCCGGCCAAGGTCGATCGCCTGTTCAAGCTGGCGACCGGTCCCGAGGCGCTGCGGATCGGGGTCGACCTCGAGGCCCAGCGGCTGCGGCTGCCCGACGGCGAGGCGATCGCGTTCGAGGTCGACGCGTTCCGCAAGCACTGTCTGCTCGAGGGGCTGGACGACATCGGCCTGACACTGCAGCACGTCGACGCGATCCGCGCCTACGAGTCGCGGCTGCGCATCGAGGCGCCCTGGTTGTTCCCGGCATGAAACGGCGGATCGCGGCCTGGAGGCCGCTCCCACGGGCACGGGTCGACCGGCTGACCGGTAGGAGCGCCGTCCACGGTGCGATCATCGACACCGGCTTCAATGTCGCTGCAAGGTTCCAAGTCTAAGGATTCCAAATAGGACGCTATGAGCAAGAACATCCTGGTACTGCCCGGCGACGGGATCGGCCCCGAGATCGTGACCGAGGCGGTCAAGGTCATCGCGCGGCTGCGCGACGACTTCGGCCTCGACGTCGAGATGGACGAGGCCCTGGTGGGCGGCGCGGCCTACGACGCGGCCGGCCACGCGCTGCCCGTGGCCACGCTGGCTCTGGCGAAGGAGGCCGACGCCGTGCTGCTCGGCGCGGTCGGCGGCCCGAAGTGGGACACGCTCGAAGTCGCCATGCGTCCCGAGCGGGCAAGCCTGCTCGGCCTGCGGGCGGAGCTGGGCCTGTTCGCCAACCTGCGCCCGGCCATCCTCTATCCGCAGCTCGCGGCGGCCTCGACACTCCGTCCCGAGGTCGTGTCGGGCCTCGACATCATGATCGTGCGCGAGCTCACGGGCGGGATCTATTTCGGCAAGCCGCGCGGCATCTCGACGCTGGAGAACGGGGAGCGCCAAGGCGTGAACACGCTCGTCTACCGCGAGTCCGAGATCGATCGCATCGTGCGCGTCGCCTGCGACATCGCGATGAAGCGCAGCAGGCGCGTCTGCTCGGTCGACAAGGCCAACGTGCTCGAGACCACCGGGCTGTGGCGGGAGGTCGCTACGCGCATCGTCGAGGCCGACTACCCGGAGATCGAGCTCTCACACATGTACGTCGACAACGCCGCCATGCAGCTGGTCCGCTGGCCCAAGCAGTTCGACGTGATGGTCACCGACAACATGTTCGGCGACATCCTGTCGGACGAGGCCTCGATGCTCACGGGCTCGATCGGCATGCTGCCGTCCGCCTCGCTCGACGCCAGCGGCAAGGGGATGTACGAGCCGATCCACGGCTCGGCGCCGGACATCGCAGGCAAGGGGATCGCGAACCCGATCGCGACCATCCTGTCGGTGGCGATGATGCTGCGCTACACGCTCGACGAGCCGGCACTCGCGGAGCGGATCGAACGCGCGGTGAACCGCGTCCTCGACGCCGGCCTGCGCACACCGGACATCTGGTCGGAGGGGACGCAGAAGGTAGGCACCGAGGCGATCGGCGACGCGATCGTCGCGGCGCTGGCGTAGTTCAACAACAGGACATCACGATGAAGCGGGTAGGTTTCGTAGGTTGGCGCGGCATGGTCGGCTCGGTCCTCATGCAGCGCATGCGGGAAGAGAACGACTTCGAGCACGTCGCCGAGCCGGTGTTCTTCACCACGTCGCAGGTCGGCCAGGCCGGTCCCGACATCGGCAAGGCGATCGCGCCGCTCAAGGACGCGATGGACGTCGACGCCCTGCGCGACATGGAGGCGATCGTCACCTGCCAGGGTGGTGACTACACCAACGAGGTCTACCCGAAGCTGCGCGCCGCGGGCTGGAAGGGCTACTGGATCGACGCCGCGTCCGCGCTGCGCATGAGCGACGAGGCGGTGATCATCCTGGACCCCGTCAACCTCGAGGTGATCCACGATGCCCTGGGCAACGGCGTCAAGGACTACATCGGCGGCAATTGCACCGTGAGCCTGATGCTGATGGCCCTCGGCGGCCTGTTCCGCGCCAAGCAGGTGAAATGGCTGTCGGCCATGACCTACCAGGCGGCGTCCGGCGCCGGCGCCAAGAACATGCGCGAGCTTCTGGTGCAGATGGGCGCGCTCAACGCGGCGGTCAGGCCGCTGCTCGACGACCCGGCGTCGGCGATCCTCGAGATCGACCGCCAGGTGGCCGACGTGCTGCGCAGCGAGGGCTTCCCGCGCCAGAACTTCGGCGTTCCGCTCGCCGGCTCGCTGATCCCCTACATCGACCGGCAGCTCGACAACGGCCAGAGCCGCGAAGAGTGGAAGGGCCAGGCCGAGACCAACAAGATCCTCGGCCGCCGGAAGAAGCCGATCCCGGTGGACGGCATCTGCGTGCGGGTCGGCGCCATGCGCTGCCACAGCCAGGCGCTCACCATCCGCCTCAAGAACGACATCCCGCTCGACGAGATCGAGGGGATGATCGCAGCAGGCAACGACTGGGTGCGCCTCGTGCCCAACGACCGCGAGTCCTCGATCCGCGAGCTGACGCCGGCGGCGGTGACCGGCCGGCTGCACGTCCCGGTCGGGCGGATCCGCCGGATGAACCTCGGGGCGAAGTACATCACCGCCTTCACGGTCGGGGACCAGCTGCTGTGGGGCGCGGCGGAGCCGCTGCGGCGCATGCTGCGCATCGTCCTCGAGGCCAAGGGTTGAGCGTCGCGCTCTTGCCGTCATGAAGCAGATCAACATCGCCGTGGTAGGCGCCACCGGTCTGGTCGGTGAGGCCTTTCTCGAGCTGCTGGGCCGGAGCGACCTGCCGATCGGCCAGGTCCACGCCCTGGCGTCGAGCCGCTCGGCCGGAAAGCGCGTCAGCCTGGGCGCGCGGTCGGTCGCCGTCGGCGACCTCAACGAGTTCGACTTTGCCGAAGCCGAGTACGTGCTGTTCGCCGTGCCGCCGTCGGTGGCCGAGGCCGTGATCCCGCGGGCCGTGGCCGCCGGCTGCACGGTGCTCGACGCGAGCGCGGTCTGGAGTGCCGAGCCGGTCCCGACCCTGATCGCCGCCGACGTCAACGGTGCGCAGCTGCGGGGGACGTCCGGCGGCGCGGTGATCGGCCTGCCGGCCCCGCTCGCCGTGCTGGTGGGATCCGTCCTCGCCCCGTTGCGCGCGGAGATCGTGTTGAGCGCGATCGAAGTCGTTGCGTTCCGGCCGGTGTCCGACCGGGGCAGGCCCGGCGTTGGGGCGCTCGCCCGGGAGACGGCCGACATCCTGAACGCGAAGGCGCGCCAGGACGGCCTGCTGCCGCAGCAGATCGCCTTCAACCTCCTGCCCGGCACGGGCGTCGCGGCGTCCAACGGCTACCTCCCCGACGAGGTCGGGGTCGCGGGCCAGCTGCGCCGGCTCCTGGCCGATCCCGGCCTGCCGGTCACGGTGACCCTGGTCGAGGTGCCGGTGTTCTTCGGGGTCGGCGCGGTGCTGCGCATCGAGACCCGCAAACCGATCGCGCTGGAGCGGGCGCGCGGCCTGCTGGCGACCGTGCCGGGTATCGTGGTGGCGGACCCGGACGAGGACGGCCACTACCCGACGCCGGTGACGCACTCCGCGAGCCGGGACGCCGTGTTCGTCGCCCGCCTGCGCGAGCCCGACGGGCGGGCCGGTTTAGTTATGTGGGCGCTGGCCGACAATATCCGCTGTGGCATCGCCGGCAACGCGCTGAAGGTTCTCAGGGCGTTGGTCGCGGAGACCGGGTAAGTTATCTTTTGACCAAATTTAGGAGCCTCGTTCGTCTCGGGACCTGGCTCCGTCGGGCGGCCAGGTGTCGAACGCCCGCCGGCACGATCCGAGTTCCTGGCGGGCATTGATTGGGGGAGGCGCGGATGTTGCGGAGAAGCTCTCTTGCTGTGGCCGTGGCGCTGGCATTGTTGCCGGCTGCGGGTTACGGCCTCGGCCTCGGCCAGATCCGTTCCAGCTCGGCGCTCAACCAGCCCTTCGAGGGCGACATCGACCTGCAGTCGGTCTCGGCCGACGAGATTCCGCAGGTGAAGGTCCGGCTGGCCCCGGCGGACGCCTTCGCGAAGGCGGGCGTCGAGCTGACGGGTCCCCTCGGCAAGCTGGCGTTCAAGCCCTACGTGAAGGCGAACGGCCAGCCCGCCATCCGCGTGTCCAGCCAGGAGCCCATCCAAGAGCCGTTCCTCGATTTCCTGATCGAGGTCGAGTGGCCTCAGGGCAAGGCGGTGAAGGAATACACCGTGCTGCTCGATCCGCCGATCTTCACCGAGCGCCGCGGGGCCCGCGTCCGTCCGGCCGAGGCCGCGCCTTCGCCGGCACCAGCGACGCAGCGTGAGCCCGCGCCCGCGCGCGTTGCCACCGCCGCGCCCGCTCCCCGTGCCCCCGTTGCGGGTGGCGATAGTTACGGGTCCGTCCGCCGTGGCGAGACCCTCTGGTCGATTGCGGAAAAGACCAAGCCCGCCGGGGTCAGCACGCAGAAGGCGCTCGCAGCGATCTATGCCGCCAACCCTCATGCCTTCATCCGCGGCGACATGAACAAGCTGAGGGCCGGCGCCGAGCTGCGCCTGCCGACGCCGCAGGAGATGGGCGCGCTCGACGTGCAGAGTGCGCGCCGGGAGTACCTGGATCAGGCGAAGCAGCCGGCCCGGGAGGGCACGGGTCGTCCCGGCACCGCCGCGCCCG
>Ga0208980_10002542_pt1 | contig 11015 bp, 3 predicted proteins | sample WetSurMetagenome_3_FD_187993 | JGI IMG/M metagenome (GOLD analysis project Ga0208980, IMG submission 187993) | Wetland microbial communities from Twitchell Island in the Sacramento Delta, sample from surface sediment Aug2011 Site A1 Bulk (version 2) | ecosystem: Environmental > Aquatic > Marine...
GGCAATGGTGCGACTTCCCCGACATTCTATGTGACGGTTAACCCGATCCCGCCAACTCCGGTTGTGACCGTCGATGAGAATTACCTCCTCACCAGCAGCGCTCCGGCAGGTAACCAGTGGTATTATAACGGCACCATGATCGATGGCGCCACAGGCCAGACATACCAGGCTGAAGAAGAAGGCTTCTACTGGACTATTGTGACCTTGAACGGCTGTTCATCCGCTGAATCCAACCATGTGGAAGTGACCTTCGTAGGATTGGACGAATTGCCCGGAACCAGCCTGCGGATCTTCCCGATCCCGAACAGCGGCCAGTTTACCGTTGCCGTTGCTAACCAGTCAGAACAATCGTACACAGTGTCTGTCCTTAACAACCTGGGTGTCAAAATATTCGAAAAACCGGAGTGGGTTGTGAGCGGGAAAGGCCAGGTCAATATTGACCTTGGTGTCGTCCCCAAGGGAATCTACTCGGTGATGATCCAGAGCAGTGAAGACAGGGTGATTAGAAAGATCATCGTTTCAAAGTGACGAATGAGACCTGACAGTGCCGCAGACCTGTCAGCGCTAAATGCCAGGCAGCAGACCTGGAATAAATAATTCGAAAGAGGGTTAGTAATTTATACTGGCCCTCTTTTTTTATCTACTTAACATATTTTAATGAAATTTTAATTATTTTTATCACGAGTACCTGGGGCTTTCTATGTAAAAGTTGATTTACTTTTTCTTCTCTTAGCCAAGTATTCATTACTTTAATTTAATGATAGATAGGTAGTTATTATTAATTCATAAATATCGAAACATGAAAAAACTCTTACTACTTGTTTGCGCAGTGATGGCGTTACAGCTATCCTTTGGTCAGTTGTCGGGGATCAAAACAATTCCTGGCGACTATACCTCCATACAGGCTGCAATTGCAGCGCTAAATGCCCAGGGCGTTGGGTCCGGCGGGGTAACATTTAATGTCACAGCCGGTTATATTGAAACCTTTACGGCACTCAATGCAGGCTTGATTACTGCTACCGGGACGGCAGCTAACCAGGTCATTTTCCAAAAATCCGGCAGCGGATCAAATCCGCTGGTTACAGCGGCAGCTAACGGAACCGGCTCAGCGGATTACATCTTGTGCCTTGCCGGGTCTGATTATGTAACCTTTAATGGCATCGATGTCCAGGAAAATGCTGCAAATACCACTACCACAACCCAGATGGAATGGGGTTATGCTATCTTAAAAGCTACTGCGACAGATGGTTCTCAAAACAACACAGTTAAAAACTGTAACATCTCCCTCAATAAGGCAAACACGGTAACTTATGGAATTTACTCCAATAATGTGACTGCCACAGCTCCAACTACGCAATTGACAGTTACCAATGTCACTGGTGCCAACTCGAATAACAAGTTTTACAGCAACAATATTTCAAACTGTTACAATGGCATCTATCTCTATGGTTACGCTGATGCCACCTCTCCTTACACCTATTACGACCAGGGGAATGATATCGGCTCAATCGGAGGAAATACCCTCACGAACTTCGCCGGTGGTTCTGCTACATTTTATGGCTTTTATATTTATTATCAGAACAACCTGGTTGTATCAAACAACACCATCAATGGCGGGACTGGCTCCACAGGCCTCCTGTACGGGATGTACCTGGGAACGGCAACCAATGCCAATGGCACTTTTAATGCAAATACATTTACACTTACTTCTGCAGGAACGACCAGTTCCATGTATGCATTGTACAATTCTGCTTTTGGCACCTCAGGTACGAGCAATACGCTGAATATCACCAATAACATAGTTCAGAATTGTACCTATCCTGGAGCTACAACGGCTTATCTGTATGGCCTTTATAATGCTGTTGCTGCATTCAACATCAATCTTTATGGCAATACGGTAGCTAACAATGTCATTGGCGGAAGTTATTATATGTACCTGATATACTGCACTTCAGCTTCAGGAGGCACCTTGAACGTATACAACAACAATGTATTTAACAATCAACGTACAGGCTCCGGTACCCAGTCAGGATCGACCTATATTTATTGCATATACCTCCTCGGTTCAGCTGCCCTGAGCGTTCACGATAATAATGTATATGGCAATTCAGCGCCGGCTACCGCAACTTACGGGGCCTACATATACGGCCTGTATGCTTCTACTTCTTCATTAAACCAGGCAATATACAACAACTCTATTCATGATCTTTCAATCGGAGGAACGTATACTTCTTCAAACATGATCTATGGCCTCTATTCTTCGGCAGGCAGCGGCCCGGTGAACATTTCCGGCAATAACATCTATAATCTGTCAGTAGCAAATACCTCAACTGGTTACGGCTATGGATACGGGCTTTATACTTCGGGAGGAACAACCGTAAATGTTTTTAAGAACCGGATCTCGAGTGTCAGCATGGCCGGTACAAGTGGATATTTCTATACGCTTTATGTCAGTTCAGGAATTACCGTAGATATTTATAACAACTTCATCTATGATATCAAAGCTCCTTCATCGACCAGCACTTCCGGACTTTATGGAGCTTATATCGGCGGCGGTACCAATATCTATCTTCATTACAATACGATTTTCCTGAATAATGTCAGTAATTCCACCTCCACTCACACATCAATCGCACTATATGCTTCGACAACTCCAAATGTTGAGTTGCGCAATAATATCATTGTGAACACCTCAACCGCAAGCAGTTCTACCTATTCAGCCATCGCATACAGGAGGAGTTCAACTACATTGACAACTTATTCCCTCGCATCTAACAATAACTGCCTCTATGCCGGCACCCCCAGTGCAACGAACCTCATATATTATGATGGAAGCAACAGCATCCAGACCCTGGCAAATTACAAGAACCTGGTTTCACCAAGGGACCTGGTTTCTGTGACGGAACTACCGCCTTTTGTGAATACCACTACTCCTCCCTTTAATGTGCATATCAACGCTGCTACTCCAACCCAGTGCGAAAGAGCGGGCAGTACCATTACTTTTCCCGCGAGCATCATCGATGATATCGATGGAGAAGCCAGATATCCTAATGGCGGCTATCCTGTCAATGCCTCTTATCCTCCGACTGCGCCGGATATCGGGGCCGATGAGTTTGGCGGGATTCCGATTGACCTGAATCCACCGAATATCACCTTCACTCCATTGGGCAATACTACTTTAACTGCTGCAAGGACTCTTACCACGACTGTCTTTGACCCAAGTGGCGTTCCGACCAGCGGAATAGGCCTGCCGGTATTGTACTGGAAAATAAATTCCGGTTCTTGGAACAGTGCGACAGGCTCATATGTAAGTGGCAGCACTTACACATTTACTTTTGGAGCCGGGGTGGTCCTTGGGGATATTGTTTCCTACTATATCGTAGCCCAGGATAATGTCACACCGACGCCGAATATTGGTTCCAATCCTTTAGCCGGGGCAAGCGGATTTACATACAATCCCCCTGCCTGCAGTACGCCGCCAACAACGCCATACACCTATACTGTCGTTACTGCTATCAGCGGGAATGTCACAGTAGGAACCGGTGGAACCTATCCGACGCTTACCGGCGCCGGAGGTTTGTTTGCAGATGTTAATGCTAAGGTCGTGACCGGGAACATAATTGCTACGATTATTGGCAACCTCACCGAAACCGGTGTGAATGCCTTAAATCAAATGACTGAAGAACCGGCAGGATCTAATTTCACCCTTACCATTAAACCTGATGGCACTACCACGCGGGTTGCATCGGGTTCCTATTCCGGTGGTTTGATCCGCCTGAACGGAGCAGACAATGTAATCTTCGATGGAAGATTCGGCGGCAGTGGCAACTACCTGACCTTCAGCAACACGGGCACTTCCGGCTCTGTTTTCCAGCTGATAAGCCTGGGTTCGGCAGCAGGAGCTATCAACAATACCATTCGCAATTGTAACCTGAACATGGGAGGTTTTGCCTCCGGCACTTATGGCATAGCTATAGGCGGCGCAACCAATGCCTCACAGGGAGCCGACAATGACAATACCAGCATTATCAGTAATAATATCAGCAAAGCTTACGTTGGCATCTGGGCCCAGGGAAATGCAACTTCCAATCCTGGTTTGATGGATAATCTCCAGGTTATAGGTAATTCCGTCGGTGCATCTACTTCGACTGATTACATAGGCCATGACGGTATGATATTTGCAAATGGCACAGGATGTAATATATCCCAGAACACTGTCTTTAATATTATCACTACCAATACGACTCCTGTCGGGATCACTCTCTCAACCGGGTTTATCTCATCCACGGTCAGCCGCAATAATATCAACAATATTACTTATACCAGTACTGGCGGATATGGTGGACGAGGGATGTACATCAGCACAGGAAGTGCCACCAGCAACCTTAATATAAATAATAACCTTGTTTATGTTATTGGAGGAGACGGATATTCATCATTCAGTAATTCATCTCCGGTCGGAATGTATTTTGATGGCACGATTGGCGGATTGAATATCTATTACAATTCGGTTTATATGAGCGGGGCGCTGACTTACAGCTCCACGACCATCACCACAGCAATCCTGTTCAATACTGCTTCCATCACTAATATTGATCTGCGTGACAATATTTTCATGAATACAATGGATAATGCAGCTCTGACGACAGATAAAAATTATGCCATCTACTCGTTGGCACCCAGTAGCTCTTTCACTAACATCAATTACAACGATTATTTCGTTTCTGGTGCACAAGGAATTCTGGGTTATTTCAGCGGCGATATTACTACATTGACAGCATGGAGAACGGCTACCGGGAAGGATGTTAATTCTATAAATGTCGATCCTCAGTTTGTAAGCACGACTGACTTGCGCATCAATTTAGGTTCTCCGGTACTTGCTGCCGGGACGCCAATCTCCACAGTTAATTTTGACTATCTTAACACAACCCGGAGTGCTACTACTCCTTCCATAGGAGCTTATGAAACCGGCGGGGACTTCTCCGGCCCTGCTATTTCTTACACTCCTTTGAGCAATACCAGCAGCACTTCAAACCGTACCCTTTCACCTGTTACTATTACGGACTTTAGTGGCGTGAACACGACGAGCGGGACCAAGCCAAGGATCTACTTCAAACGTTCAACCGATGCGAACACATACAACAATAACACCAGCAGTACAGATGGATGGAAGTGGGTGGAAACCAGCGGCACCACTTCGCCCTTCTCCTTCACCATTGATTATTCCTTGCTGAATGGAGGTACCGGGGCACCAGTTGGGACTAATATCCAGTACTTTGTAATAGCTCAGGATCTTCAATCCACTCCACTGGTGAGCATCAATTCCGGAACATTTGCGGCAACCCCGACAAGCGTAGCGCTGACATCTGCCGCTTTCCCCATCGGAGGTTCCATTAACAATTACAACATTGCACTTGCACTTACCGGGACCATTAATGTCGGAGTAGGACAGACCTATACTTCTCTTACGAATAACGATGCGGGGGGGCTGTTTAAAGCCATCAACAGCAACCTGTTGACAGGGAACGTTATAGTGAATATACTTACAGACCTGACAACTGAAACCGGGGCAGTTGCTTTGAATCAATGGTCGGAAGAAGGTGCCGGCACTTATACTATAACTATTAAACCCAGTGCTGCTACTAACCGCACTATTTCAGGCAATTATGCAGGCGGGCTTGTCCGTCTGAATGGTGCTGACAGGGTCACGATCGACGGAAGATTTGGCAGCAGCGGGAATTACCTGACTCTCACCAATACTGCAACCAGCGGAACTGTCGCTCCGCTTCAGATCGTCAGCCTTGGGGCCAATGCGGGTGCCACTTACAACACAATCCGTAATTGCAATTTTAGTAGCGGGTTTAACACTTCTGGCGCATATGGTATTGCGATAGGTGGTGCAACCATTGCTACGACAGGAGCGGATAATGACAATCTGTCCATCCTCAATAACAATGTGTATAAAGCGTATGTGGGAATCTGGGCTCAAGGTTTGGCCTCCACGAATCCGGGAGCGATGGATAACCTCCAGATTACCGGGAATTCTGTTGGTTCGGCTACCACGACAGATTATCTTGGACATGACGGTATAATAGTAGCCTATGGAACAGGTTGTACCATTTCCCAGAATACCATTTTTAATATTATTACCACCAATACTACCCCTGTTGGAATTACTCTTTCGACTGGCTTTGTCTCATCCTCGGTGAGCAGTAACAATATCAACAATATAAGCTATACCGGGACATCTGGTTATGGCGGAAGGGGTATGTATATAAATACGGGTGTTACAACCAGTAACCTGACATTTGACAACAACATCATCAGTGCTATTGGCGGTGATGGTTGGTCTACTTTCTCAGGAACTTCGATGGTCGGGATGTATTTCGATGGAACAATGGGCGGCCTGAAAATCTATCATAATTCCATATACATGAATGGAAATTACAGCCGTACCACTGTAACTCTTACAACTGCCATTCTTTTCAATTCCTCAACTATAACGAATATCGATCTGCGAAATAATATTTTCCAGAATTCAATGGACAATACTGGAGGAACCACCGATTTAAATTATGCCATTTATTCTTCTGCTCCTTCCAGTTCATTTACTTTTATCAATTATAACGATTATTATGCCAATGGACCCCAAGGTGTACTTGGAAATTTCGGAGGAGCTGACCAACTCACGCTGACAGCATGGAGAACTGCTACCGGACAAGATGTCAACTCGCTAAACGTAGACCCGGGATTTGTCTCTTCCACTGACCTGCATGCTTCAAATAACGCACTCAATAATACAGGTGTTTATGTTGCTGCTGTGCCCGTTGACTTTACCGGGGTCGTCCGTACCAATCCTCCTGATATCGGGGCATATGAATTCGGAACAAATCCTACTGTTGCCACAACCACAGCAGGTGGAATTATTTGCGATGGAGCCACCCTCAACGGCACGATCAATGCCAATGGCCTGACAGTCAATACTTATTTTGACTATGGCCTTACCACTTCCTATGGAAGCTCTGTAACCGGTAACCCAGCCACAGTAACCGGCACTTCTGCAACACCGGTGAGTGGTGTCATTGCAGGTCTGATTCCCTCAACAACCTATCATTTCAGGATCAGGGGGGTCACTTCTGACGGCGTGACATCCTATGGTGCAGATGCTACTTTCATAACAGCCGCAACATCTGCCCCAACAGCTACTACCCTGGCAGCTGATAATATCGGCATGACAAGCGCCACGTTAAATGGCTCAGTGATTGCAGGCTGCAATTCAACCACCGTAACCTTTGAATATGGACTGACAGCTTCGTATGGCTCGACAGTGACAGCCATTCAGAGCCCGGTAAACGGTGGCACTGCTGTTGCAGTAAGCGCTAATCTCACCGGTTTGGCTATTAGCTCGGTATATCATTTCAGGGTTATTGCTGCGAATTCACAGGGGACTGCCTATGGCACAGATATGACCTTTACTACGGGGGCTTCCGCTCCGACGGTGGTCACCAACGCTGCTACCAATATCAGTTATTTCACTGCACAAGTGAACGGTACTGTAACTGCAAACAACCAAACTACTACCGTTACCTTCCAGTGGGGTCTGACCACATCCTACGGCAATACTGCAGGAGGAACCCCCGCTACTGTCACTGGTGCTGTTGCTACACCGGTTTTTGCAAACCTTAGCGGTCTGACACATAATACCACTTACCATTTCCGCTGTGTCGGCCAGAATGCCACAGGCACAACCTATGGCGCTGACCAGGTGTTCACCACCTTGTGTCACCTGCCTGATGCTGCTGGAACTATCACTGGTCCGGATTCTCTTTGCCAGGCAACTTCCGGCAACGTTTATTCCATTGCGGCAGTTCCATTTGCGACCGGTTATGTATGGACATTACCTGCTGGTGGTACCATCACTGCTGGTGCAAACACCAACAGTATTACGGTAAGCTTCAGCAACACTGCTGTTTCTGGAAATGTCACCGTATATGCTACCAATGTCTGTGGTAACGGCACAGCTTCGAGCCTGCCAGTGACCATATACCCGTTGCCGGTACCGACCATCAGCGGAGCTGATCCGGCCTGCATAGGTTCAAATTATATCTATAGCACGCAGTCTGGAATGTCAGGTTATACCTGGACCGTTTCTGCCGGTGGGACAATTACGGCCGGTGCCGGAACCAATGCCGTTACTGTTCACTGGAATAATACCGGTGCTCAAAGTGTGAGCGTTATCTACACCAGCCAGTATGGCTGCCCGGCTGCAGCTCCGACAGTGAAAAACCTGACTGTGAGCGGTTTGCCCACTCCAACTATTGCCGGATCCGACAGGGTCTGCCCCAATTCAGGTTGGTATGTTTACACAACGCAACAGGGCTATAGCAACTATACCTGGACAGTAACTTCCGGTGGAACAATAGTTTCCGGCCAGGGCACCTACCAGATTGAAGTCAATTGGGTAACTCCGGGTAACCAGACTGTCAGCGTCAATTATACCAATGCATCCGGATGCTTCGCAGCATCTCCCGCCACATTCGCCGTCAATGTGCTGGCTGTACCTGGCGCTGCAGGCTCCATTACCGGAGATGGCCAACTCTGCGAAGGCGGTCAGGGCACCTATTCTGTTAATCCAATCGCCAATGCAGACGATTACGTCTGGACAATCCCCGCCGGTGCAACAATTATCGATGGAGCAGGGACCAACATCATCAAAGTCTTCTTCGGGCCGGGATCTTCCGGAAATATTACAGTATACGGAATTAACAATTGCGGAGCCGGTCCCTCTTCTCCGGCATTCCATGTCACCGTTAATCCGATTCCTGCAACCCCGGTTGTGACTGTCGATGAGAATTACCTCCTCACCAGCAGCGCACCAGCAGGCAATCAGTGGTACTTCAACGGAACCATGATCGATGGCGCAACCGGCCAGACATACCAGGCTGAAGAAGAAGGATTCTACTGGACCATTGTGACCTTGAACGGCTGTACATCCGCTGAATCCAACCATGTCGAAGTGACCTTCGTGGGATTGGACGAATTGCCCGGAACCAGCCTGAGGATCTTCCCGATCCCAAACAGCGGCCAGTTCACGATTGCCGTGGCTAACCAGTCAGAACAGTCATACACGGTGTCTGTCCTTAACAACCTGGGCGTCACGATCTTCGAAAGAACGCAGTGGATTGTCAGCGGGAAAGGCCAGGTCAGTATTGACCTTGGAGTCGTCCCCAAGGGCATCTACTCGGTGATGATCCAGAGCAGGGAAAATAGGGTGATAAGAAAGATCATCGTTTCAAAGTGACGAATAAGACCTGACAGTGTCGAAGACCTGTCAGCGTCAAAACGAAAGAGGGTGCTCCCAAACGGAAGCACCCTCTTTTTATTCAATCTTATATATATCAGCATAATTCCGCCCGAAGCCATCGTAATCCAGTCCGTATCCAACAATGAAATCGTTCGGGATTTCCATACCCAGGTAGTCGATCCGGAAACTTTCGCGAAAAGCGGAAGGCTTGAAAAGCAATGCCGCCAGGTATATCTTCTTAACACCGAGATATTCAAGCTTCTTGATGAGATATTGCATCGTGGTGCCTGTATCGATGATGTCCTCCAATATTACAATCGTTCGGCCTTTCAGCTTTTCGTTAATCCCGATGAGTTCTTTGACTTCTTCTGTGGACTGGGTACCCGTGTAAGAAGCCAGCTTGATAAAACTAATTTCACTTGAGATCGTTATTCTGCGATAAAGATCAGCTGCAAAGATAAAGGCACCGTTGAGGACAACCAGGAAAAGGGGATTTTCACCGGCGAGGTCACGATTGATCCTGATGGCAATATCCTCTACGACCTCATTCAATTTTTCCGAGGAAATTGAAAGCCGGAAGATTTTATCTTTAACCTGGATTGTCTTCATGGGTCTGGTTTATAGTTATGAAAAAGATCAAAGATAAATATTTGATTTCACACATAGTTTCACAAAGGTTTGACAAAGTTGCACAAAGAATAACTATTTTTAATTCAATATTCAACATTCAAAATTCAACATTACTATGACTCCACTGGTTAGTATAATCATGGGCTCCACTTCCGACCTCCCTGTAATGGAAGACGCCGCAAAAGTTCTCAATGAACTTAAAATACCGTTTGAAATGAATGCTCTGTCGGCTCATCGTACCCCGGATAAAGTAGAGGAATTTGCCAGGTCGGCTGCATCGCGCGGGGTACGCGTGATCATTGCCGGGGCTGGCATGGCCGCTCACCTGCCGGGTGTAATAGCTGCTATGACACCTCTGCCCGTTATCGGTGTACCTATCAAAGGCTCCCTCGAAGGCCTTGATTCCCTGCTGGCCATTGTCCAGATGCCACCGGGAATTCCTGTCGCCACTGTGGCCATCAACGGCGCACGCAATGCCGGGATCCTTGCAGCCCAGATTATCGCAACAGGAAACCCGGAACTTTTCCAGAAGATGGTTGTCTTTAAAGAAGAGCTGAAGGACAAGATCATTAAGGCCAATGAGGACCTGGCAAAGATCAGGTACGATTATAAAATCGGCTAAACAATAAAGAAGTCATATGGCAGGGGTGACCGGCCGGTTTCCCCTATTTCATTTGCCCTTAAACTTCCGTCCTGAAAATCAGCCTGCTCATTTTAACAGGTTCGAAGATTTCCATCGCAACTTCCATGACTTGATCGGCAGTGACTGCTTCAATCTGTTTCCTGATAACTTCTGGCGCTTCCAGTTTCTGATCATGTAAAAAAGCTTTCCCTGCTGCCAGCAGGTAGTTTAAATTCGATTCATTGGCAATTTCGATCTGACCGATAAGTTGCTTCTTTGCCTGGCTGAGCTGAAGCCACCCCATCTTCTTGTTGCGTAGCGAGCCGAGTTCCTTGTAAACCAGGTCTAGCGACTTCTCCAGGTTCCCGTTGTCAGTGCCAAGGTAAATGCTGAAAACGCCTGCATCTGTATATGGCAGGTAGACGGATTCTATATTGTAAGCATAGCCATGCCTCTCCC
>Ga0208980_10002543_pt1 | contig 11015 bp, 7 predicted proteins | sample WetSurMetagenome_3_FD_187993 | JGI IMG/M metagenome (GOLD analysis project Ga0208980, IMG submission 187993) | Wetland microbial communities from Twitchell Island in the Sacramento Delta, sample from surface sediment Aug2011 Site A1 Bulk (version 2) | ecosystem: Environmental > Aquatic > Marine...
GGTTCCAGGCGCCGCTCCACAAGTTCTAAGCGAAACCGTTAGCGATAACTTAAGCGAAGCCGTAACCGAAGTCGCAAGCGAAGTCGCAAGCGAAGCCGTAAGCGAAGCCGTAAGCGAAGCCGTAAGCGAAGCCGTAAGCGAAGCCGTAAGCGAAGCCGTAAGCGAAGCCCCGCCGCAGGCTCCGGCGGATAGCGAAGCAGCCTCGCAGGCGCCGGAAGGGCCGGCGTTTATTACTCTGGATAAACATTCCAGGATGACGGCCGATCTGTTTCGCGCGCTCCTGGCGCTGCTAAGCCTGGTCGTGGCGGCAGGACTCGTCCTGGTCCTGCTGCCGCAGCCCGCCGTCGATCGCATTGCGGACGGCCTTCGGGCTCGGCACGGGATTGCCCCGCCCGAGAAAATCGCATTTCTTTACCTGGGCGACGACCTGAAGGGTACGGACTTTTTGATCCGCGGGGTTGTGAGAAATATCTCCCCTGTTCCCATTGAGAAACTGGATGCGGCGGTGCGTTTCTACGCCCACGACGGCACGACGCTGGAAACAACCGTGGTCCGCATGAGCACAGAAACGATCGATCCGGGCCAGATAGCCCGTTTCGAACTGCTCTATCCAAACTACAGCGGGGAATTCGGAAGCTATTCAGTGGAGTTCAAGTTGCGCCAGGGCCCCCTCGTACCTTATAAAGATATGCGTGCAACCAGGGCAGAACCGGTTAAGGACTAGAGTCGTGGAGTTTTTCCGGTTGCATGAGGACAACCCCTCCGAGACTCAATAACACAGCGAGCTAAGGACCATCAGGCAGAAATTCCAGCCAGGCCGGCGGATTCATCTCTTCCATGACCGATAAGAAATACCCTCTTCTTTTTTTGCTGCCCTATCTGGGCAGATACCGCCTCAAGATAGCCTTGGGCTCTCTCATGGTGGTCCTGACGGTCATTGCCAGCATGTTTTCGCCCTGGGTGCTGAAATATGTCGTGGATGGGCTCAAGCAGGATATTTCCAGGGACAAACTGCCCAACTACGCGGCGCTGATCCTGGGAATTTCGGTGGTGGAAGGTTTTTTCCGCTTCTGGATGCGAAGGATCCTGATCGGGGTGAGCCGGCTGGTCGAATATGACCTTCGCAACGATTTCCTGGCTCATGTTCAGAAAATGTCCCTGTCCTTCCTGCAGTCCCGCAGCACGGGAGACATTATGTCCAGGGCCACCAATGACCTCAACGCAGTCCGATCGGTTCTCGGGCCGGGCATCATGTATTCCATGAACACCATTGCCCTGGTGATCATCAGCACGACCATCCTGCTGAACCTGAACTGGCAGTTGACGCTGATGGCTTACGTCCCGCTGGCCCTCGTATCGCTCACCGTCAAGAAGCTCGGGAACCAGATTCACGATCGATTCGAGAGCATTCAGGAACAGTTCTCGAACCTGAGCACCAAAGCCCAGGAAAATATTTCGGGAATCCGCGTCGTTAAGGCATTTGCCAGGGAACAATCCGAAATGGATGAATTCGGGAGGCTCAATACCGAATATATCCGCCGGAATATATCGCTGATACTCCTCTGGGGGATTTTTTATCCCCTCATGACCGCGCTGATAGGCATGTCTTCGGTGGCGCTGCTCTGGTACGGCGGGCGCCAGGTTATCCAGGGCCGGCTGACCCTGGGTGAGTTTGTTGCTTTTATGGGTTACCTCGCCATGCTGACCTGGCCCACCATAGCCGTGGGCTGGGTCATCAATATCTTTCAGCGCGGCGCCGCGTCCATGGGAAGGATACTGGAAGTTATGCACGCAAGGCCGGAGATCCGGGACGAGGAGGGGGCAGCCGCCCCCGAGCCGGTTCAGGGCGCATTGGAGATACGGGGCCTGACCTTTCAATACCCGAACGCCACAGGTCCCGCTCTTCGCGGTGTCAGCCTCTCGGCGCCGGCCGGAACGACTCTGGCGATCGTGGGACACACCGGCAGCGGAAAGTCGACTCTTGTCAATCTGATCCCCAGGCTTTTCGATCCTCCGCCGGGGACGGTTTTTGTTGATGGCAAGGACATACGGCAGTGGCCCGTGTCGGAGCTGCGCAGGAACATCGGCCATGTTCCCCAGGAAACGTTCCTGTTCTCTGATACCATCCGGGAAAACATTTCATTTGGAAGCCGCTCGGGAATGACGGACACCGAGGTGGAGCAGGCGGCCCAAGCCTCTCAGATCGCGGAGGACATTGAAACCTTCTCCAACAAGATGCAGACCTACGTGGGCGAACGGGGAATAACCCTTTCGGGGGGACAGAAGCAGCGAGTAGCCATAAGCCGGGCGGTAGCAACCCTGCCGAAGATATTGATCTTCGACGATTCCCTGTCGAATGTCGACACGTACACGGAAGAAAAAATTCTCGAACAGCTGACACGGATCATGCGGGACCGGACCACGATCCTGGTATCCCACCGGATCTCCACGGTCCGCAACGCGCACCAGATCGTGGTGCTGAAGGACGGCGCCATCGTGGAGCGCGGAACTCACGATTCGCTGATGGAATTGCAGGGCGCATACGCGGATCTCTACAGAAAGCAGCTCCTCGAAGAGGAACTGGCGACGACCTGAAATATGGCAGCGGATATTCATGAAGATCAGGTTTTGGGCAAAGCCTACGATGCGCGGCTGATGCGGCGGCTTCTCGCCTATATCAGGCCCTACCGGGGATCGGCTTATCTTGCGATCCTTTGTCTTTTGGCCGGTTCCGCTTTTTCGGTCGTTCAGCCCTACCTCACAAAGGTCGCCATCGACCGGTATATTCGCGAAAACAACATGCACGGACTCAGCCAGGTGGCGGTCCTGTATGCGCTGACCCTCGTTCTGGTCTTTGGGCTGAGCTTCGGTCAGACCTGGCTCATCAACCTCATGGGTCAGAAAATCATGCGCGACCTGCGCATGGAGCTCTTCCGTCACCTGCAGGTCATGGACGTGGCCTTCTTCGACAAAAATCCCGTCGGGCGGCTGATGACGCGCGTCACCACGGATGTGGATGCCCTGAACGAGCTGTTCACATCGGGCGTCATATCCGTTTTCGAAGACCTATTCATGCTTTCCGGGATCATCATTTCTCTCTTCCTGCTCAACTACAAGCTTGCACTCGCCATTTTCGCCATCCTTCCCTTCCTTGTCCTGGCCACGCTGATGTTTAAAATAAGGGTGCGCGACTCCTACCGGAATGTCCGGACGGCTATTGCGCGCATCAATGCTTTTCTGCAGGAGAACATAACCGGCGCGGCGGTCGTTCAGCTTTTCGGCCGCGAGCAGAAGCAGTACCAGCGGTTTGCCCTGATCAACAAGGACCACCTTGACGCCAATTTGCAGTCCATCTTCTACTATGCAATTTTCTATCCTATCCTCGAGGTGATTTCCGCTTCGGCCATAGCCCTCATCGTATGGTATGGCGGTCTCCAGGTGCTCGCCGGCGCCTTAACCCTGGGAACCCTGGTGGCATTTATTCAGTATTCGGACCGGTTTTTCAGGCCGATCTCCGACATCAGCGAAAAATACACGATCCTTCAGTCCGCGATGGCCGCATCCGAGCGCATTTTCAAGCTCCTGGACACAAAGCCTGCCATCGTTTCGCCCGAAGCGCCCCGGGCCGCCGAGGTGAAAAACGGCAGCATCGAATTCCGCAACGTCCATTTCCATTACAATCCCGGAGAACCGGTGCTTCGCGACATATCCTTCAGGGTGGCCCCGGGAGAAAAGGTCGCGGTCGTCGGCGCGACGGGCGCCGGCAAATCCACGATCATTGCTCTGCTGAACCGTTTCTACGACGTTCAGCAGGGGGAGATCCTGGTGGATGGCGTAAACATCAAGGATTTTGAGCTCCAGGGCTTGAGGCGATCGATCGGCATCGTGCTCCAGGACGTATTTCTCTTCTCCGGAAGCGTGTCTGAAAACATACGGCTCGGCAACCCGGACATCGACGATGCCCGCGTTCAGCATGCTGCCGAAACGGTTCACGCAGCCCGTTTCATTGGGAAACTCGACCAGCAGTTCGCGTCAAAAGTCGGAGAGCGGGGATCGTCTCTATCGGTAGGACAAAAGCAACTGCTCGCGTTCGCGCGCGCCCTGGCCTTCGATCCCAGGATACTGGTGCTGGATGAAGCGACCTCGAGCATCGATACGGAAACGGAGTTGTTGATACGGGACGCACTGGAGAAACTCCTGGCAGGCAGGACCTCGATCATCATCGCCCACAGGCTCTCCACGGTTCAAAACGCCGACCGCATCATAGTTCTTCATCGTGGGCGTATCCGGGAAACCGGCACGCATCAGGAACTGCTACATCTGAGGGGAATCTACTGGAAGCTTTATCAACTCCAATACAAGGACCAGCCCGACTCGGTCCCGCAATTCGCCCATGCCCCGGCCGCTCAATCGTCAATCGTAAATCGTCAATCGTAAATTTCTACCGTGCTCCTTTCCCGAACAATACCACCGGGAAAGTGCGCAGCAGTATTTTGAAGTCCAGCATCAAGGACCAGTTGTCGATGTAGTTGAGATCGAGTTTCATCCATTCGTGGAAATCGATTTCGTTGCGGCCGGAAACCTGCCACAGGCAGGTGATCCCGGGCCGAACGGAGAGCCGCCGGCGCTGCCACCGCGTGTACTCCCGGACCTCCTCCGGAAGCGGCGCCCGGGGGCCGACAAGGCTCATATCCCCCTTGAGCACATTCCAGAACTGCGGCCACTCGTCGATGGAACTCTTCCTCAGGAAGCGCCCCAGCGGTGTGACGCGAGGGTCATTGCGCATCTTAAAGACCGGGCCATCCATTTCGTTGAGATGCTTGATTTCCCAAAGCACATCCTCCGCGCCATCGCGCATGCTCCGGATCTTGTACAGGACGAATTTGCGCCCATACAATCCGCACCGGACCTGGCGGTATATGGCAGGGCCCTTCGATGTGGCTTTCACCAGCAGGCAGATCAGGAAAATGAAGGGACTCAGGACCATCAGCAGCGTTGCGGAGATGATGACGTCCATCACACGCTTGATCCATAGCGAAGGAGCGTGTTCGGGCGCAGAGCTGAAGGTGATCAGCGGAATATTCTCGAGGAACTCCATGGAAAGGCTGGTAACTTTTGCCGGGAAGAAATCCGCTGCCAGGCGGGCGCGGATTCCCTGCTCTTTGCACACTTCGAGAATTCCGTTCAGGCGATCCAGGTTCAGCCGGTCCCCTATGAATATGACCTCGTCGACGATATTGTTTTCTATGATCCGCGGCAGATCCTGTTCGCCTCCGAGAATATCCCCCTCCGGCTTGACAGTGCCGGCGCTGCTCACATCAACATATCCCAGGATCCTGAAGCCCCAATCGGAATACCGCGAAATGAGGTCGCCCATTTCCCGGGCCTTCGCGCCCGTCCCCAGGATGACGATATTTCGAAAATGCTTCGACGGGAAGAAAAGCCCTTTTCTCTTCGCATGCATAAAAACAAGAAAACGGGCCAGAACGAGGAGCGCCGCCTGGTAAAAGACAAAAAAACCTATCAGCGGGCGGCTGAGATTCAATTTCAATGCGAAGGAGAGGAAGCCGAGGAAAAGCCACAGGATCAGGGAGCTTTCCAGGGCGATGCGCACCTTCTCCCATCCGGAGCGCCTTATCGAAATCCGGTAAAGCCCCAGCGAATAGGCGGCGGCCGACCAGCAGCCGGCCGCTAATATCACAATCCACAGATATCCGGCCACCGGAAGCAGTTCGGGATTGAGCAAACGGTCCAGATCCTGCGGAAGAGCCCTGGACAGGTGGAGCCGGCTGAAATAGGCCAGGGGGAACGCCGCGCATGTCAGCAGCAAATCGGCGAAAAATTGAATCCTGTTATAAAATCTTGCGCGCTCTCGGAACATATTTTAATTCTTTCATGACCGATGATTATAGCATAGCCAGGCTGATGCGGCCTCGATCGGCGCGAATCATAGAATTCCACCCAATGCGGTTGGATGAGTTCCATCTTTAACCGCCCTGATTTTAATTTGGTATCGATGTTTGTCAGCGTTAAGCGGGCCTGGAAGTGTCAGACTCTGCCGGTCCGCGGCGAAGCTGAAGGATTACCGATGGATTTACCTGAAATGCAGGACCGGATCCTTGATTTCCAGGATTCCCTTGATGTGAAAAGCTTCTCCCTTTTTCTTCCCGATGAGAGTTCCATAAAACGAATGGATGGTTTCCACGTGAGTCAGAAAGTCGGGCTGGCTCAGGGTTGTGGACGGCTCGCGGCTTGAAGGATCGAAAAGCTGGGAGCGATGCGCAGCGATGGCGGCAGTGCGCTGCTCGATGTGATCCGAAACATCGACAATAAAGCTGGGGATCGTGTGAGGGGGGATCTTAAAGTAAAGAATAATCCTGGGCCGATGGCGCTCCTGTCTCGTTTTGATCTTCGCCAGCCCGGAATGATGGACGGCCTCCGCAACCAGCCTGCTCGTGTGGGCATGATCCGGATGCCTGTCATCCCAATAGTGCGTCAACACCAATTGAGGCCGGTATTTTCTCAACAGCCGGATGACCTTAAGCCTTGCCTGGGGTGTTACGGAGACCTCGCCATCGGATAATCCGAGGTTTTCCCGCACTTTCACCCTGAGTATTTCCGCGGCCTTGGCCGCCTCATGCCTGCGCAGCGCAGCCGTCCCCCGGGTGCCCAGTTCTCCGCGCGTCATGTCGACAATGCCGGTCGAATAGCCGAGAGCGGCCATTTTGGCCATGGTTCCGCCGGCAAAAAGTTCCACATCGTCAGGGTGCGCTCCGAAAGCCAATACATCCAGTTGCATAGGTCAGTCCATGGGAATGAGCTGATGCTCAAATTTCAGAATATCCAGTTTGTCATATAGAAGCTGAAGCACTGGCATGGAATATCGCAGGAGAAATTGAATGCCCGCCAGCCCCTGTTCCTGGATGCACCCGTCAGGCGCAAGAAAATTGCGGGCCTTTCGTGTCTGGCGGACTGCCGCCTGCTGTCTTCTTTCGCCGGCAGATTCATAGCGCTTGCCCAGCTTCTCGATCTGATACACGATTTTTTTCCTGCAGGAATCGCTTGTCCTTGTAACTTTATCTCCCTGAGGGATCGGCAGTCCGGACAGTCTCCGGTCGGCCTCCACGGCAAGGTCTCGCAGCCTTTCATGTGCCGAATGGGGCGTTGAATGCCTGGCCTTTTCAATGATGCCCGATTCGCCCGAGAAAAGCTCCTCGATCTCGATATGATACCTGGCAAGTGTCCTCCGGCTCCTCGAATCCATCACCGTGACGCCCGGATAGGGCCATGCCGCCGGGCGGGAGACGCCCATTTCATCAAATACCGGAAGTACCCTGAGAAAGTCGCGGAAATCGAGAGGCCCCACCACCGAAGCGAATGCCGGGAAAATGCAGCCCTGCAGCATAATTTCGGGGCAGACGGTCTCAGGAGCCGGGTCCGGGTAGCCTGCCTGGTTCAGGAGTGCATTCTGCTCCTCGAGCAGATTGCCTATTCGCTCCGCCCGAACGCCAGGAACTGTCTGCGCTTCCTCTATCAGCGGCTTGCATTCCGGAGACTGCGGGTCCACAACGATCATTCCCAAATCTTCCATGAGCGCCGAGAAAAGGTGCGCCGTCGCGGCACGCAGATTCGAGGAATTATAGGCGGTCCGGAGCATTTCCATAATCCCGGCGTCGAACATTCCCAGCCCAATTTCCTCAATTTTGGCGAGCAGGTCAAAGATTTGCCTGGATGGCGATGCTTGATTTGATGGGGCCGTCTCTTCAGGTTGAAGCCGGAGCGTGCAAACCTCTCCTTGATAATCCAGCAGATTCAGAGTCCATCGAGAGGGATCGCTTACAGGCGTAGAACTGACCCAGCACACGGGCACTGCGGCAATTCCATTCGTCCCCAGTTCCCGGCATGCTTTGACCGCAGCCAGGCACTTCAGGATTTGAACGGCGGGTCCCCCGAACAGGCTTTCGCGGATTGTTGCAACGACCGCGACAGAGCCTTGCCGGCGGAGTTTGTCGAGGCTCTCCAGCGTGCGCACGGAACCCGGTGCCGATCGATTGCCAGAGAACTGGGACAGGGATTGGGATCGAAATCTTTGATTCCGGGCGTCCGCCGGCCGCGTCCTGAGCACCGACAGGTCCTGCGGAGCCGGGGGCAGGAATCGCTCAGGAAGCAACCCTGAGGCATAATCGGACCAGATTCTGGGGATTCCCGGCAATTTATCGTACTTCAAGGTATTCATTTGGTTATTTCTTTTTTGGGCTTCCCGGTCCCCGCTTCCGGGCAGAGGGTTGCCGGAATAGGGGCTCCGTTACGCGCAAAAGCCGCAGATCGTCCCCGGCATCCTCGATCTCAATTTCAGTGGCCAGCTCGAAAGGGGTATTCAGTTTTTCACTCCACTCTATGACCGTTACCCCGTCCTTTCCCATAAAATCATCAAGACCGATTGAGTACAGGTCCCTTCGTCCTTCGAGCCTGTAAAGGTCGACGTGATAAATAGGGCAAATGCCCTGGTAAATATTCACCAGCGTGAATGAAGGGCTGTTGACCAAGCTCGAGTCGTCGATCCCCAATCCCTGGGCAATCCCGCAGGTCAACGTTGTCTTGCCGGCACCCAGAGATCCTCTCAGCAAAATCACGCCGGGAATCTGAATGGATCGCGCAATCATTGCGCCGAATCTCTTCGTCTCTTCGGGAGACCTGCTTCTAAAAAAGGAAGTTTGCGGATTCTGCCCGGTTTTGCGCGCTTTCATGAATTCGTTAAGCTCTTAAACGCGGTTGGAAGATATTTAAGGATATCGGTCGCGATCAAGGACTCCATGCCTTCTTCCTTTGCAGCCAGATCTCCAGCATATCCGTGCAAATAGACGGCCGCAGAAAGATAATCGCACAGATTCGGCGGATTCTCGCTGTTCCTCTGACGGTTCCAGTATCCGACAAATCTGCCCACCATGCCCGCCAGGATATCTCCCGTTCCGCCCGTCGCCATTCCGGGATTACCCGTGCAGTTGATGTAAAGATCACCGTTCGGCGCGGCGATGACGGTTTGAAATCCCTTCAGGATGACAAAGCAGCGGTGTCTGGCCGCGCAATCGCGCGCCGTCTCCAGGCGGTTCCGTTGAACCTCCGGTATCCGCTTGCCCAGCAGGCGCGCCATTTCACCCGGATGAGGCGTAATGATCACAGGCTGGTCTTCTTCATTGCGGAGGGGTTCTGCCGGCGGCACGAAGGCGTTGATGCCGTCGGCATCCAAAACAAGCGGAACTCGAGAGCTCCGGACTAGCTCCCAAACCAGTTTTCTGGTCGATGGTTGCGTCGTGATTCCCGGGCCAAGGACCAGGACGTCCGCATGGCTCAGGTGTTCGAGCACCTTTCCGGCTCCTGATCGGTCGGAAGTCTCTTCTTCGGTTTCGGGCAGAAATTCGGTCATCAACTCCGGGTATTTGCCGGCGACATCCCTCCGAACGCTCTTGGGCAGCCAGAGCGTGACCAGTCCTGCGCCCGAACGGAGAGCGGCCAGGCCCGTCATTAGGGCGGCACCGCTTTTCCCTCTGGATCCGGCCACGACATAGACATGGCCGAAGGTGCCTTTATGGCTGTCCCGCGCTCTCAGGGGCAATACCTTTTGAATCTGGTTCGGGTCGATCAAGTTCAGCCGGTATTCCGGATTACTATAAAGTGCGGGCGGCGAACCGATCGCTACAAGCACAACCTTTCCCGAATAGTCGGAAGCCGGCGGGACCACATGGGCGAGCTTCAAAGCGGAAAAAGTAACCGTGAGGTGGGATTTGACGGCCGGACCTGGAATTGCGGGAGAATCCGCAAAAAGGCCTGAAGGTATATCGACCGAAGCTACAAATGCCCGCTGAGCAGAACGATTGATCCAATCGACGATGGAGCGGAAATCGGGACCAATCGGTTTCGACAGCCCTGTTCCGAAAAGAGCGTCGACGATGATATCGGGAGGCGGCTGTTTTTTGAGGTATGGCCTGGCATCGGCCGGAGTGGGCAAAATTTCCATTTGAAGTCCCATGGCACGCACAATTTCCCAATTGCTCAGGGCATCCCCCTTGAGAGTGCCGGGGTCGGCGAACAGAATTATCGACGGGTTGGCGCCGCGCAGGGAGAGATAGCGGGCTGTTACAAATCCGTCCCCTCCGTTGTTTCCCCTTCCGCAAAGGATCAGAATTCGCTTGCCTTCGAGTCCCGGACAAGCCTTTTCGAGTTGCTCTGCAACCGAGCGGCCTGCATTTTCCATTAATATGATGGAAGGCACCAGATACCGCTCTGATGTAAGCCTGTCCACCTCAGCCATTTGCAGTGCCGTCAGTATCTTCATGGCAATCTCCTTCTTTTAGCGGTTAGGGGTTAGTGGTTAGTAATCTTTCGAAAAGCTGTTGAAAAATTTGGATTTTAATAGTTCATCGTTATAACCGCTAACCGCTAACCGCTAACCGCTAACCGCTAACCGCTAACCACTATTTGACTCTCCTTCAGGATGATCCTACAATCATATTGAAACATACGGAAGCCCGGGACGTCTAAATATTAGTAAACGTTGGTGGCAGGGCCAACAGGTTTCGCGCTGATTTAGGCGAAAGGGGCTATGCCGGAGATGACAATCGCCCCCCAGGGGGAGGATCCTATGAAGCGACTGTATATGAGAGTACTGGCAGCCGGGCTGGCGATGATCATATTGTCGGCAGGGGTTTACGCCGACAGGAAACATGGCGATGTCGAAAATATAGGCAATCGCACTGTCAGCGGGCGCATTTTCGGCATTTTGCCCAACTGGGTATCCATGGAGAAGGAAGTTGCCATGGGGGCGCAGATCGCAGGGGAGTTCGAGCAGACGGCCAGAATGGTGGAGGATCCGGTGATCAACGATTATGTGGACCGTATCGGCCAGAACCTCGTCAAACACTCTGATGCGAAGGTTCCTTTCCACATAAAAGTGGTGGATACGGACGAAGTAAACGCATTCGCCTTCCCCGGAGGTTATTTTTACGTCAATAAAGGAC
>Ga0208980_10002544_pt1 | contig 11013 bp, 4 predicted proteins | sample WetSurMetagenome_3_FD_187993 | JGI IMG/M metagenome (GOLD analysis project Ga0208980, IMG submission 187993) | Wetland microbial communities from Twitchell Island in the Sacramento Delta, sample from surface sediment Aug2011 Site A1 Bulk (version 2) | ecosystem: Environmental > Aquatic > Marine...
AGGGGCTCCAGCTTCACCGTCCGAAGATTCAAGGAGAATCCATTCACGCCCATCGATCTTCTCAAGTTCAAGACCATGAGCATCGACATGATGGCCTACCTATGGACCGCTACCGAGTACGGAAGTTCCATGATGGTCTGCGGAGGCACTGCATCGGGCAAGACCACCACTCTGAATGCCGTACTTTTGTTTATCCCGCCCCAGATGAAAATCGTTAGCATCGAGGACACCAGGGAGCTTAATCTCCCACATGAGAACTGGATACCATCGGTGACCAGGGAGGGTTTCGGGGGCATGAGCGCCTCGTCCTCAGGAAGCATCGATATGTTCGAATTGCTCACCGCCGCCTTGCGCCAAAGGCCGGATTACCTGATGGTCGGTGAGGTCCGCGGAAATGAGGCCTATGTTGTCTTCCAGGCCATGGCCACCGGTAAGACCTCCTACTCGACTTTCCACGCTGAGGACGTGCAGGCAATGGTCCACAGGATGGAGAATGACCCTATCAACCTGCCCCGCGCTCTCATGACCGCCCTGGACATCGTGCTTCTGCAAGCCCAGGTCAAGGTCGGCACGAAGATGACCCGGCGGGTCAAGTCCCTCACGGAGATAGTGGGCATGGACCCGGAGACCGGGGAGCTGATCACCAACTCCGTCTTCACCTGGAACCCTGCGGATGACACCTTCAACTATTCCGGTCACTCGTATGTCTACGAGAAGGTCCGCACCATCCGCAACTGGTCTCCCAGGGAGATGGAACGGGAAGTCAAACGCCGGGTGGAGATCCTCGATTTCATGAAGAAGTCAGGGTTCGATAACTATCGCCAGGTCGCCGGAATCATCTCTGCCTACTATAAGGACCCGGAGAAGGTCGGCAAGGAGATCAAGGAGAAGCTCCAGGCTTTTGGTTGATCATTCGACCATCTCCTCCAAAGAGTTTATCTTCGGTTATCAGGTTAGATGACCGGAGATGCTCATGGGCATAGAGTCATCTAAAACGGCTGAGCGAGTCTACGAGCTTCTGAAACAGGTGCCTCCGGGGAGGGTCACCACATATGGCGCCTTGGCCAAGGCTGCAGGGATACCAAAGGCTTCCAGACTTGTAGGTGCAATCATGAGAGGCAACCCTAATGCCCCTCGCGTCCCTTGCCATAGGGTGGTCAAATCCGATGGGGGGATTGGAGGATATTCCGGCTCGGCCGAGGAGAACATCAAGAAGAAGATCTCCATTTTGGCCACAGAAGGTGTTAAGGTCAAGGACGGCAAGGTCCAAGACTTCGAGAGAGTCTTCTTCGATGATTTTTCCAAGAGATAAGCTCGATTACCATTCGTGGGCGTTATTTTCACACGATACTCCAGGCTAAATCATCGAATTTCGCTTGCTCGAGCCAGAGCTGATCGAAATAGAATAAAAAAAGGAAGGATTCGAAAGGGTTTCAGAAAGGTTTGCGCTGGCCTATTGGTTCTTCGGCTCTTCGGGTTGCTCCAGCTGCTCTCCACCCTCCTCCTTCTTGGGGGCGGCCTTCTTCTCCGCGGGCCTCTTGACGATACGCCTGGTGGGCTTGGAGGGCTCCGCTGTTGTGGCTCCGGCCTCGGGTATCATGGACCTGTCGAAGACCGTGCCGCACTTGCTGCAGATGTTAGCGCCCCTTGGGTTGAGGGTTCCGCAGACCGGACAGGGGAATGGCGTACCGGAAGCCTTCCTCTTCTCCTCTTCCTGGGAGAGCCACTTCTCGAAGCTCATGTAAGAGGGCTGCTTCTTCCACCACTCCTGGAACTTGGCCTCGCTGTACTTCTTGCCAAGTATCTGCTTAGCTTGTTCACGGTAGGGGTTGACGTATGCCTCGTACTGCTCCCTCATGTTGCGGATGTACTCGCTCTCTTCCTCAGCAAGAGGCTCGGTGACGAATTTCGCACCGCACTCAGGGCATTCGGTTGAGGATGCGGGTATCCAGGCGCCGCATTGACTGCACTTCGCGGTCCCGGTCTCGAATTCCACGCCGCACTTGGGGCACTTCTTCGAGCTCTCAGGTATCAAGGCTCCGCACTCGCCGCACTCCACCAATCTACCTAGCTTCCTGTACATTAGGAAGGAGAAGATCACGATAACCGCGAGCACCAGCACGATGATTAGGATCCATATCCAAAGAGGTACCTCGGTCTCGGTCCCTGGTGCGGTGTAATCGAATGGAGCAGAGTACTCCGTTACCACGCGGTCACCGACATGAACCTCGACCTCGGCAGCGTAGTCGTCGGAAGCGGCGTTGGAAGGTATGGGCCTGCTGGTCGAGTATTCGCCTTTGGTGTTCGTATATACGGTCACATTGCCGCCAATGTTGACCTTGGTCTGGGCAGCGACAAGGGAGATTACCAGCTTCACATTCGCCAATGGATCTCCGTTAATGCTGTTGGTGACCTTTCCGAAGATGAGCACTTCTTGGTCGGCACCGTAAGAGTTGCGATCCGTGGAAACCGTAATCTCGGGTTCTGGCGGATTGACCACGAAGTCACGTGCCAAAGCGTTGTTGTTCTCATTTATCTCCTCGATCATGAACACTGAGTCAAGGGTACAATTCAGCGTGTAGTTGCCACTGGTTACGTTGACTACCCAATGCAACTCAACGTCTATGGTCTCATTGGCATCTATATCCCGGGATACGGTCCCGATGTTGGTCACGAAGCTATCCGCGTCAATGGCGTCGAACCTTATCTTTACGCTCATCGCCGGGGTGTAGCCATCATTCAAGACCGATACCTTGAGCACTACATTCTCTCCGACCACGGCCTCATTGACCTCGACGCCACCAGAGGTGACATTCATCCCACCAACGAACAATAGGTCCGGTCGGTTATCCACGACATCCGTCGTCTGAACCAAACGGTTGTTGTTGAAGTTGGTCTCGATGATGGTGTGCGATGGGTTGACGTCGATCATTATGGTCCTGGTCTCGATCTTGCCGTTACCTGTTGGCATAACCTGCCAGATTCCTGTGACTTCGACGGTCTGTCCTGCAGGAATTAGTGCAATGGTCTCAGTATCGAACAGAGTTCCGGTTCCAACCGACCCCTCCCAGAAGTTCACGATCACGTTGACCGCGTTGCTCTGGCCTATGTTGGAAATCGCGGCATCGACGAACATTTCATGGTTGACGTAGATGGTCGTTGACGGCCTGAAGGTAAGTCCAGATGGGGTGAGGTCAGCATAGTTCAATACTGTAACAGGATATGTCACGTTGTTGTCGCTGGTGGAATGCTCGACCACTGGAGGAACTCCGACATTCACCTTTATCAAGAGGTTGTGGTTGCCTGGAATGTTCGGTACCCAGGTAAGGCTCGTACTTCCGGTGCCTCCATTCGCTGGGACGTTGGAAATAATCCTATATCCAAGGAGGACCTGCGAACCACTAGGCCTGATGTCCACGAAGGAAACGTTGACATTTATGGCTGCGACGTCCCCGTTATTGTGAACGACCAGGGTCACGGAAGTGGTGCTGTTGGTGGTCGGGGATGACGGCAATACGCTCACGTCGGAGGCGGAGATGTAAAGGTCAGCTATGCCCCTGACGTTGATCAAAGTCCAGTTGGTATTGTCGTTCTCATTGAGCTCCTTTATGAGATTGTCCGGGTCTATTACCACGGAAATGTTGTGCTGGCTCAATGGTAATGACGCCAGCCATGTAGTTCTCACGGTCGCTGTCGAACCAGGAGTAATCTTCGCGACAACCACATCAGCAATCGTGAGGCTCTCATCCTTGAACCTAACCACAACGTTGTTGGCATCCACGACGCCACTGTTCTTGACGTAGGTGGTCAGGGTGACTTCGTCGCCCCTGTACGGGTTATTGCTCGAAGCATATAGTGGCGGATCGAGGTTGGGTAAAGCTCCTGGTATGTTCAGGATGCGCGGGCTAAGTTGATCAACCAAGGGCTCGCTGTACGGCGGCAAAGAAACCGGTGAAGGTGCTACCGTCTGGTAGGCCACCCCCGCGTACCAATACGTGGCATTTATCTTGTAGTTGCCAAGGAAGTTATTATTGGTGGCATCGATCCTGTCACATGGTGCAGCGAATAGTGCCTTACCATTAGATTTCGTCTTATGGGTATCGAAGAGCGTTCCATTGAGGTAATACCTCATCTGAACGACAGTGTTCGGAATCGGGTAACCATTGCCATCAAGGACCATGACCTCGACCCAGCGATAGTTCAGGACGACCGCTCCACCAACTGGGTGGATGGCCGGAATGCTTACACCATATAGGTAGGCTCGGGCATTGCCACCAAATGCCGTCCATGAAGTCTGGAATGTGGTGTTGTACGCCTTTAGGATGGCATTGGATCCATCTGGAGCCATGATGTTTGAGCCGACCGTTGAATTCTTAACCGTCATTGCGGCGTTGTCTGCGAGACTTATCTTGATTGCCGCGCTGATGGTGGACGTATCGGCGGTGAACGTGGCACTACCTGAGACGTATACCCAGATACTCTTGCTGGAGCCTAGGGTCGCCGTCGACATTTCCAGCTTTCCGTTATCTTGAACGAATATCTGGAACTCGTTGTCGTACGCTTGGTTGATGGTTAGGCCCGCATTGGTGATTCTCAGAGTGCCGCTGTCCATGATGATGATGCGACCACGGTGGGTGAACGAAGTTCCTTCGAGTGTCACGACGTTCGTGCCACTGATTATCAGGTCCCATCCACTCAGGGGAACTACCCCGTTGAGGACCAATGTCACCTGTGGATCGTTTATTGCCAATGGGCTGGAATATGGCTCCAATGAGACGGGTGCATCATCCGCATAGTAGCTAGTTCCTATGAAGGAGTACGAGCAATTCAGCACGTATGTGCCATAATAGACCGATCCAGATAGTGTGATGATGTCGCACAACGCGTCGAAACTAACCTTTCCAGAAAGGTCCGAAGCGGAGGTCTTGACCACCGTGCCATTGACATACCAACTTAGACGGACCGTGGCACCCGCAATGATGTTATTTGCATCATCGGTGACGGTAACATCTATGGTCCGATAGTTGTAGATCCTGGATGATTCTTTGGCGCTCATCGAAGGAATGGAGATGCTGAACATCATCGCCCGCGCATTTCCACCGAAGGATGAGAGCGGCTTGGCGAAGCTGGAGTCTCTAGCGGTCAAAGACGCCGAGGAGCTTGTTGGTGCCACGATCTCCGCACCGATCGAGGACGCGTCGACGCTCAGTGCACTACTTCCATCCAGCTTGACCTTTACCATATCGGATAGAATTGAATCATTGACCCAGACCTTGGCTCCCTCATTGAGGTACATCCATACCGAGTTGGTTGAGGTAAACTCAGCGCTCTCGAGGATTATTTTGCCGTTGTCCATCACATAGACCTGGAATTGGTTATCGAAGTCTTGGTCGACGGTGAACTTGGCATTGGTTATCTTGAGAGTACCTTGGTCCATCACGATTATTCGTCCGCGATGGTTGAAGTCGGTGCCACTGAAAACTAGGACGTCGTTGTTGTCTACTACCAGATCCGTGCTTTGGATCGATAGGTCAACGACTATCGCTCTGCTGGCTATGTTATTTGTGTATGAATACTCCTGCGGGTTCCGTCCCTGATTCACATATACGAATATGTTGTAGGTCCCAATCTCGGTCGGAGTCCAGACGAACGAGGTGGTGTTAGCGGTTCCTCGAGCGACATTCATCATGGTGGAGCCGATCAACTGCCCACTGGTGGTCGGGTCGCCAACATAGAAGGAGACCGTTACATTATTCGCATCTGCTCGTCCGAGGACGTTAGATACGACGACCGTGGTCGTTACTGGCGAACCAGAGAAGGCTGGTTGAGGTGCGAAAGAGATGTCTCCCGAGACCACTGTAAGCTCAGGAAGGTTGGCTAGGACATTCACCTGAAGGGACCTTTCATTGTTATTCTCATTTCCCTCCAGAATGGTTGCTTTAGGGTCAACCTTGGCAGCGAAGGTATGCAAGCCCGATGGGGTCGCTGTCCAAATGAACTTGACTGCTACTGTCGAACCAGGCCCAACGAACGGAATAATCTCTTCCGATGTCCAGCCACTCATGGAGTCAGTCACGTTAACGGCGACATTGATTGCGCCAGTCAATGCGACATTACGGACAAATACCGATATGGTCGCAGTATCCCCAACATATATGATTGCGGGGACAACTGACATGGAACTTATCAATAGATCTGGCTTGTCTAAATATAGGCCAGGTAGCGTAAGATCCACCAGTGTCGATTGACTCTCTTCTGTAATCGATGGGTACTTTTCGAATGCTACAGAGGTCGAATCAGCATAAATTATCCCGGTAATATTAGTATATTCAATGTGCAATGAGTAGCCGAGTAGCGAAAATAGATTGGGTAATTGGCTACTTGAATTGAGCACTTCAGAGAGAAGTGGTAGCATAACTGCGCCGGACAAGTTTGAAATTTTGAAATCGGTTGAGTTTCTTCCAACATAGTTGAGCACGTCAATTGGAGGAGTTGATTGGATACCAGATGAGGTATAATAGTACGCTTGTGAACCATCGGTCAATAGACTTGCGTTTACATAAGCTCCACTCACTGGCAATTCCTGTTCATCGACAACATTTATATTTGCCCATCTATAAATATAAATTGATGGTGATGTTTCGATAGTGACAGCAATTCTATCAAATTGAACTGAGAACGCTTGTGTGTTCGAGAATCCAATTTTCAGATTGTTGAGTGAAGCAATGTCTCGGATTCCCGCTTTATATAAATCGAATGTGTAGGTATCCGGGGTTACAGTATTAAAGACTGGACGAATCGATGTGTTCTTCAGAGCGCTCCATGATGTGCCCCATTGAACATAGTTAGCTGGTGCATATCCAGAGGTTGCTCGTACTGAGACCGTTAATGTCACACCGGTCAGATCGCCTGTTATGTCGCCTGAATTGAAATTCTCAATAGCAAGTAATCTGTTTTGTGCTACAGTGTAATATGTACCATCAAGACTTCTCAACGTGGAGAGTGCTCCACCGGTCGTGTCTAGAACATTTTTATTTAGGGCGTAAGTTGCTGCGTTGTTAGACTTAATGTAATATGCTGTACTTGCAAGGGATCCTTCGTTATTTCCGTAAACTCCATAGAGGTAAGTTGTTGCCTGATCAAGTACGTTCAATTGGTTGTGTGTGGCTCCACTTTCAAAATCTACATCGATAAAACTGTTGATGCCTGTGACTTTAGAACTTCCACCGAAAGTTAGATTACGATATGTACCAAGACTATAGGACACCGTAAACCAAATCTTGTTGAAAGAAACTGATGCAGTCGCGGCGTTGTTAACGAAGCTAATGTTGATGTTCTTCAATTCTGCGGACGACATCGAAGGCATAATGAATGTACTTGTTCTCTCAACGTTTTCTGAAGGATTTATTGTTGAGTGAGTGTCTGTTGGTTGGATAGCGTTCTGCAGTACCCCATTCTCAAAGTTGTATTGGATGAAATTTGTGCCATCATATCCAGAACCAGTCAAATATTTGACATTCATTGCAATCGAATAGCTCGCGGAAGCAGGGAAAACTAACCCATCAATTGCAACCGATCCAATAGATAATGTTTGGCCAGGTCCAATCGTCGCATATTTCAAATCATCCATGGTTAAATTGACATAGCCATTTACAGACCTGGATGATTTGTATGTGACAATATCTCTATTTACTGTGTCGGATGCAAATTGATAATTATGTGTGTAGATTCCAACTGCTCCTTGACCTTCAAATATCTTTTCAATGCTGGAATCGATAAATTTGCATGTGCCAGATATTGAATATATTACGGCAGAATCGTCGAAAACATCAGAAGGGAAATACGCCTCATTACAGTATTTGCTTATGTTGATGGCGTCGTGCCCGGTTATTATGCTGTTAATCAATACAAAGGTTGAGTCGTCGATTACGATATGCCCTGGGAAGATGAAACTTGAATCCGTTGCTTCTATGCTTGCTCCATTTTGAACAAGGACTCCTAGGCTTGGGAAATCAAATAACTCAGTAAGGTGAGTGGTGATTGTGGCATGATTAAGAACCAATCTTCCGCCATCTTCAACAATTAGGGTGTAAATATGATCATCAATTGTTCCAGGAACTCGGTCCATTCCGCAATCCTGTGAGAAGCTTAAGGCTCCATTCGAAACGACTACTGTACCTCCAGCTCTTATGGTAAGATTCCCCTCAAGATAGTGAGTACCACCATCGAGGCTTAGAGACCAGGTACTCATCGAGTAGTCAGACCCAATGACAATATCACCGTTCTCCAAGAAGGACGGCAATGCCGCCTCGCCTTCGCTTGGGGCGATTATTAAAAGCCCGGCGAACAGGGAGAATATCATACACCATACAATTGCAAAGCTCGCTATTCGGTTCTTAATGGAACTGTTCATTTGAACCCACCCTTCCTAAGAGTTCCAACGTCAGAAAAGATTCGTATCTGGTTATAAATAGGTATCCTTACAAGTGGCATTTTGCGAATTGCTCAAACGGTTGCTGGCTCGGGCGACTTGAAAGGGGAAGCGTTTGATGTGAGATGCATCTGGCAATCGGAAAAATTATGAAAAGAAGTGGTTTTCAACACTGCTGGCCAATCACTTGCGCTTGATAATCTTACGGATAGAGACAGACTTCTTCGCCTCTCCCTCCGCCGGCTTCTCCTCGGCCTTCTCCTCTGCCTTCGGCTCGGGCTTAATCGCTTCCACCTTGTCCTCTGCCTTGTGGACCGCTTTGGGCTCGGGAGGCTTCGGGTTCTTCAGGTCGGCACCGCAGGCATAACAGGTGTCCGCGGAAGCGCTGACGATGGTCCTGCACTCCGGGCAGAAGGCCTCGGCCAGGCCCGCCTCCTCGCTCTCCACCGTTTCCTCCTTCGGCATCTCCTCCGGCTCAGGCTTCAGCTCCGTCCACTTCTCAGAGTGACCCTCTTGGCGCTCCTCGGCCTTGGGGGTATGGGCAGCCTCCAGTTTCGGAAGTGACTTAGTCCTCTCCAGGGACCGTTCCCTGCTGCCTAGGTCGGCCTCACGGCCGTTCAACTTGCGCTCCCATTCCACGAAGCGCCTCTGCTCGGCCATGACCAGTTTCTTGCTATCGTTCAGGAGAATCTCCTGCTCCTGTAGAACTTTGATCTTGGCTAGGACTTCCTCGCGCCTTGATGACATCTCCTCCAACAGCTTGGCCGAAGCTTTGTCATTCGCGAGCACTTTCTCCTCTTGGGCTTGGTACTTGGAAGCGAACTCGTTTATGGCCGCGTCATACTCCTGGGAGCGCTCCAACAAGGAGAGGACCTCGTTCTCCTTCTCCGTCAGGTCCTTGTCCCTCTTCTCCACGATGATCCGGGCGGAGTTCAGCTCGTTCTGAAGCTCACGGAGCGACGCGTCCAAGGAGGCTAGTTCCTTCTCCTTCTTGGTCACCTCCACCTCACGAGGTCCGACGTTCTTCTCCCTTTCCAGGACCTCTTTCTCCATATTGTCCAGCTTCTCCTCTCGGGTGTCTAGGTTCTGAGCACGTCTCCGGAGGGTGACCTCGACCTCGTCTAGCTCATCCTTTCGTTTCTTGATCTCGGCTTCCTGCGCCTTGATCTTGTCCTTGAATTCCTCGATGACCTGCCAAATCGGAACGCCGTCGCCAGACAGTTTTATCCCTCCCATCATCCTTCAATCAGGCTCTGTTAGCACCGCTAGATTATCGATTTATACTATAATCCTTTTCTAACCTTTCTTAGGCCAGTGAAGGCCCGAGGATGGTCATGCCGCCACCGGGCGAGACCTCGACCGAATGCCGTTCCATCGAGTGCTCGCAGGCCCTCATCTTCTCCACGCGCATGTAACGGACCATCTTCCCCTTGGACCGGTCCAGGCCCATCTCGATGATGCCATCGACCAGGAATCCCTCGTTGCCCAAGAGCTCGGAAGGGGCGTTGGGCGACCTCTCCATCACGATGAAGGACATGAGGTTCAGGTCCCTCAGGGTCTTGAAGAAGTAGAACATCTTCTTGCGCATGCCCTCCGAGTCCTCCATGAGCGAGTACAGCGCCCCCAGAGAGTCCAGGGTGAAGACGGTGAAGCGGTCCCCTTGCTTCTTCTTGTAATAGGTGAGCATCTGCTCCACGAAATGCACGTAATCGGTGGGGTTGTCCACCTCGATGATCTCGTCCAGTTCCCGCAGGTCGGTGAAGTCGGAGATCTCCAGGTTAGGGGTCACCTTGATGCCGAGGGAGCGCATGTTGCGCAGGTGCGAGTCCCCGGTCTCCTCCAGGGTCACGTAGAGGCCGAACTCCTTGCTCTTCTCCAGGTAGGAGGACATGAGGGAGTAGCAGAAGCTGGTCTTCATGGAGCCAGGGGGTCCGGTGACCAGGACCACCTTGGGGGCATCGATGTCAGTTCTGAAGACCTTTTCGAGTCCGTTTATGGAGTTCTTGAACATGATGGGCACCGCTCTGATGGACGTTGAATTCAATCATATCTCCGATAATAATACTTTTGTAGAGAGAACCATCTGGTGATAATCATCCTTCGCCATCCTCGTCCCTCTCCAGCTCCTCAGGCTCCTTGCGGGCGGGCTCCTTTGGCAGCATGCTCTCGTCCTCGTGCCCCTCGGTGGCGGCGACGGTGGCCTTCTCATGCTCTCCCACGAGGCGCTCCACGGCGATGACCTTCTCGCCCTCCTCCAAGCGCTTCGCCCTTACCCCCATGGTAACTCGGCCGGTCACGCGGAACTCGGAGACGCTGGTGCGCATCACGTTCCCATGATCGGAAGCGATTATGATGCCGTCCTCGTCGGTGACCGCGAGCACGGAGACGACCTTTCCGTTCTTGTCCATCACGCGGATGGCCTTGATGCCCTTGCCGCCCCGCCTGGTCTTGCGGAACATGTCCCTTTCCTTGCCGTTCTCCGCCTCTTCGAGCTCCTCCTCGGCCTCGAGCTCCTCTTCCTCCTCGACCTCCTCGACGGCGGGTGGCTTTCCCACCACTGAGACCTTGCCATAGCCTTTCTC
>Ga0208980_10002545_pt1 | contig 11013 bp, 10 predicted proteins | sample WetSurMetagenome_3_FD_187993 | JGI IMG/M metagenome (GOLD analysis project Ga0208980, IMG submission 187993) | Wetland microbial communities from Twitchell Island in the Sacramento Delta, sample from surface sediment Aug2011 Site A1 Bulk (version 2) | ecosystem: Environmental > Aquatic > Marine...
TCAACCAGCGTGCCGATGGATTGGATGATGAAGAGAAACAGGATGGCAAAGAGGATGATCAGGAGGGGAGATTTTTTCATGGATGGTTCTCCTTTGGTCTATATTATGGCATAAAAATGGGTTGGAATATCAGTGATTCACCCCTCGGATAGAATATGAATATCATCCTGTCGATATAGAATGACAGAAAAATGATGGATTATATTGAATATTTACAGCTGAATAGTGCTAAAGCACAGTTGGTGCGGATTGAAGTTGACGGGGTAGATCATTAATTCTTTGAAACCAGATGATGTATTTAGAAAAAGATTGAAGAAAGAAAGATGAAAGAGAGGTGCGGATCGTAATGACCGCACCTCTATAATATATTTTATATATTTCCTTTTTTATCCAGACCCAAGCGAGTTAAATTTTAATACCTCCCTTTACTCCTATCGAGTAACACGCGTTGGCAATGAAATTGCCTCATTATCTGCTTGAAATGCATCGCGTGCATCCAGTATGAATGCCAAAGCTCTGAAGGTTACCTTTCCATTATAAGCATCTTCTGCCGTGAAGGTGTAATTGAAACTGAAAGTTGTGGTTCGATTTACAGGACGAACGGGAGTAGACTGAACCAGTGTACCAACCCAAGCATAACCGTTCACCGTGCTTTTATACAACTCGACCTGAACATTCTCCGGGTAACGATTGTTCCGAACATACACGCCGATCTGCCGGGTTTGACCCACTCGTGCACTCTGAGGAACAGTGAACTTGGCGATCGCAACATCATGAGTGCGCACTGAGACGACCCGGCTGAGGTTTTTAGTAACATCCTCAAAGGTTACTGCCACACTAACTGTGTAATCTCCATCATTTTGGTACTGTTTGTACTGGACATTCCAACATAAATCCGAGTGTGTGGTCCCATCGCCAAAATTCCAAACACATTGCCATTCTGGAGGAGCAAAACCATCGAGTCCAAAAGCGACTGTATCGAAGATTGAAGGTTCCGCTGGATCATTCCAGAAACCGGTAGGTGGGAATTCTTCATATTCTGCATAGGCCGGGTATGCAGTGATTAATGACATTAATAGTATACAAAAAATCACAGCAAGTTTTAGAAATTTGTTACTCATAAGATCCCCTTCATATTCATGCAATTGCGCAGGTATCTGGATGATCCTGCTTGATCAGCCATTCAATCAAGGTCCTTTCCCCTGCTATAAGTTGTTACTATGGATGCATTAGCTGTACATCATCTCCTTCCCGAAAAATAATAAAAAAACATAGATATGTATGGGGCACAAAGATTGCTTGATACTTATCTGCCCAGTTCAGAGGTCTACGTTTATCAATTGATTTCACTATCATTATGACAGAGAATTTTCGAAAGTCAATACCTATTTTGGTAGGGCTTTGGCTAGTAATGGGTTGGCTGGCTGGGAATTGACGCAATTAACTCTTATTACATTGTCGAAAATATAAGTGAAGATATATTTGGTAGGTTATTTTGTTGTTCTCCATTGTTGGTGGTTGGGATCTTGTTGGTTATCTTTTGTAGAAAGCTTATATTCAGCGCGGGAAAGTAAAAAGATGAACACTGAAAATGACGAATGGCATATGGGCAGAGAATTGTGTATGTTATGAAAAATAAATATACAAAAAGCCTCAATGGTTCTCCAGCAGGTAGCTTTTAATGATTGCAAGTGCTTCCTTTTTGTTCAATATTGTCAAATGATTACAATCGTTTACCTTGTTTAGAGTTGAACGGGGAATCAGCGCCGCAAGCTGCTTTATATGGGCTTCCTTTATCATATCGTGCTCAGCATAAATTATTTTTACGTCAGTCCGTATGTTCTTTAATTCGTCATCCGTTATTCCGATATCCGTAAGCATCAAATTAAAGCGCATCAAGCTCTTCTTGAAGTTGAAACAAATACGGTCCAGGAAGCTCATAATTTTATAAAGGCTTTTTATTAATCGAAGCGCATCATCGTTTGTGCCACTGACCAGATAGTTCGGTGATATAGCAACTAAGCGAGTGAACAGTTCAGGAGCTTTTTTTGCCAGGAACAAGGCAATATTCCCCCCGTCACTATAACCGATGACATACGCTTCGTTGATCCCTTTGGCTTTGCAGAAATCGATCACATCATTACTGTACTGGTCAATTGTGTATTTTTCATCCGTGGATTTGCTTTCTCCATGGCCTCTGCTATCGATTGCAATGGTGTGAAACATTGGAAAATACTTTTGTTGGTAATCTTTGAATATCCCCTTATTCTCGGAGTTTCCATGTAGCAGCAGGAGTATCTGTCCACTTCCATGTTGCGTGTAGGCGAGGTGAATTTCTGGAAGGTCAACATACTCGGTGGGCAGTTTATTCATGGCGGTGTCCTGGAAGATTTTATTCACATTTACTTAATGATTTTACCGGGTTAGCCTTGGTGTAGGTAAAAAAAGATGATCTTGAAACAATTTCCAGCAACCAGGTAAATTAGAGCATACATAGCTTTAATATTGTAATTACAAAAACAATTTTTGTTGAACTTAGCAATGAAGAACGCCTTCTCCAGCTGGAAAGCGTTTCATGTCCAAATTTATCGTCAAGAAAGCTATGATTTACTCCTAATTGCCGGAATAGCCTCCAGAGCAATTTTACGCAGTAAATCTTCGCTATCTATGGATTGACCTTTCCAAAGCTCAATCCCAGGTGAGTAAATAAAACAAAAATCATTAATTCCGGCTTCAGAATAGCGACCAATGGTATCGTAAAACGCCTCCATCGAGCAGAACGGACCGTCTGACGTCCACCCAAACAGGAAGGTTCTTCCGAAATGACCTGGATCACGTCCGGCTTGGATGGCGAACTCGCACAACATTTCATAGCATTGATGAGTGAAATCGCTGCTCTGCTTGGGTGTCGTTTCCTTCATCGGGCCAAGGCAGTTCCATGCATCCCCATATTTGGCTGCCAGCCTCAAAGCCTTGGGTCCGTGAGCTGCCACATTGAAAATTGGGTGAGGCTTTGTAATGAATTTTGGGTGCATCAAGGCTTCTTGGATGTTGTAGTATTTTCCCTGGTAGGTAGTGACTTCATTATTCAACATGTGATAAAGGATTTCGACGAACTCCTTGTAACGTTCTGCTCGCTCGCGTACTTCCAGCCTTGGTACGCCGGTCATCTCGTGGCATTTTTTTGTTCCGGCTGCACCTACCCCAAACTCAAAACGCCCACCCGAAATATGGTCTGCACTGAGTGCCATGTGTGCCAGAACTGACGGGTTGCGCAGGGTCATGCTGGAGACCAGCGTGCCAATAGGAATATTTTCTGTTTGGGTCGCCAATCCAATTAAGGTGCACCAGCAGTCCAGCCAATCCATGTCTTTATCATCTGGATTGACAAAATGATCCGGTAGCCACAGCTTGTCGAAACCCAGGCTTTCCACCAATTTCGCCCATTCGACGATTTTCTCCCAGGGAGGGAAGGGTCCAAGCATGATCCCGAAGGTGAGTTTCGAATCGTTTTTTTGGTTCATAAGCTATTCCTCCTGTTGCGTATTTATTTTCACCAGATATCTCCCGGCTTGTTAGATTCTCCCATAGGCGTGCAGCGTAATTAGTGCCGTCACGGTTTTATAGGCGCGCCATTCGCGGCGTGCCATCTCGCCCGGTGGTTCCCATCGAATCGGCCAGCCACCATCTTCTTCTTGTTGACTTTCCAGGTCGGTCAGATGATCTTCGATCTGTGCCTCTGAAAAAATTGGCCGGCAAAATGAATTGGGCGATGGGGCAAATGATAGTGGCGTCAGACAATAGGTCTCGACCGGCACATCTAGACAAAAATAGTCGGCCTCGAAGAGCTCTTTCGAAAGCTTATTGAAGTGTTGGTCAATCGCTCTATCGGGCGATAGGCTTTCAAGCAAACAGAATGCATTCATGATTGTATGGGCATCGCTGTATTGGCTATTTACAATATGCTCAAGGCAAACCTCCACTGCCCCCGGCAGCCAGGGATGGTTTACACCCTGCCAATTGACCAAACCAACCAGGCTGGTAAGCCGGTCTCGTGAAGGCTGCTCGAAAATCGGATTACGCATATGTGCAGCTCGGGGGTAAAGATTTGCGCTTGCGAATAGGGTCGGTATCCCTTGTTTTAGATCGGCATATCCGGATAAGAAATCACACGCCCGATAAGCCATTTCGGCATCGCGTAGATTACAGTCATAAAGTATCCGAAAGGCAAACTCGATGAAGAGCGGGTGACTATCAGGAGCGCGCAGGTCCGGTTCGAGGGCGTGACCGAACCCCCCATCGTCGTTCTGATATGTCCGCAGGATTTCCAAGATATGGGCTGGTGAACCGCCCCGAAAGTGGAATTCAAAAACCGCTCTCTCAAGGTGACGAGCATTTTTCCAGATGAAATTGCTTGCTGATTCCAAGATTTTATTCATGTTCACTCCAGCCTGCTTACCCGCTGATTAATCGAGCTGCTGATTCATGCTAATTATCCCATAAATAGAAAAAGCGCTCTCCATCTGGAGAGCGCTTGAATAAAATCATGAATTATTGCCCTGGAATAACGGAGTACCAGTCTAACCATATATTCGAAGAAGCGACAGAATCCGTAGCTTATTGCTAGAGATTGTATTATCAGCCTGCCTGCCAGCGAAATTACTGGTCGGGAGCAAGAGTATTTACCTGACCATCCTCGCAATCGGATGATCTTCATTGAGTTGAAGCAAATCCCACAGGTTTCCATAAAGATCTTCAAAAACCGCCACTGTCCCATAATCGGCTTTTTTGGGTTCGCGAACAAATTTAATTCCTTTGGCAACCATACGATGATAATCTCTCCAGAAATCATCGGTATTGAGAAATAAAAAGACTCTTCCACCAGACTGATTTCCAATAAATGGCTCTTGATCTGGCTTGGAAGCCCTTGCAAGGAGCAGGGTTGTTCCGACGGATCCAGGTGGTGAAATGACTACCCAGCGCTTATCTTGTTCCGGTTGGTAAGTATCTTCAATGAGAACAAAGTCCAGTTTGTTGATGTAAAAATCCAGCGCTTCGTCGTAATCTTTAACCACAATTGCGACGTGGACTATTGACTGTTTCATAGCGATCCCTCCGAACATATCGTATTGCAGTAATCGAGCTGCGCCGGTTTTTTCTTTCCAACCGGATTCTGACTCCCATCTGCTTGTGCTCGTAAGTTCAAGCCCTATACCAGCGTTTGATTATGCCGGGCTGATGGCTTCACCCACTCGGTTCGCTTCGGGTGGGTGAAGCGAAATTCGATCGATTGATTTTATGGGCGGATTATCGACGATGAGTCCGCAATTCATCTGTATTCGCTGACTCTTATCAGGTCCCAATAGGTCCACCAGAGGATCGTTTATTCATGTCTTCTCTGGTGTCTGGTTCTGCAAAATCTATCGGTGTGCCATACTTCAATAAGGGAAGTGCATCTCGAAGAGCTTTGAAATCCTCTGCTGAGTAGTATAACGAACATTCAAATTTGACCAGCTTCTTGAGCTGGTGCAAGGGCAGCAAGCCGTCCTTTAATACCCTCGTGCTATACAAACGAAGCACCTGGAGATTCTGTAGTTCTGTCAATGGCCAGAGGTCGTTTACTTTTTGGATGGTCCACAGGCTACCACATATGCTGAAATCTTCAAGGCTGATTATCGACCTTACAAAGTTAAGCTCCTGTGCTTCTCTGACATTTTCTATCACCAGCATTTTTAAGTTCGGGAGTTGTTTCAAAAAAACCAGGCCTGTTACAGAGGGGCAGCTTGTAATCACGAGCGATTTTAGTGTTTTGCAATTTGCTGCCGATTCAATAGTCTTCAGACGGCCTGATCCAGTACTTAATGCTTCCAGACCTTCAATTTGTGTTGCAGCATCAAAAAGATCTTGATGAATGGCATGAAAGTATAACATCCTGATTTTCAAACCTGGCAAGAAATCACACCACTGTTTTAATCTATTCTTCCTCTCTGAAGCGGTATCATCCACCCGCGCAAAGGCAATCGAAAGAATTTCCTGCCCTTCGTATGAGTCCACCTCTGTGATCGGCTTGAGGAAGGTTGCTGGCCATCCATTTGCTACCCAATAACCCGATTGAATTTCTTCTTGTGTCAGCATAAGTCTCTGCAAATTCTGTGAAACATCAAAACTACATTTTTATTATTATGCCATACAAAAATAAAAAGCGCCCTCCAATTGGAGCGCATACGTAATCTATCAAAAATCGAGCTACCGAAATAGCAGCCTGAACTTATGCCCGTATATTTTATATAACAAATAGCTTAGGAACACTCTAGGTACCATCAAGCGATGCGATTAATGAGTAACTCCCCTGCCTCGGCTTACTTCGTACCGCGAATCCTTTTCCGTCGGGGACTTCTGGGGAGTTACGGAAATTATAGCATGCTAAACAGAGCACTGAAACACAGATAAAGCTATAATAAAATTACCCGCGATGGTTGCACATCCGGGCGATGACCTTAGCCGAATGAGCTGAACTGTTAGAGAGATTTGACCCATTCCGAAGGTGCAAGGCAATGCCCTATGGGGAGATCGATACCGAAGTGCTACTTCATTAACTCAAGATCTCCTTTGTTATGATCGTGTAGGTATGAATCTTGTAACTATAGCTTTAATATTACTTTTCTAACCGGTACAAGATCTACACGTGGAGAGACCTGTATGTCTGACCAAATGATAACTTCAGTCGCTGATTGCATCAGCGCTCTGCCTAAACCCTACCCGCCAGTCAGCCTGACCAAGCATTACAAAGGAACTACCCTGAACCAGCAGGGGCGGATCGTCGATATCAACCCGGTTTCCGCGACCATCCAGGCAACCCAACGCCTCACTTTCCACATCCTGTTGGGCATGGTTCACATGCGTAGCGATGTTTTCCCGGGGGCAATCTCCGCGACCATTCGCCCTGTCGATTACACAAAGGGCACCTTCCATCTTTCCGACCTATCCTACGGTGGCTGGCGAGACCGACAATATGAACGCGTCCAGCCGAAACGCCCGACCTATATCAACATGGTTTTCTATCGAAAAACTTATCGCGCCTACCTGGAAGACATTTGCTGTGAGGGGATGGGGATCCTGGTGAATAAAGCCATTGACCCTGATGGCAGGTTGCGACCAGGTATAAAAATCTTGCTCGAGTTTCGGCTTCCTCCGGAGCACTTATTCATCAACCTCAAGGGCACGATCCTGTACCGGAAGAATGTTGGGCAGCAGCTGATCAAGTATGGCCTGCACCTTCTCCCTAATACTGACCAAAAAACCACATTACAGGCTTATATTTCCCAGCGCTATGATGAAATCCTAAATGAGCTGGAACAAGATTACATCCGGATGTGCGATCCATACCGTATTGAGAATCAAAACTTCTGAATAGTATATCCAAAACCCGTCATCAGTGATACCCTGCTTGCTGCCTGGCATACCTAACCATTTGCCATGCAGATATTTTTTTATCTTTCCTGCCCTTCGTATGAGTCCACCTCAGCGATCGGTTTGAGAAATGTTGCTGGCTATCCATTTGCCACCCAATAACCAAATTAAATTTCTCCTTGTGTCAACATAAGTCTCTAAGAACTCTGGATAATCATCAAAACTGTATTTTTATTATTATGCCACCCAAAATAAAAAGCGCCCTCCGATTGGAGAGCGCTAGTAAACTATCAGAAATCAACCTGCCGTAACAGCGGTCTGAACTTATATTCGGATATCTTGTTGAACGAATTTCTGGGTGGGTATTTCTACGCAAAAGCCGTGGTTTTAATAGAGAATCCACCCCACCAACTTGTTCATTTTTCTCCTTAACTCCTGATAACTATGTGGCTTGCAGGGTTTTTTCGCAATCTCAATGATCGCGATAGTAGCTAAAAAAATGGGTTGAGTTAATCCTTTGGAGCCTGGCAATTGGGGCATATACTGGCAAAGCGATGAAACAATGCGCCGCAATTTGAACAGGTATAGTGGTCTTCAACTTCTGCTACCCAGCGTTCGGTACCTAATTCCTTCCATCGAGGTATAGCTTCTAACATCATATTCCTTGAAATTTCAAAAGGAAAACTATTTATATTATTACATGGAAAATCATCACATTGGTAACATGCTTCCAAAGCCTTTTCCTGCGCGCATGCTCTAATAGAACAAGTCTTGGCGAACTGAAAAGTATTTTCCGACATGCATCCATCACAAACTACATTCTCAGGTGAAGTGCCAAAGACAGACGCCAGCATTCCTTTAAGTTTTTGGTCATTATAAACATCTGCTGATTTTACTGCGCACACACTACAATACATACCACATGGGGATAGAAATTCTTTCTTTACGCTCATACGTTGCTCTCCTTTTTGAAAAGTTCATTTGCTGAAATAGGCTTTACTTTCCGGCATTATCTCTTCATTCATCTTGCATATTCTCAATTGGCGGTTGCGATGGAAAACATTAGACCTGGTGTTATCCAAGTCCTGAAGATAATGCGATATCAACGTCTTCAAAAAGCTCAAATCCCCATTGCCCTTGTGAAGGCTTTTAGCACGCTGTCGCGACAATCGTCTTTTGTGGATGTGTTTTTCTCTGACCATCTTTTCCCAGCATCTATAACAGGCGTATTTTACATGATATTAGGCAGTAGAATATAGATGTGACTGTAATTGTTTTGAATTGACTGATTTCACAACCTGTATTCAGTTTTATCCATGAAGCAGCATTAAAAAACGGATTGAACATCCACCTCAAAAATACAATCGCTGCATTTATTGTATATCCCTTCTGCAAAAAGTCAATCAACTTTAGACACGGTTAGATCGAAAAAACCAAATGATCTACCAGGTCATTACACTTAATTAATAGCTTATTTAATCAGCTAAAGAGAATAATAAGCTTCGCTGCTGATTACCTGTCGTAATTAACTCAGAAAAGTATGATTGAATTTTTAAGATGAATAATTTGCGGGATTCTCAGGTCAAATTGTGCACATATATACAAGCGGAAAATAATAAAAACACTCGTCAACCTTATAGTGATTGACGAGCATCGTAATTTGAATGTGGAAACCAGGGTTAATATATTAAATCTGCTAACGCGGCTTCTCCTGATTTTACTGCAATCCAGCAGGCCTGAACTTGTACCCGTAGATAATAACCCCGCGCTCATCACCATCCGAGCGTAACCGGCGTGTGACCATCTCCACGGGCATGCCTATCTCGACGGGTTCGTTACCCAGATCAGTAAGCTGGGCAGTAACCATCGGGCCTTCATTCAACTTCACCAAAGCCACCGTATATGGGACGTTAGATTCATAACCCGCGGGTGCATCGTAAATAGTGGTATAGGAGAATACCTCACCCTTCCCGCTGAATTGATATTCTGTGCGCGCTTCGCCCCCACAATTGGGGCATATATCGCGCGGTGGGAACAGCTTGGCATCACAATGTGGGCAAACTTCTCCAACCAGAGCGTATCGTTGTTTCTTCAAACGCCAATGACGGGGTATTTCCATAGCTATAAATCTCCTTATCCAATTTCTTTAGATGCTAAATATAGCTATGGGTGACTATCAATTCCTATCAAATTGCCTGTTTTAGCATGTTTTCATCTGAAAGCTGGCGATAAATCTGCAAGGCCTCTTCCAATTTTCGCATAGGTTCAGGCAAGTAAGGGATTAGATGGAACATGATATGCTCCACCCCTGCTTTTTCATAACCCAGCATTGCCCTGGCAATCTGAGTAGGTGTGCCAGATAATGGGGGGCAATCAAAACCCTCCGGTGCGGGTGCCAGCTTAGGAAAATACAGGGCGAGCATCGCCGTTACGCCCAAGGTTCCTGGGTCGCGCCCCGTATCCCGGCAGGCTTCCAGCAGCTCCTGGCGCGGTTTTTCCAGTGTATCCGGTTGGCCAAGATACCCCGTGTTCCACAGGTCAGCATATTGTGCCGTAAGCTTGAGCATCCGTTTGCCAAAGCTGCCAATCATCAGCGGCGGTCCACTTTGCCGCGGACCCAGGGGTTTGATCTCACAATCACGTGCCTGGTAGTACTTACCCTCAAAGTCCACCTTGCCTTCTTTGAGTAAAGGGCGGATGATCTGCACGGCCTCCTCAAAGCGCGAAACACGATGGTCATAGGACCAGCCGAAAGCCTCATACTCCGGCTTGTTCCAACCAGCTCCGAGGCCCAGGATCAAGCGACCTTGTGAGACCTCATCCAGGGTGATGGCCATCTTGGCCAGCAGCGCTGGGTTGCGGAAGGAATTACACAGCACCAGCGTGCCCAGCTCAACACGTTTAGTGGCCTCCGCCAGGGCGGAAAGAAATGTCCAGCATTCCCAAATTCCGACCGTGGGTTCGCCTTCGTAACGATACAGCATATGGTCATACAGCCAGAGCGAGTCGAAGCCGTTCTCCTCTGCCCGTTGTGCTACCTCGCGCGTTTCCTGGTAACTGTATGCCCGTTTAAGCTCCTTGCGTTCTGCGATAATCAAGACCAGCCCCACTTTCATAGCACCTCCAATACATGCGTCACAGCTGAGGACGCTGGACCTGACAGGCATTGGACTAATGCACGTCTGGCGTCCGGCACCTGGTTTACACCAGCATGAGAACGTAATTGCAGGGTGGCCTCCACTGCCTGATATATACCCGTGGCTCCTCCCGGGTTCCCCCGCGCTTTGAGACCACCATATGTCGCGATCGGCAGCTCACCATCACGACTCACCTTGCTATCTTGGGCAAGTTTCCAGCCTTCTCCCCGCTTGGCAAAGCCAGCTGCTTCGATAGCAAGAGCTGCATAAATGGAATAAGAATCATATAGCTCGAACAAGTCTACATCCCCTGGCAAGATGCCCGCCTGCCGGCAGGCGCGCTCGACGGATTTTCGGGCAGCCTCAAACGCTAATGGGTCAACCCGGTCATGGATTGCCAGACGGTCGGTGACCAGGCTAGAGCCTGTGATGCTTACCACAGGGTGGGAGAAGTGTGCTGGCAGGT
>Ga0208980_10002546_pt1 | contig 11011 bp, 11 predicted proteins | sample WetSurMetagenome_3_FD_187993 | JGI IMG/M metagenome (GOLD analysis project Ga0208980, IMG submission 187993) | Wetland microbial communities from Twitchell Island in the Sacramento Delta, sample from surface sediment Aug2011 Site A1 Bulk (version 2) | ecosystem: Environmental > Aquatic > Marine...
GAGATCCGGTGATATTCCGCTGATTGAAGTTTCATAAATTACTTTTAATCCCGTAAACTGGAGGCCGTTTTTTCTAAAACTTAGCATAGCATTGTAGGCAATCTCTGCATTGCCTGCCTCTGAACTTATCTGATAGAATATTCCACTACTGTAGCCAAGCCTGAAGCCTGCCTGCTGCATGACCATTTGCCCGGAGAGAAGGGTAGGGGAAAAGATGATTCCTAAAATTACTGTGATGAGTTCTTTTTTCATATTCAGGTTTTTTTGAATATTTTAATGATAAAGACATTAAATTAGTTTCATAGTTGCAAGAGGAAGAATTTATTTTAAATAAATATTTCCTCGCGTTGCATCAATCTCAACCTTTGCTGATCCCGGGCTTTTACCAACAATGCCGGTCGTTTTGTATTCCTTCTTGTCTGCATTCAATGTCTCCTGCTCTGTAAAATTTTCCTTTGAAGGTAATACCAGAAAAGTATTTGTGTGTCTTATATCCAGTCTGTAAGATGAATTCTTGTCAAAATAAAGGGATATGTCCGAATAACCCGAATTCAGGATGATCGATTCAAATCCGGAATTAATAAGGTCGGCATTCAGGTTACCATATCTGGTTGTAAGATTGATATTCTTTTTCAGGTATTTTATATCATAATCAGTGAAATATGAGTTGCCATTTACCGAAGCAATAGTATCAATGAAGAACTTATCCCTGCGGGATTCGGACAGAATTTCTCCAGCCTGCCTGATCTCATATTTTGATGATATTGAGGTTATTTTTAAATTCCGGGTACTTTCTATTGCAATTTCTGAGAAAGAGGCATCAATTGTACCTGAAGCAACAGATTTGATGGAAGCGTCGCAAAAAGACAATTCAACAGATGTTTGCTCGCCAAGTGAACCTGCCTTGAATGAACCGTTTGAAACTGAAACTGAAAGATCGCCGGAACATTTTTCTATATATACATCACCGTATTTATTGACAATTTTCAGATTAAGATATTCAGGGACATTAATATGGTAATCAATTTCAACTCTCGATTCGTAAGTTATTAGCTTATTTGTTAAACCTTTAAAACCCTCGAACAGATTATTAATATTTTGTATGAAGTCAGTATGAGCTGTTATAATATTACCTGATTCATTAATACCAACATTAATGCCATCAAACATTTTTTTCAGTTTTGTTTCGTTTGAGGCGAATGCTTTTATTTCAATCTTTATGAAAGCAGAATCCTTATTCCATGGGGTTACATAAATATTCCCGTATTTATTTGAAACATCAAGCGAAGTTTTTTCCCCTACGGCAATACTTTTCATAAAGCTCCGGGTTTCCGATACACTCTGTGCAGCTAATGTGCACGACAGGATAAATATTAGATTAGCGATTATAATCGATTTATAGCTCATACTTATTGTTTTTTCCTGGATTATCTTCACTTTCCTGCAATGATTTAAGAATATCCTCAAGAAGACGGATTTTTATCCTGTAATTCTGTATCAGGGCTTCCACCACCTCCTGGTTCGCAATATTGTCTTTAAGATCTTTTTTAATTTCTGAACATATGCTATCGAGTCTTGACATATCATCAGTCAGTCCCTTTTCAATTTCAGGATTAGTAGTAAGCAATGGTGCAGCCTCACGGTAAAGAGAATTAACCAGATTATTGTAGTATATTTCAGTTTCCTTAAGGGGGGGGCTTACACCATCAGGCTCAGCAGCATTTCTTACCAAAGAAGTGTTGTCATTCTGTTTAAATACGGGTTTAAGCAGGACCAATGCAGTACCAAGAATCACAATTATCATAGCGGCAATCGAAAACCATTGTCTCTTAAGTGATTTCTCTCTCTTCAGTCCTTTTTCAATTCTAGTCCAAAGGTCAGGCGATGGACTGTAGATGTCCAGTTCGTGCCTGATTTTCTTTATGTGTTCTTCGAACTTATCCATAATTTAGTTTGTTGAAAGTATGACTCTTAGCTTTTCCTTTGCTCTTGAATACTGGGATTTTGAAGTTGATTCAGAAATGTTCAGTATCTGGGAGATTTCTGAATGATCATATCCTTCAAGCAGGTAAAGAGTGAGTATAATTCTATAACCGTCGGGCAGCATTTCGATACCTTTCAGAATCCTTATTGTTTCATATTTCACTTCTTCTTCTGCTTCTTCCTCGTAAATAACTGGCGGCAGGCTGTCACATAATGTAAGGTCTAATTTCTTCTTTCTCAAATAGTTTATGCACCTGTTTACAATTATCCTCTTTAACCATGCGCCGAAAGTGGATTCAAAGCGGAATGAACCTATGTTCCTGAAACAATCAATAAATGCTTCCTGAAGAATGTCCTCAGCATCTTCCCTGTTGTTCAATATCCTGAAGGCCAGATTGTACATAGCTTTATTGTATAAGTTATACAGACTGAACTGAGCCTGGCTATTGCCTTTTTTGCACTTCTCTATTAGCTGAGCATGTATATTAATGTCTAAGTTATCCACCTGAAAAGCTTACATGATTAAAAGACAAAATTATGTTGAACGGGTTGCACTGTCAGTTCAAATTTATCCTATTTTTTCAGAACTGGCATTACAATAAAGACCATGACAAATACAACTGTGCTTATAAATATAGAAGTTACCATCAGAAAATCTCCATATTTTACATATGGAGTAATGCGGGTCTCGGGATTAAAGGTACCCTTTAAAGTTGCAGATTTCCACCATGGTGTTTTCTTAATCACCTTTCCCCTGATATCAATAAAGCATGAGACACCTGTATTGGCAGCCCTTACCACGGGCCTGCGGGTTTCTATTGCTCTCAGGGATGCATAGGAAAGATGTTGCCTGTAACCGGTTGTATTTTTCCACCAGCCATCATTTGTAATTATAAAAATCGCCCCGGCTTTTTTCATTATATAATCAGTTACGTATTCTCCATAAACCGATTCGTAACATATTACCGGAGCAATTTTTTGTGATTTATCTGAACTGGAAAAGCAGGTTCTCTCTTTCTGTGCAGTGTATCCCTTGTTAATTCCGCCAAGCTTAGGAAGGATCCGGCTTATTAAACTTATCAGACCTTTCGATGGGATGGACTCAAAGCCAGGCACAAGCTTTGATTTATGATAAATTTCAATATCTGCACCGGTATCAATCTTTAATGCTGAATTGAAATAGGTATTTAAGCCTGAAAATGATTTAAGCCCTCTTTTATTATCAACACCTGAATTTAGTTCGGATGAAGGTGACTTGTAAGTGACCATCCCTGTTACAACACTGACAGAGGGTCGTTTTCTGGTAAAGTCCTTTATCATTTCTACATATTGATTACCAGCCAGACTGTTTTCATCAACCGGATCATCAACAGTTGTTTCAGGTGTCAGTAACCAATCGGTTTTATCCGTAACGACAGAATCAGCCATATTTATTATTTTTTCAAGCTGTTCTCTGAAAGGAACCGTAAACTTTTCTGAATATGGATCGAAATCAGGCTGTACAACTACAGCCTCATTTTCATTGCCGGTCGAAATTCTAATCGTTTTATATCTTATTACTGAAGCAGCAGAGGGCAGAATAACGATTGCCAGCCATATTGAAAGGTAAGTCAATCTGACTTTTTTTCTTCCTGATAATTTAATCAGGAAGAAAAACAAAAACAGGTTTGAAAGCAATATCCAGAGAGTACCTCCTGATATTCCTGTGACCTCGTACCATTGTATAAAACAAATGTCTTTTGCTAATCCGTTTCCAAGGTTAATCCATGGTGAGAGTATAGCAAGTTTAAAACAAAGAAACTCAAGGGTCATCCAAAATGCCAGAAACGACACATAACCCTGAACATTTCCTAACCTTAATCTTACTTTGTGGGCCAGCAACAATGTAAATGACATCAGGAAAGCTGAAGATAAAATGATGCACAAGGCTGCTGTAATGCTGATTACCCTTATCCATCCGATAGTAAGCATGGAAAAAATAACAAAACCAGGGAGAAAGTACAAAAAACAGGAATTTTGGGAATAGCTGTTTTTATTTTCAAACAAGTGGTTCTCAATTAAAAGGAAGGGAACGAATCCACAGAGGAGTACAATTCCGGGGCACCAGTCGGTCCATGCTAATCCTGAAATAATTCCGCTGCATAATGACAAAGCTGTAAGAGTGTATTTATTCATTCAGGCCTATAATGCTGCAACAATCCAATTTAATAATTTTCTTTCCTCGTTTATTGTCGATTTTTATCAAGCCATAAAAATAAGCCACACTTTCATGCCTGAGGTCTAATTTGAATATGATTTTATTGTTTTTAATAAAATAATTATCTAAATTTACGGATTATAGGACCTGAAACGAAAAATTAAAGAATTTATCTCCAGGCGTAGATAAACAAGAATAATTAAGGATAATTAGAGTGTAATACTTTATAAAGAAGCTTTTACTGTCCAAAAGCAATTTTTCCATTCTTTTCATGGCTGCCCCTGACTTATCGTCAGGGGCTTTCGCATTGTTAAATAGTGTTAAATGCGGGTTGTCAGCCTTTCCGGTGTTCCATTTTACTTAAATTGCAAGGCAAAATAATTTTATATCGGGAATGAAGAAATTTTTATCTCTGTTCGTCATCGTATTACTTTTACCTGCCTGCAAGAATGACGATAAGAAGTTACTGAACCGGGCAGAAAAGATACATGAAAAAGTCCTAACTGTCGATACACATTGTGATACACCAATGGATATGGTAAAATCAGATTTTGATCTCGGAGAACGTCACACTGAGGGTTGTGTGGATTTTCCAAGGATGGAAGAAGGCGGGCTTGATGCTGAATTTTTTGCTGTATTTACCAGTCAGGGACCAAGAAATGATTCTGCCTATAAAAAAGTGCGGAAATATGCATTTGAAGTTTTAGATGCTATTCACAGAAATGTTGAAAAAAATTCGAAAATTGCCGAAATTGCTTACACTCCGGAGGATGCCTACAGATTAAAGAAAGCAAATAAGATTGCTGCTTTTATAGGAATCGAGAACGGTTACCCTATCGGCAAGGATATTTCTTATATCAAAGAGCTTTATGATCAGGGTGCCAGGTATATTACCCTTGCACATACACGTAACAATGATATTTGCGATTCATCTACCGATTCTGATGGTCCAGAACATAATGGCCTTTCGTTGTTTGGAAAAGAGGTGGTAAAAGAAATGAACCGTATCGGTATGATGATAGACGTTTCTCATATTTCCGACAAGGCATTCTATGATGTTATTAAATTATCGAAGGCTCCTGTAATAGCTTCTCATTCATCATGCAGGGCACTTTGTGAATCTCCGAGAAATCTTAATGATGATATGCTTCTTGCGCTGAAGAATAATGGGGGGGTTATCCAGATATGCATATTGAGTGAATATATTAAAACCCCGGATCCAAATCCTGAACTCGATACAAAGCTTAAAGAATTAAAAAAGAAATATGGTGAATATGATACTCTTCCTGAGGCAAGAAAACAAGAATTGCGTTCAGAATACAGGGCTATTCAGGATAAATATGAGAAGCTGGCGACAGTCAAGGATGTGGTTGATCACATTGACCATGTAGTTCAGGTGATCGGAGTTGATTATGTTGGTATCGGTACCGATTTTGACGGCGGAGGTGGTGTTGAAGGCTGCAAAACGGTTGCTGAAATGAAGAATATTACAATTGAATTGCTGCGCCGTGGTTATACAAAGACTGAAATAGCCAAAATATGGGGTGGCAATATAATGAGAGTTTTAAAAGAAGTTGATCAGAAGAAAGAAACTTCTGCTTAAAGAACTCCATAAGAATTCCTGCCCGGAGGGATCAATTATGCTTTTTTTACTTTTGTAAATTTAAATGCTTTTAAAATCCAGGCAGGAAGAGGTTTATAGGATTTTTTCTTCCTGAGGTCAATATACCAGCCAAGCTTTTTCAATACAGGGATTTTGTGGGTTTCAACAAATTCAATCAGTATACCGTCAGGATCCTCAATATAAGAAAAATAACCGGCTGCATCGCCCATATCAAAACTATTGCCATCGTGGCTTTGCTGGCTGTCAACAACAAACGGGAACCCTTTACTTCCGCAATATTTCCGAAGTTCATTCATTCCCCAGACATCATAGCATAAATGAATAAATCCGGGATCACCCCAGAACCGGTCTTTAAAGATCTTTTTACCAGGTTTCCCGACAGAACTAACCAGTTCAATTTCACTCTGACCAAAAATAGTGCTGAAATAACCCGTGAAAGGTTCAGATCTTTTCAGTAGAACTCTCCTGAAATCATTTATGCCATTGGGCAGGTTTACGAAATCCGGAAAAGGTCCGGTTTTATCATAAACGATCTGATCATAGCCAAGGATATCAGAATAGACAGCCCTTGATTTTTCAATATCCGATACGCCAATAATTGCCCCGTAAGCGCCGCCATTTACTTTATTCTCATTCATAAACCATGCATCTCCCTCTACCATCTGAAAAATATTTCCAAATGGGTCCTTCAGATAGAAGACCTTTTTGCCAGAAGGATCCGGAACCGGCTGATCCAAAAGAACAGCTTTATTTTTGCTAAAGAAAGAATATGCTTCATCAATATTCTTTACCTTAATTTTACAAATGAGTATACCAAGGTCACCAATCCTGATATCTTCAGTGATTTCTCTGGGTTCTCTCCCCTTATATTGCCAAACTTCAAAACCGCCACCGCTTTGAAGATTTAATGCCAGAACAGCATGCCTTTTCTGAGGTACTCCTCCGGTATAGGGGAGCATCAGTTTTGCTTCTGCCTCTTCTTCAAAAATCCTGCAGTCCATACCCAGCATCTTTATGTACCAGTTCCATGCTTCTTCAATACTCTTAACTCCGACTCCTATCTGCTGGATCCCTCCAATTTTATATCCCTTCATTTCGATATACTTTTATTTTGTTACACAGATTTTATCTTGTCTCCAATTCTGAAAAATAACCATGGCCATAAACGCCTGATATAAAGCATTGTTAATTCGCTTCCTCCTACAAGTATTTCTCTTTTGTCCTTAACAATGCCTCTGATAATTATTTTTGCTGCTTTTTCAGGTGAAATTCCCTTTGCCAGTCCTTCATCCATCTTCCCATGTTCCATACCTTTACTATCCAGGGCATGGTAAGAAATATGCGTTCTGACTCTTCCCGGTATTATGACTGATGTTCTGATATTATTCACTTTGTTTTCGAGATACAGTGTTTCGAAAAAACCATGAAGAGCCTGTTTTGAAGCTGAATAAGCTGCTCTTAAAGGGAATCCGAATCTGCCTGCTATACTGCTTGTTGCAAGGATATGGCCTGACTTTTTGCTGATCATATAGGGAAGAACGGCCTTAGTCAGGGCAACTGTTCCGAAAAAGTTGATCTCGAAGATCTTCCTGTCAAGCCATAGTGGGGTCTCTTCTATTTTTGATCTCTGGCTTATTCCTCCGATATTTAAAAGGTAGTCGATTTTACCTGATTCGCTGATCTGCTTTTCAACAAGCTTTTCAATTCCTGTTGTATCGGAAAGATCGAATGGAGCGCACGCAATCATCCCGGATTGTTTGCCGCAGGCATTTTTAACACGTTCCAGCCCTGTAAGGTCGTTTGAGGAAATAATAAGTTTTGCACCAAGTCCTGCAAATTCATAAACCAGTGCTTCCCCTATTCCGGATGATGCCCCGGTGATCCAGGCCACTTTCCCCGTAAACGAATTTCTATTACTCATCTTTCAGGTTTGATACCAGTGAAATCAGCTCACTATAGTTTTTCCTAAGTTCCAGAAAGACAGGATCTTTCTCTTTCTCGTATTTTCTGAATCTGAAGCCTCCTATTATTCTGCGGAACAACATATTATAGTTTAAGGCAAATATTCCTGCCGCCGGTATTGTTAAAAAGATAAGTACTGCCAGCCACCAGGGAGAAAATATTAAAAAACAAATGATCAGGTAAACCGGTAAAAATATAAATGCCAGGGCAAGGGATAATCCGAACCTTATGGAACTGTGAAACTGGAAGTCCTTGATTTTCTTTATCTGCAATTCAGGCAATGAAAGGAAAGTCAGCGTAAAGATATTCCCGAACAGCCATACAGGGAAGGTCAGAAACAGACCAGCAAGTCCTGCTATTAACCAGCCAAGTGGGTGTTTTTTCTTCTCCAGCAGCCGGTAAGTTATATTAAGTTCTTTCGCATTTTTTTTGACCTGCAGGCTGAGGGAACAGATTTTATTAAAAGTCTCGGGATAAGAAACTTTTAGCTGGTTAAGTTTTTCAATCAGGTTTCTGTCCCTTAATAGTTTCGGATACTTTATTTTATCGCTGTATCGTCCATTGATTATACTTCTTAGTTCATCAATCGCTTCGTAATCATACTCAGAATCAATATGGACCATTACTTTTTTAAGCTCAGTCGAAATTTTGTTTCTGAGTTCGTTCAGGGCTTTTTCAGGGCTTTCCTTGTACAACTGGTGAAACTCGCTGACTTCTACAGGTTTGCCATAGACCACGGTCAGTACCTGTCTGAACCTGAAATAGCTCGAATATTCGATCCCAACGGGAATGATCTTTATTTTCAGCTTAAAGCCAGTTGCTTCATCAGCCTGGAAAGCAACACGACAGATTCCTTTTTTAAGTTGTCTGAGCCTTCTGAATCCGGCATGGTCGCCCTCAGGAAGAATAACAAGACCATTATTGTTTTTTAAGACATCAACTGTTTTAAGGAATATTTCATCATTGGCCTTAAGTGCGCTGAATCCATCCCTGATCCTGTAAACAGGAAGTATCTTAAGGAAGTATAAAACAGAAGCAATTACCTTTTTTCTGAAAATATCTGCCCTGGCAAGGAAAACCGGTTGTCCCTTATGTGTAAAAAGAACAGCCAGTGCATCCATAAGGGCATTCTGATGATTAGGTGCAAAAATCAAATGGTCGCCGGGATTTATGTTCTCAACTCCCAGGACAATTATTTTTCTGTAGAAAATATTATCATGCCAGAAAGCCACAGCTTTCTTAACAAGCGCATAGCCTGCCGAATATTTCTCAATATTTTCTTTACCCATTAAATCAGGTTAAATAAGAACTCCCAACAGGGTTTTCCGTTACAGGAAGGTTGTTCGCAAGTTAAAAAAAATGGCTTGCAGTCATCATCTCAGGAGTAAATTTATTTTCTTTTAAGTGAAATAATAAGTTTTTTTACTACCTGTCAGGAATTATCAAAATCGTCAATAAACCTTTCAAGGCTTCTCCTTTCTTTTTTGGTAGGTCTGCCCGACCCTTTTTCCCTGTAGTTTGAAAATCCTGCATGCCTGATATCAAGCTTGATCTTTTCCTGCTCCGGAGTAAGGTCTTCAAGGTAATTGCTTACGAGTTTGGCAGAGACACGGTTTTCAATAGGTTCGATAATCCGGTATGTGAACACGACCGGCGGTTTTTTTACTGTGATTATTTCGCCTTTAAAGACAATTCTTGAAGGCTTTGCCTGGATATCGTTAATGATTATTCTGCCTCTTCTGCAAGCTTCAGAGGCAATGCTTCTTGTTTTGTATATTCTTACAGACCAGAGGAATTTATCAATCCTTATTGGCTTGATATCTGACATTTAATGATAATGAAATAGATTACTTATTTTATACCCTGGTTATCATTTTTCTCATTGCTGATAGCAGGTAATTTGGCTAACTTGTTGAACGCAGTCATTGTCAGTTCGGTGCCCACTGTTCCGAACGACCTGATCATTTCGATTACAATAGCTATCCTTTCTTCAATAAATTTTTTCTCCTCACTATTCCATTTTCCCAGCACATAATTTACCTGTGCTCCCTTCCTGAATCCATTTCCAATTCCTACCCGGATCCTGGAATAGTCAGAGGTTGAAAGTACTGTATTTATGTGTGAAAGGCCGTTATGACCACCATCGCCGCCTTTTGGTTTCATTTTTATGCTGCCAAGGGGAAGGGCAATATCATCCACAATAACAAGGAGATTGTCAACAGGAATCTTTTCCTTCTTTAACCAGTAGCTGACTGCATTACCGCTCAGGTTCATATATGTCGACGGTTTAAGAAGTATAAAGGTTCTTCCTTTATATTTTGTTTCGCATACATAACCATAACGCCGATCAGAAAAACCGGCACCTGATGCTTCTGCAAAAGCATCCAAAATAGTAAAACCAATATTATGACGGGTATCAATATACTCGTCACCAATATTACCCAGGCCAACTATCAGATATTTCATTGTGCCTGATTATTTTGAAGTATCAGGGTTATTTGCTTTTTCCTTCAGCAGGAGTGGTGGCAGTGGCAGCGCCTTCAGCACCTTCTGTCACGGGTTTTTCAGCAGCTCCTTCAGCACCTTCAACTCCTTCACCTTCCTCCTTCTGAACAACACGTGAAGTGGCAACAGAAAGAATTGTTGTGATCTTAGGATCGACTAATTCAATTTTGTCGTATGAAAGATCGCCGACTTTTACCGAATGGTGTATCTTGACGTCAGTAATATCAACCAAAAGAGATTCAGGAATATCATTTGCAAAGCCTCTGACCTTAAGGTGCCTCTTTTTAATACGCAGCTTGCCACCGGCTTTTACACCGACAGAATCACCAGTCACATTGATAGGAAGACTTATTACAATGGGTTTGTCGTCGAAGATCTCAATAAAATCAGCATGAGTAATTTTATCGGTCACAGGGTGAAACTGAACATCCTGAAGAACAACTTTGTACGTCTTATCGTCAAGGTTCAGATTAACAATATGAGCATCAGGTGTATATATAAGATTTTTAAAACTGTTTTCGTGGGTATGAAAATGTATGTTTTTTTCTTTCCCATAAATTACGCAGGGCACATTCCCCTCATTCCTTGTTTTCTTTGAGCTTTTCTTTCCCAGCTCTGTTCTCAAAGATCCTTTGATTTCGAGTGTCTTCATCTGATAAAAGTTATTGTGCTACTCAGAGTTATGCTTCTGATAACTCCCCATTACACGTTTGACATTAAAAAATTGGACTGCAAATATA
>Ga0208980_10002548_pt1 | contig 11009 bp, 15 predicted proteins | sample WetSurMetagenome_3_FD_187993 | JGI IMG/M metagenome (GOLD analysis project Ga0208980, IMG submission 187993) | Wetland microbial communities from Twitchell Island in the Sacramento Delta, sample from surface sediment Aug2011 Site A1 Bulk (version 2) | ecosystem: Environmental > Aquatic > Marine...
GAAATTGGTAGACACGCCAGCTTGAGGGGCTGGTGCCGGTTACGGTGTGCAAGTTCGAGTCTTGTTCTGGGCACAAAATTAATTCTTTAATTACCTCATGTTAAAGCCCTGTAATCTAAAAAGTTACAGGGTTTTTTATGCTCTTTATTTTGCTCTCTGTAATACTATTTGCATACAAAAGCCCCGATCTTTTAGTTCCGGGGCTGAAACACTTCCTTTTCTCAAAAATGCGAAGTGACTGAGTTAATAAAGTTACATGTTATTTATAATTTTCTCAAATTCCGTATTACTTATTCCCAAGTTCTTTAAAGAGGTTTGAATATGTAACACTGGAATATCTTTATATGAGGATATTATGGTTATTGGTCGGGGTAAAGGAGCTTTGAGTCGATCATAAATATCATGATCTCCATGGGACCTAATATAGATAAGTCCTTGTCCTTTTAAAAATCTTATAAATTTCTTTGTTGGTATTTGCTTAATTCCCATTTATTAGAATGGTATAGCAACTGTCTCCGAAAAGGTCTGGGGATGACTGATTTGTAACGATAAGTTAGAATGTGGAGGAGGCACATAGGTTGGTAATGGAGATTGTCTCAGACACCATCCCAATTTTAACAATATTTTTTCAAGCGTTCCTCGTTTTTCTGTCTCTTCAATAAAAACAGCTAATTCTGTCTCAAAGTTTTTTCTTGCCTCATCTTCGGATTTTCCATAAGAAGACAATTCCAATGCCGGACAATATGCAACATAGTAATCTCCTTGTGTACCGACCAAGACATTAATAACAACGTTAGTAAAACTACCTTCTTTATGTATTATTTGTTTGCTCATCTTATTGCCATAAATTCAAATAATATGCCAAGATTATATTATATCTAATAGACAGATAAAAAGACATTTTGTTGTTGTTGCAGGCAAAAATAATTATTTTCCCTATACGTATCGTTGGTGCAATACAAATCTATAACACTTTAACGACATAAAAAAATATTTGTTGTCGTACTGCTTAGAACGTTTCTAAATAACTATCCTTTTTGAGACATAGTATTTATCTACTCAATGCAAGATAGTGTCTTAAATTGCTTCTAAATGCGTCAGTTTTAACCATCAACAGTTATACTCGTGTCATCAACGGTTATTGTGGTAGAATCAACAGTATGAGAACCAGAACCAGTACCAGGAACAACGATTGTGGTCGCGTAAGGATCGTAAACGAAATCAATACTGTACATTCCAGTTTCAGGGAAGTATTCACAATTCCCGATCCAACCCGTTCCGACAAATAGCGTGAAAGGTTTCTTCCAATCCAAATCAGAACTCATCTTAAACCGAACGCCTGATTGCTTAACTGATTCCTTGACATGGGTGAACGTGTGAGGCCCTGTAACCGTTTCGCCGTCCCGAGCTTCAGCAAAGTATTGAGAGTAATAATCATTGATCCATGCAGGGCTTAACTTCTGATTAGGATAATAGTTTGCAGGCGTTACCAAGCTTTGATCAAACAGAATATTATTGAAACCATCACAACGGAGTAGTGTTAACCCCGTATTGCTCGCGGAATCAGGATTTTCAAGGACGTTCTTCAGATCCGTTGTTACGGCTGTTCGGACGTCTTTAACGTCTGGCCCTGTAAGGTCAACTGAGAATTCAATCTTACAATCCGGCCCCCAGTCCTCATTCAAAGCGTTTTCTTCTTTATAGGTCAACTGGTTATAGCTTTCACCCTCATAGCTATAAATATGGTGATCAATTTCTGGCTGGTATTTTGCAAAAGAACTGTCTGTAAGATCAGCCTGAGGGTCATAGCTTCTGAAATATTTCTCATGCTCTATTCTGAACAACCCATCCTCATCAATGAACCAGAACAGTCGTTTAGACTTCAGAATATCCATAATGTCTTTAAAACTCAGCTCTACATTATCCGCCTCATCGGTTGTAAACGCATCAGTCCTGCATAAGTAAAGATTATTGAATACGGCTGTATCTTCCAGAACATAGTCATTTGATGGGTTTGCAGTCATGTAGGTATCTATTGAAGCTGGGGGATCAGAGCCTAAAGGATCGTTCCAAAGTATTGTCGAGACAACTGAGCAAACAGGACTGAGAGCAAAATAAGCAGAGAAATTAAGAATTCTGTCAAGTAAATTGTAAAGCGTTGCGCCTGAAAGGGTATGTGTCGGTAAGTAACATACATAGTCAAATGAACCAGACTTTGACGAACCAGTAAGATTATTCTGTGATAGCTGTACATATACGGCTGTTTTAAGCCCTGACATTGTTAGTTCATACTTTCCATTGGCCGATACAGTAACCTCGTTAGAACACGCTGTATATGTCTGATCAACGAGTTTTAGCCTCGGTGCATCTCCTGTATAGCTTAGTCCAGTGACAAGAATCGTTACAAGTCCGTTATCACTCGGAACAGGGATTGTATTGCGTGCAAAGTTAGGGCCAGCCGGGGAGCCATCATTGACGTAAGCAAGTGTCCCCGCTCCTGGGGTGAAAGAGTAAAAATCCACGTTTGCAAAATTGCCCGTATGTTTTACAGGAAAATAAAGACTTTCAAATAGTCCAAACAACGAACCGGAAGTATTATTCCACTTCTTTTGATACAGGTCAAGAATAGGCTGGTATGAGTCATCAGGGTCAGGTGTACACTCATAAACTTCGTTCTGAATGTTGATGTTACCGGCTCTGATCTTATCGACAAACCTGAACTTAGGCACGCCATTAATGTCAATGCGGTAGTAAATCGACACGCCGAAGCTCAAAGGATCAAAGAACATACTTAGCAGGGTGCAATAAACACTGTTCTTTGTCTTGGTTATTCGGAAGCGATCAACTTTCCAGCGCTTAAAGATTTCCCCTGGTTCCTGCTCAAGCTTTAAAACAGGTTCATTTGAAGGGTAAAACTCAGTGTAACTTACATTGTTGAAACTTATGAAATACTGTTGACGTGCCATTTTATTTATGTTTTGCAATTTTAAGTAATAACTTCTCTGCCTTTGTTTTCTTCTTATAACTGTGATCCATTACCAGATCACCTTCAATAATGTTCCTGACGATGTCGCCTCTCGGCTTATAATCTTCTGGAACTGTCAGCGAAATTCTTGTCATCTTATGCATATTAAACCTTTTAAGTTTCTAAAAAGGGTAGAGCAGATTGAAAAAAAGTAAAAGACCTGCTCTCCCTAATGAGGGCTGTCCTGATTAGACAGAACCCCCGGCTCGCTGCAGCAACTAATTTATTCTCATAATATATTGTACTGGTCGTGTCATATCCATAAACGCATACCTCAGCGCATCAATCAGATGATCTTCACCACTGACCGGCGTGCTGGTCTGGCGATCAAGCCAGGAATAATTCTTAAGCTCCTGAGCCAGATTCTTGCTCCTTTCGGTTATCACTATCTCGAAGCTCAGCATCTTCTTGATACCATTCACCACAGACCCCTTGCCCTTGTGTGCAGGCATTACCCTGAAATTGCTCCTTAGATCAGCTATTGTCTTCGCATTAGCACAGTCAGCAACCAGCAAACTCTCTGGTTTGATATGCAGCAACATCAACTGCTTTAATGCCTCTGTCGAGAGCTTATTCTTGTAGATGATCTCATCAGCATAGATGATCGCTCGTTTCTTATCTACAGCAACCCTTACAACGGCATCAGGATCATTGAACCCAATGTCAACACCATAGATCGAAGGCAGCGACTCATCGAACTCACCGATCCGCCAGTTCTGGAATATAGCACCCTCAAACCTACCCAGCAACCCATCACCATAGACCCTAAACCAGGCAGCAAACACCGGATCATCTTTCCGAGATTCAATGTTCTGACGCTCAATATCACTCAGTAGCGGGTTATCTCGGTATGTACTATGGATGAAGGTATGTTCAACTCTCGGTAATATCTTCTCATGCAACCAGAACTCCGAACATGGATTGAAGTCTACAAACGTGCATTCTGTAGTACGCATGTAAAACTGAGTAAACGTCTCATACGAGACTCGTTGGTTAACCTCATTCAGGTACAATATCTGACGCCTTGACCCATGCCCCTTAGCCTCAGCTCCCTCAATACCAATGAACTCAATCAGAGTATTCTTGATCTGATACGAACTCTCTGACTTGTTCTTGATAGCATCAATGTTGACCTGAAAGAACAACAACACCCGCTCCCAGTCTGCCAGAGCCCCCATCTTCAGGTGAGGTAACGCATAACTCGCAACGGTTATCCGCTTATGCTCCGAGCTGTTCAAAGCTATACCATACAGACACTGAAGCACTGCAAACGTTTTACCACTACCCTGACCGCCACTATTCACGATCAGCTTCGATCCCTTCTGATATGCTTCCCAATTCCTTTGAAATACGGGAGTCCAAAACTTTGCCATTGAATATATCCTCTATTTGTTTAACCTCTTTAGCATCTGCCTCATTTATATTGATCTGCAATACAGGCGCAAGCCCTTCATGCTGAATACTCGCCTTATCTGACCAACCCAAACAATTCTTTGTCCACCAGATCGCAAGGATAGCATTGCCACCCAAAACAGCATCGTAGATCACTCGCTTTACTATCGCCTTACCCTCTTGTTTATGCGCCTCCATAAACTCTGTGTATGTCATGTTAAACTCTCGCTCTATTGCCCTCATTAAAGTCAAGTTACTTATCCCCAGTATTCGAGCAATACTCGCACCCGAAGCATGAGCCCTGGCATACTCTATTACCTCTGCCCAGTCAATCGTTAACCTTGGTCTACCTCCTGGCATATCTTTAAGTTTTAAACAGGGTGCTATATTATTTACTCAACCGTTCAATGTCGCCTATCGTAGCCTTACGCTTTGCCTCCCTGGCTGCAGTCTCACTCTTACCTCCTGCAGACTCCCATGCCAAACGTCTCTCAGCCTCAACCTTCTGAGCCAGTTCCTTAGCTCCTGGGGCACAAGGGTCCCAGACTAAAGAACAGTTAGTAAAATTCATTGCTTTCAAATAACCTATCTGATTAGCAGGAGGACCCTCAAAGTAAACCTTGTAGTCCATAGGTCTAAACACCACAATCCGGGTCTTAATTATTGGGAATGCGGGTTGACGTGGATCAATTATTCTCGTTTCAGTGTACACGTGATAACAATGCAAATCACGTTTGCGGATCATTATGTCCTTCCGTATATTACCGGGGATCATCTCATACTCTTCTGTCTTTCTCATTTTACTTGTTATTAAATTGTGAATGTGGTCTTAACTCCTCAATGTTACCTGCTGGCAGCCCCTCTGATAGCTGCTTCCAGGTCTTGTAATACAGTGCAGGGTTACTCACACGGGTAATGCCTAACACCTTCTGAATATACTCAGCTACCCTGATCCGGTCATTGCAACCAAAGGGTAGCTTAAACTTAGGATCTACTGTAAACCCTCGTTTGTGTGCTTCTGCAGGGGATACAGGATAATCGTTAAATGTGTACATCACTTCGTTAGTGATGTCGAACTCCTTTGCATCAGGATTGAAATAATCCTTAAACTTCTCAGCATTCTGAGTGTTCCTAAGTACAATTTTTGTGTCTTCCATAGCTTCTAAATGTTAATTGTATGTACATAAATTCATTTTGTTTTATATCTTATTCATTTATAATTTGTTATCAGAGTTATATTTTGTATGCTGTACAAAATATTCATTTTTGTAGGTATAATCTGTAATGATTGAGCTACCATTGTACTTGTTAACCGAATTGTCCATTATCTTATTCATATTCAATATATTAACTTAACTGTGTTAACTGTGTTAACCCTTTTTGTCTAAAACTGATATAAAAACTAACATATTCTCTCTTGCTGTGTTATAACTGTGTTAAAATAAAGTGTTCATTTTCATATCATTAATAACTGTGTTAACAAGGTTGTTAATCCAACAACTTAACTATGTTACTGTGTTAACGCCTATATAATAGGCGTAACTTAACAGAGTTAACATAACAGAGTTAAAAATTAGCACGTGTGTAAGCATAAAAAGTCTTGTGTCCATCTCGTAGTTTTATTACCCATCCTTTATTCAGATAATGAGTGATGAAAGCACGGCTTGCGCTTTTACCAAATACGTTATCGAATCCATAAATAATTGCATCCTGTAATTCTGCATAACTAAGTTTGTCGTTTGTCCTGAAAATATTACCTAATATTTCGAAGTGTTTCTGGTCGTCTATATATATTGGGTTTTTGGTTTTTGCCTTTTCTTCCTGAGGCATTTCAGACGAGACTATCGTTCCGTCCTCGATGTTGAAAGCGAAGTCTTCGAAGTTTTCATCTTTTGAATCTTCGCATGACACTGTAAATATGTCACTGTTTTTATCTCTGGTAATTGTGATGATTGTTTCTGCCTTATTTCCGAGTTCTGTTCCGATATGACCCCGGGCGTTATTATCTGCTTTGTTCTGGTGCAGGATAACTGGCATGTGGATATTATATTCACCGGTCCATTTCAGGAACAGGCTGACTATTTTGGTTGCTTCAGGTTCGTCATTAATGCCTTTAGAGAGAAGATCCCGGACTCCGTCGATGATCACTACTGCAAGGTTTTTTGTCTGTCTGATTGTCTCTTCGATGAATGCCAGGCGTTCATCTGCGTTAAGGGGTCTGAGTCCGAAGGCTATAAGGTTTGAAGGGTTATGTTTTCCTGCCAGCTTGCATATTCTCTTTATTGAGCGGTTTGCATGGTATTGGCTTTGCTCGGTATCGAAATAAAGTACCATGTTTTTATCTGAAGGGAGGTTACCTTTAATCTTATCTATTATCAGTTCGTTTGCTATCATAGCAGCAACAGTTGCACCTATTATATAAGTCTTTCCTGATTTTTTCTTCCCGTCCCATAAGGACATCTCGCCAAATGTCAGGGCATTCCCATTAATATAGCAACATGCGGGAGGTTCTCCAATCTCTGCCAGAGGGTCGATCAATAGCTTTGCCCTTAGTTTCTCGTATTCACTTTGTTCCTGAGCAGGTTTTTGTTTCTCATAGAGTTCCTTAGCGAACTGTTTAAAGTCACCATTATATTTAAGGAGTGCCACAACCTGAAAAGCTGTATATCCTTTGTTCATCTCGAAAGGATCTCCGTTAGCTGAGAAGTTGTAAAATATTCCGGGTGCAGCTTTGTTTAGTGTTGCACTTATACCCTTATCCTTTCCGGGACGTTGCCAGATGTCTTCAGATAGTTCTTTCCAGCCATTATCCTCGAGGGCATGCTTCATATCTTCAATAGCTTCGAAGGACCGGTTATATATGTCTCCTGGTCTGTCTGTGTCCTCCTCTGCTTTGCGTGGAACTCTGACAAACTCATTAAATGACCTTGCTGCTTCAATTAGTGTTTTTCGATCTTCGGGAGTTATAACAGGCAGATCAAGAATATCTCTATAGTCTTCTATTAACTTGTACCCGGGAGTCGGGTCAACACAAAAATAATTCCCTATTCCTCTGGTTTCTATCAGACATTCAGGCCTATCCGTTCCATTCATCCGCATAGCAAGCTTATCGCTACCGTCAACCTGAGTACATTTATAAATTACATGGTAACCGCCACTAATAGTTTTCTGTATTGCTAAAGAGACATATTTCGTCCATATTTCTTTAACGTCAGGAATTTGCCCCCACCTTTTTAGTGTCTGTAATGCATCATCAAACTTGTTATCGAAGTCAAGACACTCCAATTCATTACCACACCATAATCCAATACCATAAGCGTTTTTATAGTCATCGAGGTTATCCCAGTTACCCTTCAGTTTGGTTCCTTTAGGGACGGATGGAGACTTGTCCTTTCTGGTTGGTACACAATCAAATCCTGCAGCACGATATTTATTGTAAGCATCAAGCATCATATTCGAATACTATAAACATTGTTTCCATAGGTGACTTGCTTATCGTCTTCCCTTGTGTTACCTGCATGTGAGTTATTTTAAACCCAGGAAGATGCTTTTCGTTTTCATGCATCCATTTATTAAACTGCACAGTAGTACAGTCCAATTTCTTCTCGTTAAATGAATCTCCAAAAGTCCATTGAAATTCAACCATTCCTGTCTTTCTCATATTTAATTAGTTTTTGGTACATGTGCCATCAGTCCGACAAAATCCTTATCCATAACCGTTACAATACTGAAAGGATAATTTATTTTCTCTGCAATATCCACTACCTGCATGTGAATTTGTGCCAGGGCTATATCTACATCAAAGCCCCAATGTTCGATATCATTAAGATTGAACTTATTCTCTGAAAGGAAGTTCTTGTAAAGGAAAAAAAGATAACCGCTATCTGCTGCATTTGCTGAGTACAGTACAAAGTATAAGTTGAATCCATTATTGTATTCAACATAAAAGAATGACTGATCCATTCCGTTCTTTTTAAACTCAGGTATCTTAAGGCCCTGCTGCCTTAACCTGTTGATCAGTGACAATACTTTATTGTCATCCATTTCCATGAAGACGTTCTTTTTAATCTCTTTCATCAGTTAATCTTCTTCGCCCGGCAACTTTTGTCCTTCAAATATTTCTTCCTCAGTGTGATCACTAAGTTTATTAATATATTCCTTCTCAAGATCTTTTGAGAATTTTGTCCGGAGTTCCTGAATCTTCCATAGTTTTTGAGTAAACTCATCTTTGTCCTCTCCAGTTAATATATTTCTGGCACGTTCACCGGCATCAATGTAGTGATCAATGGCAGCAAGTAAAATCTTCTTTTCTTCGTTAGTGTAATTTTTCATTTTAGTATTATTTAAATTTATTTCCTAAGCATTCACCGCATAGCTCGACCATTCTTAAAAAGTCTTCAAGTTTCATCACTGCGACCACACCTTTGTTATTTCGTTTGTGTAAAATGCAATTAACATTGCTACCCTTTGGCATCCACGAAAGAATGTCGTGATAGGTTGGGGAATGTTCCAGGGCCTTCAGTTGGAAGTGAAAGCCCGGTGTACCTACAAGATCAATTCCGCAATGGTCTTGCCATAACGTTCCTTTGTAGCGTGTCGTATAACAATCCGGCCAGTATTGCCTTAAGAGGTCAGCCATTTCACGCTCAAAATTATGGCCCTTTGTCCGTGAGTTCATTACCTGAATTTTTTATCTGCAGATGCAGCTACTGAGTCGCTGACGCTTTTAAATTCCTTGGCAGATGTGCGGGAATCTCGCCACTCAATGACAGCCCTCCGACTGAATATCAAGCGACCTCCAAAACGCATGTGTGGCATAGATCCTTTATGCGTCTCACCATAAACTAACGCCCTGCTAACAGGATTGCCGGGAGTGCCCAGGAGTTCACAGACAGTATTTATGTCGCATCTGTCATCTGGTTCTTTCTCTGTAGGACGTTCCTTTAACTCCAATAATAAGTTTTCGAGCCTGTCCAGTCGAGATTCAATTACTGTAAATGGATTTTCTGCATTACTCATATTCTTAAAATATTAAATATTTCAAGTTGTAAAGTAATGCATAATAATTGATATAAACAAATGTAAATAACTGTATTTCAGTTATTTAGGCTTGTTTTATCTTGTACAAGAAAAGACAAGTTATTTTAAATTGTTAAGGAGGGAATCAATGCGTTGATCAACTGACTTATGTCCTTTTGTGTTGGAATCGTTTATACTTTGGTAACTACCGAGCTCCCAATTAAAATAATCCCTTAAGTCATCAATTAATGGCTCCATTTTAAGAAATGCAATAAGATTTTTCTTTTTCAGTCCCTCAATCATATACCTGATCTCTATTCCTTTTGCATCTTTAAATTCCTTCTTTAGACTTTCTGCAAAAGCTTTTCTTTTATCTTCAGGTATTCCGATCAGGTAAGCGAAGAAATGTTTATGCGGCTTTTTCTCCTTTAATTCAATAAGAGAATTTTTTACTTTGTCTATACTTCCCTGAATTAGATCGTTATCGCTTACAAAATAACCAATGGCATCAGTATTGTCAAGTTTTAACAGCAGACTCCTAATATAAAATTCTCTGTCTTTAATAGAATATAGTCTGCATTTAATAATAATTTCATCTATAAATGACTTTGTTATATTTGATAGAGTCTCCTCGTAATACTTTGTTTCAAAAGTCCCTTCCGGAGGTCTGGGATACTTAGAGTTTTTAATAAAACTGAAATAATTATCTTCCATTATTCCTGTGGTATTAGTTTTTTAGCGTTTTTAAGCCTCTCATCTGATTCGAAGCTATCGAGGTAAGTCTCTGTTATTTCAACGTTGCTATGGCCCAGAGATTCGCTTATATAGGCAATATTAACTCCTGCTCTCTTGCTTACCGTTGCGTAACTATGCCGGGCAGTGTAAGTGCTGACATTACCGTAACCGAGTTTCTTTCCAATATTCGACATTCTTATATTTATGACCGTTGTCATTTTCTTTACCAGCCTCATTTCTTCTTTAGCTGATAACCCCTCTGAGAGTATCGGGAAAATATATCCCTCCTTATTCCCCCACTCATCAATTATCTTTTGCATCTCTGGCAATAGTGTTGCAGCTATTTCCCTCTTATGCTTTGACCTGTTTAAAGTCTTGATCCTGTACCAGCGTATCTCTCCATTCTTAATATTGGAATACTTCAGGTGACAAAGGTCAATAATATTAATGCCCTGGCATAGATAAGAGAAGTACCACAGATCCCGACTCATTCTGCTGTTTCTATTGGTTAATGGATATTTCAGTATTTCTCCGATCTGAGATAATGTCAATGCCATTTTTCTGCCTTCTGACTCTGGTATCTGATATTTACCATAAGGATATTGCTGATTGGTGATATATCCTTTCTTCCGGCCTTCATTAACGATAACCTGCAGGGCTCTCTGAAACATTGATATTGTTGTATAAGATTTGTCATTCTTGACCATGTGAGCCTCATATCGCTTTAACCAATCGGCTGTGATCTCTGAAAACTTCATATCCTTCCCTGTAAACTTCATAAAGCTCCTTTGAGAATACATATACCAGTCTGCAGTACCAAATTTATTGTCCTTCCTTA
>Ga0208980_10002549_pt1 | contig 11007 bp, 9 predicted proteins | sample WetSurMetagenome_3_FD_187993 | JGI IMG/M metagenome (GOLD analysis project Ga0208980, IMG submission 187993) | Wetland microbial communities from Twitchell Island in the Sacramento Delta, sample from surface sediment Aug2011 Site A1 Bulk (version 2) | ecosystem: Environmental > Aquatic > Marine...
TTCATTGTTTTTCAACATATTTTTTATTGAAAGAATATATCAGACCTACATTCCAGAGGAAGTCCTCCCCCGCAGAAATTTCCGATTTTATCGATTTGTTTATAAGAGCTGATAATGATATGGGAAAGTTACGCTTAAGCAAAGCCAGTGTGGCATTAAGATAGAAACCGTCCTCCTGATCCATTTTAAGGTAGTACAGTTGAGGGTTAAATCTGACATAGAATTTTTTTGAAAGTCTGATATTTGAAAAACCGGCTCTTAATGAAAGAAAATGTGTATTGACAGGCATATTTGGGTCAAAGTTCCGGATGTACATATAATAAGGTCCAATTGTAAAATTTTTTGCTACTGAATAACTTGTTGTCAGATCTCCTGTCAGGGAACGGCGCGCCCATATAATATCTTCTGAACTTTGATCTGTTGTAACACTGATTGTTTTAAAACTTAAAGAAGTATTTAACCCCGCTCTTAACCGAAACTTGTCTTTATTTAGTATTTGATAGTGCCACCAAAAGATGAACGACCAGGGCTTACCTTCCAGGGCAAAACGGAACTCCGGATCAAAGCTGATTTTCCTGCCTACATTCATAGCGAATATTGCAGCAGGTTTACCCAGTGTCAGGTTCGGTATAGTGGAAATACCTTTTGTGTTAATTGTGACAGATCCGCCAAAATTGCTGACAACATTTATGCTGTCTCGTTCCTGAGCAAAAATGAAGGAATGGATAGTTAAGAAGATCAGGATCAAAAATGAATATCTGTTCTGAATCCCTCTCATGTTTTTTGATTATCTACTTATGGGCGGATTTATAAAAAACAATTGTGATACAAAATTGACCTGAAATTTACAATATCCTTTTATACAAATTACAGTTTTTTGTACCAATATTACTGTAATTGAATCTTCGTGTAGATTTTATATACAATGAGTCCTCACGTTGAAAAGAATTATGCGGTTAATTACAGACCTGCCGCCTGCCAACAGAAGAACAAAGCTGAATGAGTTTTGCAACTTCCGGTGATACTCACATTAAATTATTTAAAATCTTATACTTAGCTGAACTTTTAATTTGATCTGTTCTTCCTGTACCTTGAAACGTGATTCAGGATCCATTTGTCTCTCCATGTTGTTATTGTAAACAAGATATATAATGTTTCCGGGACGTATCTGCCAGAAGAACCTTCCGTTGTATCCCATTAGATTACTGACATCATCATACTGAATGTAATTGCTGATACCCAGATCGGGTGTTAAATAAAGGTTTAACCTGCCGAAGTACACATTTTCTGAGAAATCTCCCTCTGGAAGGTTTCCTCTTACCACATTGGCTCCAAACTGGAGGTTAGCGTATCCATCTAATTTAAGAGTGATCCCTGACTCAACATTATTGTATTGCCCGCCATAGAACTGACCAAAATTATAGCTGAGATCAAATTGGACTTTACGGTAGGCGGCTGTGTTTAATTCTGCACGATAACTAATGAAACTGTAATCGCCTTTTGGAATAATAACACCTTCCGAAATTTCAAAATCTTCCGGCAGGACTTCCCTGTTTGGAATAACATTAAACTCGATATGCTCGCCGCTTTCAGTATGTAAGTTTACAGGCGCAGTAAAGATCCTCCGGCTTTCAAGTTGTCCATTGAGATTCCAGTAGTTTGAAACACGAAATTCGAAGAACCATTGCCTTACTACACTTCCAATCCATCCCTTTTCAAAACGTGGCTTATAACTGAATCCTGTAAAAAGATAATGATATGCCATCCTGGGAAGAAACCCAAGTCCGGGATTTATGGAGTCACCAAAGAAGTTATAGGTAATATTAGCTTCATATAGATCATTAGGATAATCTACCGTTAAGCCTACTCCACTTTTGCTCCCTCCTTTTCTTTCATTCCAGTTTTGTACTCCCCAAAGGGCAACAGAAAAGTTATCGGAACCCATAAACTTGGAAGTTTTATAGGTGAAATCTCCGCCAAGCAAAGTATTTTTTTCACCTGAAGGAGTTCCGTTTGTGGCAATAATACCCACTTTGGATTCTTTAAGAATATTCTGAGAAATTCTTCCTGCAAACAAATTCTGAGAAGGAATTGAACCAAAGGGATCTGTTTGAACGTCGAGAGCTGCCAGGTTTGTATTTCCTACTTTCCCGAAAAGTTTTGTTCCCCATTGAATAGGTACCGGAGTTCCCTCATTCAATCCGATTCGTCTGCTGAAGAATGGAATGAACGATTCTGATGAACCCCCGCCAAAGTCAAAAATGTCAGAGCCCTCAAGAAAGAAGGTTCTCTTCTCAGGGTAAAAAAGAGGGAAACGTGTAAGATTAATCTTTCGCTCATCGACTTCCGTCTCTGCAAAATCAGTATTATATGTTATAGCAGCAACAAGATTAGGAGTAATGTTTTTATAAATATCAAATCCTCCATCGAGTTTGCTGGAAACTAATCCGGAATCAGACCTGTCAGCATTGGCATTTGCTATCCCATAAGGACGAAATGTCAGACCTAAACCCTGTTTTATATTGTCGATCCCATTAAGCTGACCGGCTTCCATGGGGTTAGTGAAAAAACTGTTGAGGGAAATGCCTGAATAACGGATCACTTCCTGTTTACGGGCTATATATCTTTCAATATTGATACCCCAGGAGGTAAGCTCAGCATTAAATGAAAGTGTTTTGAAAGGTATACGGATCTCGGCGGTCCACCCTTCCGGATCGATTCGGCCATTAGCCTCCCAAATCCCATCCCATCCGAGTGAATAGTGTTCACCACCATTTGCAAATCCCTCACTTCTGGCCCCCTTAGGGTTGACAATAAAAAGATAAGCATTTCTTTTATCCTGAAATGGATCCAGTAAAATGCTTATCTGGTCTCCGTTTCTATCTTCAGATTTATCATGTTCCATCGTGTTTGCAGAGATCTTTTTTGGCTCACTGTCGTAGCATCTGATTCCTATGAACAGGTCGTTTTGATCATAAATAATCCTGATTTCAGTTTTTTCGGTAGGATCTGACCCCGGAGTTGGTTCCACCATTCTGAAACCAGAAAACGGAGTTGAATTTTCCCAGACAGCATCATTAAGTCTTCCATCAATAACAGGAGCCTTGTCAGATTTAAATGCTTTAATCTGTGACGTCTGAGAAAAGCCAGCTTGATAATAAATTGTTAATAATAGCAACAGTGAAAGAAGTCGGCGCATATTTTATTAAAAAGGTTAACAAGATAAAAAAATTTACTTTTCCAGTTGTATTTTGACTTGATTTAGCCACAAAGAATCTTATATGAGAATGGAAAGAAGGTTGGAGCCAAAGGGATAAAAGGAGAGAGGAAGAAAAGAAAAGTGCAATTGTGAAAGTGAGTGTGTCCAGGAAATTTAATTCTCAGGGTAATTCAACAGGTAGAAGATGTTTCCTGATGCTTAATTGAAGTTTTTATTATACCTTAAATGAAATTTTGATCTTACAGGAATAATATGGTGAGGTTGAAGCCTGTTTTATTCTTAATAGTCCTTTTACTGCATTTTTCTTTAAACGGGGAAACTCAGCCAGTTTCAAGAATCGGAATTGAACTTGGACTGGTAAGTTCATCATCGAAGGAGTTTACCAGTATTTATGGTACATCATATTATGCTCCTTCATTGATTAGTCCGGTTTTAGGTGTAAAATGGCTCTGTTCAAAGGGTAAATACTTTGAATTTTCAGGAGGACTGCAATACGAAATGTTTGGTACGAGATTTCAGGGAAATAATATGCCAGCCTCACCATATACATACATCGAAAATATCACTTTTCATAAACTTTGCTTTCCGCTGACTGCAGGGCTAAACATACAACTGGGTGGCAATTTTAGTACAATTGTTTCAGCGGGAATAAGACCGAACCTGTTGGTATCCGGAAAATATTTCGTCGAGAGAAGTGAGCAAATGGGGTCACAGACTTATTCTCATCAATACACATATAATCCCCTTCTCAGTGAGTGGGGTTTCAATCCGGCTGAGAGATTTGCTTTTCAGTATACATTTGGAATTTCCGCTCGTTTAAAGCATAACGAGATATCAATAAATTATATTCCTGGCTATACAATTGAATTCGAGAGAACTGACTATCCTTCCTATTACAGAGGGTTGAGGAATAATGAATTAAACATCAGTTTGATCCATACTTTTAAGCAACTTAAGACTCAATCCGGTGCCCAGAACGAGGAACACGAAGAGATACTTTTTTTGAAAAATTCAATTGGAATTTATTTCGGGTACCTGGAAGTTAATATGTATTATGAAAGGAATCTATTGATCTTCCGGAGATCAAAATTGAATGTGCGTACAGGATTAGGATACTTCACACTTCCGGATTCAGGTGAAGATATTTATGATAAGAATATTGTTTTTAATATTTCCTTTCCTTATATCCTTGGGAAAAATAATTCCCATTTGGAGATTGATGCAGGTCTAAAATACCTTGAGGTAATTGGAAGTATTCCGGGTACATTCTGGCCTGATGTTTTTGCCGGTTACCGCTACGAGAAACCTTCGGGCAGATTTTTCTGCAGAGCCGGATTGTCATCTTTATCACTGATTAATTTTGGTTGTGGATTGAAATTCTGATCTCTGAGAAGATTTGTCAGGAGCTGAGAAAAGGACAGACTTTATCAGTACCCTGAACCTGCCACCCGCCTGCTTGCCTGCCCTGCCATAGCAAAAATCAGAATCAGTCCTGTGATAAATTGTTGATGCAGATGATGCAACTTTCATCCCGTTTAGATCGGAATACTCTCTGATCGGAGTTGACCAGGGATAATTATGATAGATCCTTCCATCAGCGGTTTCAAACCTGTCATTACTGATAAAATTTATAAGTTCACCTTTTTCATTAAAAACCAGCTTTGCACTGATTTTTATATTTCCATTTGTGTATTTTGCTTTAACGGTCAAAGAATCCAATATCTCCCATTGGATGTTTCTGTCAATTAATGTTGCAGGGGCCATACAGCACATGTCATTGAATACAGTTACGGTTGGCCCTGATCCTTCCTACAAATTTAATTCTGACATTAAACAGGGTTTCTCTGCCGACAACATCAACATAATTAAGGTATTTCTTAACCATTGGCGGCAGATGCTTCAGGTCGTTCTCGGAGATGATACCGTGTTTTAGTGAATTTGTCCTGTTCAGTCCTGCTCTGACTTCTTTCCTGTATACTTTTTTCATATAGTGAAATGGTATTTGGGATAATTTTCAACAGGATAAAATTAACAGGATTCAAGACACGAAAGTTTAAAAATGCCAGCCAATCTTAAGCGAAACCTCCCCCTGAAACTTTTTGGTTTTGTACTCAGTGTCACCGACTGATATTGTTTCATTGTTTAGTACATAGTGTAATGCACCCCAGGGCTCAACGTAGAAATTTTTATAAATCTTAAAAATATAACCAATTCCAGCTGTTGCAACATAGTTTTTAAAGAAGTAATCCTTACCATCAATTTTCGAGGTTATAGTGTTATTCCACATTTCAAATCCCCCGCCAATCCACCACCCCCTGAAATTGTAATTTTTAAAGAAATCAACAATTAAAGCAGTGGCTGTTGTTCGCAAATCTTCGAAATCATCATTACCCATAAGCTTATCAGGCATGTAAAATCCAGCGATTACCCCACGCACTCTGAATTTACTGTATCCGTACCATAATTGCGCAGAATAGCCAAAATGACCGGTTGCGGCGCTCATAATCGGGGGCAGCAAATCAATTGCAATACCTACGGTTTGTTTTGTTTTTATACTGTCTGTTCGAATTTTAAGATTTGTTCTGCTATCTGATTCTACAGATATATCTGGTTGTGCTGAAATAGTGGGTGCTAAAGTGATTAATAAAACAAATGAGAAGAATTGCTTTTTCATACCATTAATTAATAAAAGTTATGATACAAAGATCAGCATCTTTGAAAAATCAAATTCTCCACATTTGTTACCAAATTATTTCCTGCTAAAAATTTCATTACGTATACGGCTCAATGATTTTGGAGCTATCCCTAAATAATTGGCGATATGATATAAAGGTAATTTTTGGACAACTTCAGGATATTCCTGTACCATTTTTATATAACGTTCTCTGGCAGAAAGGACCTGTAAATCAGTGGTAAGCTGGGTAAATTTTATGATGGACTGCTCTATAAGGATTCTGTTTAGCCTTTCTATTTTCGGGATCTTTTCAAACAGGTACGCAAGGTCTTTATTTTTAATAATCAAGATCTCAGCGGGAACAATTGCTTTTATATTTAAAATTGAAGGTAAATTATTTAATCGGCTTTGGTTATCGGTTACCCATTCACCTTTAAATGCGAAATCAATTGTAACTTCTTTGCCGTTTTCCAATGCTTTGAAATATATTAAGACACCATAATTTACAAATGCGATTGATTCACAAATCTGACCTTCCTTCAGAAAATAGCTATTATTTTTAAGAGTTTTGGATTCAATAAAAGGATGAAGTTGAGCCCATTCATTAGTACTTAAAGGAACGATCGAGTTTATTTGACTTTCTAATAAATCTATATTCATTATTAATCATTAAATTAAAATGTGGAGAATAATAATTAAGATTTTTAAATATACCTAAAAATCTCAAAGTCACAAAATATCAGATACTTAACAACGGATATTAATGACCAGTTTATTCATCCGGCTATGGCCGGTTGCGCCAGGAACAAGATCCCTGATTGCCTCTTTTCTGCAAAAACCTTTTTACAGATTCATTATCCTTTTCTTAAACAATTGAATAGAAGCTAATGTCATAACAAAACCGATGCTCATTAAAATAAGGATCTTTGGAAGAATCTCTTCAAGGGGAAGTACCCTCCAGAACAGGTCATAAAACCCCTGAATTCCCCAGTAATTTACACTCAGAAGAGCAATCTTCTGAAGTATTGATGGCATTATAAATAATGGAATCATACTTCCGCCAATAGCTGACATGACCAGTATAATTATTGTGCTCAGGTTCTGTGCTTGCTGGCGTGTTTTTGCAACTGCAGCCAGGAAAATACCCAGACTTGAAACAGCAAAAGCAGTAGAAATTATCATCATGATCAAACCAGGAATATTAACACTCATATCCATTCTTAGTATGAGCCAGGCAAACAGGAACATGGCAGTAAGCTGAAGTATCGAGATAAAAAAAGCAAACAGCATTTTGCTATATAGAATTGTGCTGCCCTTCAGTGGTGAATAAAGCAATCTGTTTATCGTTCCATTTTCCTTTTCTTCCAGTATGCTAGTACCAACTCCGGCAACGCTGAAAAGTAACATTAATATGGCAGTACCTGCCACGGCTTGTATCAGACCTAGTTTTGTATCATTTTTAATACCAACTATCGGTGTCCACTTTATTGCTTGTTTATTTCTGCCATTTTTTGTTACAGCCCCGTAAATGTTTTCACTGATATCATTTTCGTCATCAGGGAAAAGTTCTTTCAGGTATTCTTCAATATTCTTCTTAATCATTATCCCGCTTGTTGAAGACATTATAGTGCTGATCAGGTTCTGTTGAAGGATGCTGATTTCCATTTCCCTCGACCTGTCATAAACCAGCTCAATTGGGAATGAATTTCCATATTCAAGTGAATCCTGGAAACCTTTATAAATTATCAGGGCACATGCATATTTCCCTTTGATTACCAGTTCTTTAGAATTTATGGAATCTGAGACAACAGTTATTATGTCTTCTAGTGAGTCAATCTTAAAAATAATCTCTTGAGAGGAGGTTGTTTTATCCAGATCAGTAACCAGCAATTTAACAGGTTCAGAACGGCCATTGAAGGCTCCAATACTTCCATAGGCAAACGCAAAAAGAGTTATCAATATTACCGGAAGAAGAAATGTGAGAATTACAGAACGCTGATCATGCAGAAACAGGACCAGATCTTTTTTAAAAAGCTTAAGCATAATTTAATCTCTTAATTCTTTTCCTGTTAATTTCAAATAAATAGCCTCCAGATTTGTTCCCTGAGTATATATTTTTTCGATTACACCACCCGAGTTTTGGATCTGGTTTATAATTACTGAAGTATCATTACCAATATTTCTGCACTCCACTTTTAAGGTGTTGGATGTACTGTCAAACCTGAATAAAGGATTTTCTGAAATAATTCTGGATATTATTTCACTGTCTGCATCTGCCAGGTTAATTGTCAGTAAATCTTTGACATCGCTTATTTGCCTTAGCTCTTTCAGTGTCCCCTGCGCAATAATATGTCCAACATCTATGATTGCAATATTGTCACAAAATCTTTCAGCTTCTTCCAGGTAATGAGTTGTATAGATTATTGTCATCCCTTCATGATTCAATCTCTCAATGACCTCAAAAATATGATTCCTGTTTTGAGGATCAACACCAACTGTGGGTTCATCGAGCACTAGTATCTTAGGATTATGAAGTAATGAGCATGCAATATTGATCCTGCGTTTCATCCCTCCTGAAAAAGTTTTTATTCTGTCATCTTTTCTGTTTACCAAATCAACAATCTCGAGGGTTTTATAAATATTCTTCTTAAGATCCTGTTTTGGAATATCATACAATCCGCCCCAGAACATCATGTTTTCATATGCCGACAACTCTTCATACAGCGCAATTTCCTGGGGAACCACCCCCATAATTAACTTAATTGTTTCACCATCGTCCTTAATGTTGACGCCATCAATAATAACATCGCCCTTGTCGGGTTTTACCAGAGTGTTTAATATATTGACAATAGTTGATTTACCGGCACCGTTTGGACCCAGAATGCCAAAGATCTCTCCTTTTTCAATATTAAAGCTGACATTTTCCAGGGCTTTAATATTTTTGAAGGATTTGGAAACAGATCTTAGAGTTATCATATTAAATTATCCGGATTAACCATTTTTATATTTTACGTCCAGAACGTTATTTTTTTAAGTATCCTGATTTTTTTAATGCCTTGTCGGCAGCAAGTTTGCCGGTTAAGATTGACATTGGCACACCTGCGGGGCTGTAAGCCCATTGTCCTGCCTGATAAACTGAAGGAATTGGTGTAATAACTGAACGATCTGAGATTTGAATTTTGTTAATCACAGGCATTGATTTTTGAAATGACCAGCCTGTAATTGCTCCTTCAGAACTGCCTACCCTGTTTTCAATGCTTAAAGGTGTAAAAGAAAATCGGGTAATGATTTTATCTTTTAATATCGGGTAAACTGAATCAGATATCACTTTTAATATCCGATTCTCTAGTTCCGGAATAAACTCATCAAGCCATCCTGCTTTCTGAATTCTATCAAACAAATCATATTCAGCAAGAAAACTGATAATGACGCCTGTTTTGCCTTGAGGCACCAATTCTGGATCTTTAAGACCTGGAACAGAGATTTCGTAAGTGTTTAATCTGGTGAATTTATCAAGCCAGATCAATATTTTTTCTTTTTCAGTTTTTTCAAAATTACTCAGCAGGTAATTAAGCTCCCCCCTGTGAGTCTCACCTAAACCAATCTTTGAGGGTGTATAAAAGAAATGGCCATTTGCGATTTTCCGGAAACTCTCAAGAGGTTCATCTACTCCAAGGAATAAAGAAAACACTGAATCGCCGCCGCGGTTTTTCAGCATCTTACTTTTTGATTTCTCAAATAGTGTTTTGATTTTGGGTGAAAAGCCCTCTGTGCCAGTAATTTTATAGAGTGTTTTTAAATCGGCTGCCCAGATCAGATTGTCATATTTATAAGTGATATTATTCATGTCCTTTAAAAGACACTTATCAGCCATCACTTCGATAATTTTTGTCTCTGTCTTTATTTCTCCACCATATTCTAATATTTTGTTTTTCAAGGCTTCCGGCAGTTTTCCCACGCCACCTTTTGGATAGAAATAGTCGAGATATAAGGAAAAATAGCTTAATGCAAAAAAAGCAGGTGTATTTTTAAAGAAATGCTGTGATATAATATCCAGGAGTGAAGGATTTTTTACAATTGTTTTTAAATATTCCTCAACCGGCATGTTCATACGATTTATTTTTCCAACGGTAAAAATAAATTTCGGCAGCCAGGGTAATAGTTTTTTGAAAACAAAGTTTCTATCACGTTTTAGATCTTTAAACACAGGATTCTCTATACCATAGAGTACATCCATGTGCTTCATTATTTTCCGTATGATTTTTATTGCCTCATCAATATCCTCTTCACTTTCTGGGAATAGTTTTATCAGAAGTTCCCGGTATTTTAATAAACTATCCAGATTTTCTATATGTATAATTTCGTTTTCTATTCCCAGGGAAACCTGACTTTTAACAACTTCGAGGTGAATTCCTAAATCCTTTAACATCGGGAAAATAATACCTGCATCTTCCAGTGCTCTTACCCCGGTATCAAAATGAAAGCCGTCACGTGTAAGCGAATTTACCAGTCCTCCGCATTCCTTGTTTTTTTCAAGAAGCAATACTTTTTGTCCTGCACGTGAGAGATATGCAGCAGAAGTCAATCCGGCCATACCCGCTCCGACAATTATAGTATTATAAGTGTTATCTGACATATTCTTATAATTCGGAAATTTCAATAAACTGATTCAGTAAAAACATTTACTCTTTTATGCCACTCAAACCACCTAATTCCAGACTTTTTTCCCAAAGTTCATAAGCTACTTCTTTGTCCAGAGCCGGCGGTGCGGGTTCTTCTTCGGTTGTTAAATTAAAGAATTTTCCACTAACAGCTTCTACCTCTTTTGAAACTCCAAGATAGTACAATGCTTCGGCAGAAATTTCAGGAGATTTTAGTGTTTTATCTATAAAGTTCCTTTTATACCAAAGGTAAAGAGGTCCGTTTTCCTGGCCTGTATCAGTTTTAACAGCTCCAGGGTGCATTGCATTAATTGATACGCCTGTCTCCTTGAATTGTTCGTTAAAAACAATCATGGATAAAAGCTGGGCAAGTTTAGCAGAGCCATAACTTTTCAACCCGGAATAACGACGTTTTTCCCAATTCAAATCGTCCAATCTCAATCCCCAGGCAG
>Ga0208980_10002550_pt1 | contig 11004 bp, 8 predicted proteins | sample WetSurMetagenome_3_FD_187993 | JGI IMG/M metagenome (GOLD analysis project Ga0208980, IMG submission 187993) | Wetland microbial communities from Twitchell Island in the Sacramento Delta, sample from surface sediment Aug2011 Site A1 Bulk (version 2) | ecosystem: Environmental > Aquatic > Marine...
TCTCGGGTAGTCCAATTGGCTACCCACAACGCTCTACTATTCCAATAGCTACTTCGTGCTACTTTAGAATTCCAGAAACCTGCGCTGGTATATATTGTGGCTTTCTTTCCTGTTAATTGGGTAAACCTAGCGTCAACTGCCATTAGCCAATTTAGGGTAGCGGTTGGATTAAGGGTTGATTGTTCGGCATCCAATACAACATCTAATTGTGGATTATGGGTTACTATTTCTTCTGCAAAACTTTGTGCGGTTAAATTGGCATCTTGCCCGATGTTACAATACCAATAAACACCTAGTGGGAAATCGTTTGCCATAGCATCTCGATAGAATGTATCTGCCGAAGGGTCTTTCCATTGAGTACCATATCCTAATCTGATAAAACCGTATTGACATTTAGTTTTAGTAATACTAAAACTCATGTTTCCGTTCCACTTGGAAATATCTATCCCCTGTACTTCCCAATATGCCGCGCCATATAAAGCACTATATACTTTATCATATACGGTTAATTTTGGAAGCACTGTTTTGGGTGGTAAATTACAGGTGGGACAATTTACTTGTGTGCCCCCACAAGTAGGGCAAATTTTTGCACTCATTATTTTATTTCTCCTTTTAATTTTTTTCTGTTATATTTTTATTAATTTTGTCTCGGGCTTTTATATCTTCTTCTCGTCTTTCTTGAGATATTCTCATATCTTCATCTCTTCTTTCTTGGGAGATTGCTATATCTTCTGCTCTTTCTCTTGCGTCTTTTTCTCTACTATAACCATTCATTAATGTATCTATATCACTAGTAGAACTACCTGTTATACGTTTAATGGCTTTGTCAGTATGATTTTGTATTTCTGCCTTTTTTTCATCGTTTGCTTTTAATTCTTCTTCCAATCTTGGGTCTGGTATTGCTTGTTCATCTTGTGATTTAGGTTTTCCAGATGCTTTTCTTTTATTTTCATAGGTATTTAAACGAAACTGCATATCTTGTACACTGTATTTCAAGGTGCGAATTTCTGAATCCTTGTCAATACCTTCTTCCATAAGCTTACCAATCTCGGTTGTCTTTTCTATTAAAGCCTTTTCGAGTTCTAAAACTCTAGCTTGTAATCTAGTTACTTCTGCCTGTAATGGTCCAATAATATTCATAGCCGCACCTTGAGCAGCCGCATTCATGTCTAATCTCGACTGATTTTTATCTTTATTAGCTTGATTGACTAGTGCCCATACGCCCGGTACAATTGCGACTACAGCTATTACGATTGAAACAATAAGTGTCGAATCCATTATTTTTTACCTCCTGTAGTTGTAATAAATATTATTCCGGTAGATATGAATATTATTAAAGCGTGAATAAAGACTAAATCTCTCCAAAGTATATAAATATCTCTTGAAATAAGATTTATACTAGCCAATATAGAAAACAATGACGCATGTAATAAAAACAATATTGGGGATACTGCATAATTACGTTTTTCTTTATTCTTTATATACCAATAAATCCATACACCTAATCCCACGATAAGTTCTAACACTATAATATATTTTAATATTATTTGCATATTCATTTTTTACAACTCCCTCTATCTGGTAAAGGAGAAATGCTCTCAATAGCAGATACTAAAAATAATATAATACCGTGCATTAAAATCAAAGCTGTCCAAACATCCATATAAAATTCACTTTTTTCTGTAACATTCAAAAAAGAAGGGGTATTAACAAAACGATATATACCATATATTAAAACATGTAATAACCAAGTTATAGGCGCTAATGCCATTATCATTCTATAACGTTTATAGAAAATAGCCCACGCTGTTATAGCCAATGTTATTAATATGATATTAATCAATCTTAGATATAATAATATATTAGGATTGTACATCAATTCTTCCATCTTTGTTACTCCTTACTGGTTGGAAAACAATAAACGATATAAGTAAAAATAGACTATGTAAGCGCACCACGCCTGACCATATTTCTAATTGCTGAAACGTTAAAATATCCAAACCTAATACATATGTTGAATATAATGCAAAGTTATAGAAAAAAACATTTAAAAAATAAGTAAGAGGACCAACTATATATCCTCTTTTTTTATTATACTTATACATAAAAAATAATGAAACAAGTATCCCAAAAAAAGATACTGCCCATATAATCATGTGTATTGGACTTAATACTATATCTATCATTTCTTAACCTCCTTTATATTTTTATTGCTGTAAGATACTATTTATATGAAGAGTATCTTCTCTAATAGTACATAATAAAATGCGCCTTTTATATTCCGGGTCCATTCTTACCAATTCCGAAAGATATCTTTCTATATGCAAATATAGTAGCTTTTAATAAACTAAAGAGTATATTTTCTGCTGTTTGTAATTGAACACAATCTTTCATTTTTAAAATTACTATATCTGTAATCATCGGTGTAGCATTGTCTGCTATTTGGAGATGAATAGAATCTCGTGCTAAAATTATATATATGTCGGTATATATAAATATTTTCTCTGCCGTTTGTATATGGGTACAATTATCTACCGCTAAGGTCAAGGGGTTATATGTAATTGTAATATTGTCGGCGGTTTGTGCTTGACTTGCGTTTTTAATAAGGGATTCACCCATTGATAAGTATAAAACCCAACGTGCCGTAGGGTCGGGGTCATCCATTATTGTCGTAAACCCGTTGCTTTCGACAGATTTCAAATCCATGATTCCAGTTATTGCATCATCTAATATATTTAAATATACAGCAGAATCATAATTAGCTAAAGCAACCTCGGAAACTGGTAAATTATCTTCGTCTGATATTGCTTGGACTGTACGATTATCAATAGATGTGGCTGCACCAATAGACATACGGGCATTATCAACGCGAGTATCCCGAGTGGACATGGGTATATTAGCAGAAGCAAATAGTGTCACTGTTGGGCGAAAGCCTGTTGTTGTAACTATATCGTCTGTATTCGTTCTTGTATTAATACTACTTGCTGAATATATACCGCCTTTTAAAGCAATGGCAAATACTAATCTTGCATCAGTGGTTTCGACTTGGTTTATAGTAAATCCATCATTGTTAAAAGATAATAAACTTCCTCGGGAAACAATAGTGCTGGTGGCAGTTGTGGCATATATTTCTCCCCAATATGCATAACTCCCCGCGTTTGTTGTACCTACAGCACTAACATCTCCCATACTTACAACGCCCTGATTACTGCTTCCCGAAGCAAACCCTAAAGATAATGCCCCCGGAAATGCCCCCGGGGTCGCTGCGGTTTGGTTTACTGTACTAAATATCATTGCATCTGGTTTAAAACCAAGCCCTGTTATAGCAAAACTACCTGTTGTAGCCGTTGTACTAAAACTATTAACCCAAACATTTGTTAACTCGGTTCCACCTAAAGCAAGATAACTAATCTGATATGTTTTACTGAATTGATTGGTTACATCTAAAGTAAAGCCATCGATATCCATAGATGTAAAATCAAATTCTCCATCAATGGAATTGTATGCCCCATAAACAGCGATACATGTGGTTAAAGAATGTGATTTATAAGAACTACTTGTATTAGCATCATCTGCTATAAATGTAGAATTACGCCATCTGGCAGAATCACTTGACGCAGCACCCGTGCCTAATGCAGCATTTCCAGCAGATACATAATCAGCAGAACTTCCAGAACCACCCCACCAGAAAAATACCATTTTAGGTTGAAAACCTAAACCTGTAATTGATTGTGTTTGTCCCACTGTCTTAGTAATATCTACAGCAAAACTACCAACCTTAGAAATGTAGAGAGGAGGAGGAGGCAGAGTTGCAGTTAAGATTATATTTTGAGAAGTTTGTGTTTGTGTAGAATCTTGTATATTCAAAAAACCCCACAATATATTATCAGAAACAAGGACTTGAATTGAATCACTGATTGATAAAATGTAATGTTGGGTTAATATTATATTATTTGCGGTCTGTAATTGGTTTATATTATTAATTATTAAATTATAATGTTGGGTTAATAATATGTTATCACTATTTTGTAATTGAGTAGCATTATTAATTGATATAGTGTAATGTGCGGTTAATATTATATTATCACAAACCTGTAGTTGAGTAGCATTATTGATTGTTATAGTGTAATGTGTAAATAAAGCGATATTCTCAGACGTTTGTATATGAGAAGTATTGTTAATTACCAATACTTGGTGTTGAGTTACTGTTATATTATCTGATGTTTGTACTTGTATGGTATCATTGATTACTAATACTTGGTGCTGAATTAATGCTATATTGTCTGATATTTGTAATTGTGTTGCATTATTTGTTGTTATATTATAATGAGCAAATAGAGATATATTTTCAGAATTTTGTGCTTGAATAGAATCATTGATTGATAATAACTGATGTTGAATTAATGATATGTTATCTGAAGTTTGTGTTTGTGTTGTACTATTTACTGTTATATTATAATGAGCAAATAGAGATATATTTTCAGAACTTTGTGGCTGAATAGAATCGTTGATTGATAATACTTGGTGTTGAATAAGAATTATATTATCACTAATTTGTGCTTGAGTAGAATTATTAACTGTTATGCTATAATGTGCGCTTAATATTACATTATCGCTAGTTTGTGCTTGAGTAGAATTGTTGACTACAATACTATAATGAGCACTTAAGATTATATTATCACTGGTTTGTGTTTGAGTAGAATTGTTGACTACAATACTATAATGTGCGCTTAATATTACATTATCGCTAGTTTGTGTTTGAGTAGAATTATTGACTGTTATGCTATAATGAGCGCCTAAGATTACATTATCGCTAGTTTGTGTTTGAGTAGAATTATTATTTGTTAATATTTGATGCTGAGTTAAGACAACATTTTCAGAAGTTTGCCCTTGAACAGAATTATCTAATATTAGGTTATAATATCCCTGATAAATCAAGGTTATATTGCTGGATGCTATATTTTGAGTAACATTGTTTACAACCAGTATTTGGTGCTGAGTTAAAATAATATTATCACTCGTTTGTAGATGAATAGAATCATTGATTGCTAATATTTGATGTTGAGTTAAAATAATATTCTCAGAACTTTGAACATGAGAAGAATTATTAGTTACTATACTATAATGAGCGTTTAAAACCACATTATTGCTAATTTGTGTTTGGGTACAAGTGTTTGCTGTTATACTATAATGAGCACTTAAAATTACATTATCACTAGTTTGTATTTGATTACAACTATTTGTTGTTAGACTATAATGGGCGCTTAAAACTACATTATCAGAAGTTTGCGTTTGTGTACAATTATTTGTTGTTATGCTATAGTGAGCACTTAAGATTACATTATTACTAGTCTGTGCTTGAGTAGAATTATTTGCTGTTATACTATAGTGAGCACTTAAAACTACATTATCAGAAATTTGTGCTTGAGTACAATCATTTGTTGTTATACTATAATGAGCACTTAAAACCACATTATCAGAAATCTGTGCTTGAGTAGAATTATTGACTACTAATATATGATGCTGAATTAAAATAATATTTTCAGAATTTTGAATATGAGAACAATTATTTATCTGTAATACTTGGTGCTGAATTAAATTCACTTTATCAGAATTCTGTGATTGTAGGGAATTATTAACAATTAGAATATAATTTTGATTCAGAGATATATTATCAGAAGTTTGAAGATGAGTGGAATCATTAACCTGCAATACTTGATGTTGTGTCAAAATTACATTGTCGCTAGTCTGAAGATGAATCGCATTATTAGGGACAATGGAATAATGAGCGCTTAAGATTGTATTTTCAGATGTTTGAATTTGAGTAGAATCTTGAATTGTTATGGAATAATGAGCACTTAAGTTGATATTTTCTGATGTTTGTGACTGTATTGTATTTTGTATAATTAAAACAATTGATGGTTCATAAGCTGTTAATGTTATATTATCAACTGTTTGTAATTGAGTAGAATCATCAGTTAATAAATTATAAATTAAAACTAAATCCAAATTATTAGAACTTTGTGCTTGGGTTGCATTTTGAACTATTAGTCTCGCATCCGCACTACCGACACCACCGATTGCCAAAAACACAACTCTTGCTGCACTTGGGTCGGGGTCATCCATGACAGTTGTAAAACCATCGACATCAATGGATTTAATATCCATTAAGCCTACAATAGCATCATCTGTTATATGCGCATATACAGCACTATCATAATTTGCATAAGCTGTTTCTGAAGCAGCTAAACCATTTTCGTCGGATGTAGCCATGACCGCACGTTCAGTTGGAGAAATAGCAGCCCCAATAGATAATCTTGCGTTTGCTTGAACCGTATCTTCTGTTGACAATATTGTATTATGGCTTAAAAATAGTAAACTTTTAGGGGAAAATCCTAAACCTGTTTTAACAATATCGTTTTCGTCTGTTCTTGTATTTATAGAGTCTACTTTATAATATCCCCCTTTAAATGCTATATAAAGACCATAACGAGTTGTGAGTCCTTCGATGTGATTAAGGGTAAAACCATCATCATCAAAGCTTACAAATCTTTCTCTATGATATGTACCAGTTGTTGCAACCATTGCCACAACTTCATTATTATAATTATATCTTTGTGTTTGTGTTGTACCCGCATTATCGGCAGAAAAATTTAATACAACATTTTGTTCAGTACTTGCGGTGGCTATACCAATAGAAATGTTTGGTGTTGAAGTAGTTAAAGGTATCGAGGTAGTTTGTGCTGCTAATAATATAACCGCATCAGGTTTAAAGCCAACCCCTGTTATAGAGTGATTTCCACCAGAAATAGTTATGGTAAATTGCCCTGTATTTACATTGGTTAATTCTTCTCCCCCGATTGCTAAATAAGATATTCTATATGGATTTGTAAATTGGTTTCCTATTTTTAAAGTAAAACCGTTAATATCTTGACTGTAGAAAATCATAGTACCATCTACAGTAGGAGTAGCGCCTTCTAAAAATATATAAATACAAGCTTCATCTGTAGCAACACCTCTACCAATTGTTGTACCTTCTGCATCTTCGGATATATAACCAATTTGCCCTTGTTTACTGGAACTTATACCAAAACCAAAGCCTTGTCTAATATCTCCACCCGAAACACTATCTACCGTTGAAGTGGAACCACCCCACCAGAACAATACGATTTTTGGTTGAAACCCTACTCCATCAATAGTCTGATATTCATTATCTAGTTTACTTGTATTAATATTAAAGCTTCCAACCTTAGTAGAAATTCTTTGGGTACTATCAGGAATAGCTTTTAAGGATACATTTCCTGAATTTGAAAGTTGTTGTGTATCATTAACTGTTACTAAAACATAATGTGCGCTTAATGTTGTAATTTTTTCAGATGCCTGTAATTGGGTAGAGTTTTGTACTACAAGCGTATAAATGCCAGTAAGTCCAAAATCAATATTAAAGGCGGAACCCGGATTTTGTAGATTGATATCGTGGGAGTAAGCCATGTTTGCACCTCCCTTTTTAAACTGCTATAGCACTAGCAGACCTACCTATATGGGTTGTATCTTGACTTGCAGAAGCAAAATAACCATAAACATTATCTAATACATTAACAATATATGAACCGCTGGCTGTGCTTATTGTAGAACCACTCCACATGTTATCGTAAGTTCTGTAAACATCAACTTTTACATCTGCACCTACACCAGCCGGATTTAAGAAAGAACCGCTTACCGCAAATGTATTAGTATGATAAGTAAGATAGGTTTTCATTGAAAAAAGGGCTGCTGTAGTATAGGCTAAACGATATATGCGCGGAACTTCTATGTCCATTTTTCCTCTGCCACGTTTTCCATCAATATTAAAATAATCCGTAGCATCCTCTATTTGCCGATAACTCGCTAACTCTCCATCGTTTACGAGATACCACCAACATAGGGTTTGCCAACCGTCTTCATTATATTCCCCGGTTAATTTATCGGCAAAAAGATAAACAATTTCCCCTGTTGTTCCGAACCTCGAATTAATTTCATAACCAACCCCGTTTAACCAGTAATCAGAGGAGATTATGTTGGGTGTGCGTTGAGTGGTGGTTAGAATATCATTTTCTGTACCCGCTGCTCCTGTTGTAATTTGTGTTGCGTTATGCCATATGGTTGTATGATTATGACAACTTTCTCCACCAGCAGCAGAATTTGAAGTATAATTTAAGAAAATATGACCAGTTAAAGTGTTTGCAGCACCAGTGGCAGCACTTGTATATGCCTTTATGCTAATTGTGTTTTTTCCTCTCACCAATGTCGCTCCTGAATTATGGTCAATCCTATGTACCAGAGAATGCCCACCGGAATTAACCAAGGCGGTTAAAGTATAAGGACGTACTGTTTGAGAACCAGCCCCGATATTTAAGGTAGCACCACCCGCAGATTGAACATATAACAATGCTCCCGATTGGGATAATGACACATTGGGTTCGGTTATCCAAAAATCTTTTGCTACTACATTGGCGTTAGAAGCCGATGTCCCCATAACATTCGATGAATCTGTATCAAATGGTAAAATAACAGAATTCATCACGCTCGCAGAGGTTGAATCATATTCATAAGTCACATAATATAAACCACCGAAAGCATCAAATCTATTTGTTAAGCTTGAATAAGCATAGAAAGCACTCGCTGCACTTGCACTGATTGGATAAGCTGTTGTTATAACCCCCGAACCATCAGTATATTTGGTTAACCAAATATCGTGAAAAAAAGTCCCTGTATTCAGGGCTTGTTCGAGATAACATCTGGATGCAGCGGTTTGGTTATTTATTCGATAAAAAGCCCAAAAATCTGTAGTGGCTGCACCACCATCGTTTCCAAACATCTCAAACCATGAAGAGAGATATGTTTTATTACTCTCTGGCAAAAACGTATCTAGGGCAGGGACTTGATTTGCAGGTGCGGCGGTTGTACCTCCTGTACCAATTTCTATAGCTGCGGCGGTCAAAAGAGCACTTCCACTTTGGATTGGGATACGCACCGTTTTTACTGTTCTCGATGCAGATGTTTCATATTCATAAGTTATATATAATTTTGCACTCAAATTTTCTACATTGGCTGCTGTAGCGGTAGATATCCCAAGGCTGGCTTGACAACTTTGGCTGGCGCTTGTACCGAAATTGGCATTAAAATAATCGGTAACATCGCGTATAATACAGTTTGTTTCATGGTCTCCTGTATTTCCTATTGCGGTTGGGGTATAATCTACATCGCTGGCTGCATTGCTACCACAAGTAATCCCTAAACGCCAACCAGAAGTGTTATAAACTGTAGTGAAGGCATCGCGATAATAACATTCTAATATTACTGATTTAAAACTTCTTGATGTTATTTCAGGTATAGTTAACCCGATAAAAGGAAAATCCCACCGTGTAGTAGTACTTAGTGCTGTATTTGTTGTTATGTTGCTTCCGCTAGTAGCAAAAGCATATTCAATAGTTTTTGTAGCATTAGCAGCCATATTTACCTACCTTTTCTATAATATTATGATATTTCGGATACATATTCTAAATCATTGATATCTTCTTCTGTCCATTCCACTCCTGTGAGCGGATTGGCGCTTGCAGAAGTACCGACAATTCTTGTATAATCAAGAAAAATAGGAATTGAACCAGATAATTGACTTGTGCCCCCATTAGGGAGATAACCAATTTTAATAGTACCAGAACCAGATGTTGTCTTCTTTATAGTGCTTTCCGCCCAAATACGGGTAATTATTTTCCCTGTTCCATTAAAATTGCTCATAGCATATTGGTCTTTAAAACCAACATTGCTTCCAGAACAATAAACATAACTTGTATTTCCATCACTTGGAAAATCACTCACATATAAATAGTTTGCGCTTCCAGATACACTACCACTATTAAGAAAATTATTTATAGTGCCAGAACCACTTGGATATATCATTGTTATATGTCCTTCCCCGCACCACGAATTATCCACAGTTCCGGTTGTATCATTCATTGCTACATCATCAATGCATAAGTTTCCAACATCTGCTTGTCTTGCGTTATACATTAATTGATTAAACCCTGTTCCAGTATATTGTTCAGTATCTCCTGTAAAATTAATACACAAATTTCCATCTATATAAGTCACAAAGCTTCCAGTAGTATTATGAGCTTTATAATATATTTCTATTAAATACCATCTGTCATCCATAGCCAAAATACTACTTTCTTCAACAAGTGTACTCCCTCTTATAAAAGAAAACTTACTAGCAGGGCTAACCCCTAGAGCCGCTTGTACATTTCCACCGCTAAGAAATATAGGAAAGATAAGAACCTCGGAACTAATAGGGCTTGTGAACAGAATTCTCGCACGAAGATAGACCTCATATAGAGTATCTACGGTTTTCAACCCACCATCGTTTCCAAAAGAATAATATGTTTTATAATAATATCCTCCGGGAACAAATGCTGAAGGGGCACTATTAGTTACAGATATATTGGAATTTGTTACTGTAAAAAACGAGGTGTCCCTCATTTCCGCTCCATCATTTAATATTCTTGCCATAACATACCTCCTTATATATCATGATATCCATATTCAATTTGAACATGCATATCATCAACAGACGGGTCAGCCGCATTATTATCCCATACTCGTACAGCTTGTCCCTCTTTTAAAAAAGCCGCCCCTATCAAGGGAGTCATCAAATAATTTCCATCACGAACAATCGTTAAATCGGGTACACCAATAGCGAACAAATAATTATAAACCAAACCCTCTCCTTGCGCTATACCAGTTTGCCATTGAGCAATTATACTTCCACTATCTTGAAATTGAATCTCTAATTGCCTTTGACCAACTGTAGCTGAAGATGTATATTGTACTCTAATCCACATTATTTCCCATTCGACCCCTGTAGGAACAGTGAACATTTTATCACTGTCATTGTCCGTTATGTCTTGAATAAGACCGATTCTCCATGTTGTAGCCATGATATCTTCTCCTTAATTATGGTGAATA
>Ga0208980_10002551_pt1 | contig 11004 bp, 8 predicted proteins | sample WetSurMetagenome_3_FD_187993 | JGI IMG/M metagenome (GOLD analysis project Ga0208980, IMG submission 187993) | Wetland microbial communities from Twitchell Island in the Sacramento Delta, sample from surface sediment Aug2011 Site A1 Bulk (version 2) | ecosystem: Environmental > Aquatic > Marine...
CTCCGCCTGCCACATCTCGAGCGTGTTGATCGCAGTCCGCGGGATGTAGTTGCAGCCGAGCGTCCACGGCTGGCTTGCGGCCCAGTCGCGGGCCTTATCGGCTGTCCAGCGCGGCGACGCCGCGGGCGTGGGCTTGGCTTCCTGGCCTGCCGCGGCGAGGGAGATAAAGAGGAGGGCCCCGGCGGCGAAAACCAAGAAGGGCCTGATCGCTTTCCGGGACCGTCTGCCGGCCCGCTCGATGATCATCGACATCTCTCTTCTCCTGTCACTTCCGGCCGTCGCCGGGCGGCACGGCCACGGTGACTTCTTCCCCGGCGGCCATTTCGACCTTCACCCACGAGATGGGGCGGCCAGCTTCGTCCTTGCCCTGATACGCCGTTCGACCCACGCCATCGACCTCGAGCACTTCCAGATCGCCAGCGAAGACCGCCTTCCAAACGACCGCCCCGCCCTTATGGACGGTGAAACTCGTTCTCTTTCGCCCCTCGTGGCGGACGTCCACCAGGGCGTCAAAGATCGCCAGGCCCTTCAACGCGGCCCAAGGGGTCTCCGCCGTCAACCCGGACCGCGTCTCGACGGTCCGGGTCCGGGCGTCCGGACTGACACCCATAAGCCCCGTCGCGACAGCCCCGACCACGGCGAACGGGACTTCGGGGTACTCGCGGCGCTCTTTGGCCGGGTCCGCGAGGGCGAGGATCCGGGCGTAGGCCGCCTCTTCTTCGCTATAGCGATAGAGGATCTCGGGCAGATACGATTCGATCTCGATCCCCCCGGGCGCCGCGTCCCGGATACGGCGGAGCGTCGTGTCGCGCCGCGGTCCGGCCGGGATGAGGCCGAAGTAGAGCGGGAAGACGCCGTTCCAGACCGGGTCCTGGAAGACGAGAGCGCCGCCCTGGACGCGGCCGTCGGCGTACTGGCCTTTGATCTCGCTCCACCACCCTTCTTCGTACTGCTTTCTCAGCGCCTCCGCCCGGGCGATGGAGGGACCGCCGTCCTCGCTGGTCCCCAGCGTCCGGCGAATCCCAGCATAGGAATCCAAGGCCCGCGCCATCGCGGCGATGAGATCGGAGCCGTAGAGGGCCCGGTCGGAGGACGGCCCTTCGTCGTAGCCGCCGAGGCCGCGAGAGCCGTATTCGGGGCGATGCTCGGGGATGCCGTCGCCGTCCTTGTCCCAAGCCTTGATATATTCCCCGAGGGTCAGGCGATAGAACTCGAGGAAGGCCGGGTCCTTGACATAGGCCGGGTCGCCTGTCCAGAGGAATTGCCGCCAACAGGCGTCGAGGACGTCGAAGTTGGCCGTCAGGTTGTACCAGAAATCCCGATCGCTTTTGTAATCGACGGGGGCCGGCCGGTCCCACTTGTCGATCTCCCAGTAGGAGCAGAAATCGCGCGACGCGCTGATGCCGCGGGCGAACTTGCCGAGCATGTTGCGGTTGAAAGCGGCCAGGCCGAGGGCGTGGGCGCCCGTGGCCTGATGGGAAACGTCGCGCATGCAGAAGGCGAAGCGCGACGGCAGGGCGGCCTCGTACCAGTCGCCGACGGGATCATCATGGGCGGCGGCCGGAAAGGCGTAATCGAGCGCCTGGCCCTTGGCCCAATCGAAGGCCGCCTTGAGCTTGGCGTCGGGCGTTTCGAGCGTGAGCGCGCTGGCCGGCCTTTCCGCGGGCTTGAAGCCGCTCGGCGGACCGAGCTCGAGCGGGAACGGGTTGTCGCGGTCGCAGACGAGTTGCCCGTTCTTGACCTCGAGCCGGGCGACCTGGAGTGACGAGCGATGCTTCCCCGGCTTCGGGTGCGCCTTGGGCCCGAACGGGTGGGTGAAGTAAAAGATATACGCCTCGGGGCCCTGGACGACGACCTCGCCGTGGCGGCCGATGTCGCCGTCATCGGGGCGAGTACCCGGGACGCCGAGGATGCCCTCCGGTTGCTCGGTCCAAGTGGCGAGATCGGCTGACTTCAAGATGCCCATCCCCCTCCAGCGGTCGACGAGCATCCAGTAGGAACCCTGCCACCAGAAGACCGCCGCCCCTTCCTGGGCCTTGCCGGTGATGACGGGACCTGCGACGGCCCATCTGAACAGGTCCTCGCTGTCGGCGGCCCAGATGTGCGAGCCGTCGGCCTCGTCCTTGTACCACATCCGCCAGCCGCCCGACGGCTTGGCGTAGACAAAAGCGTCGATGACGCGCTCGGAGCTGAGCGGGATGATCCCTTCGCATTTCCAGTCGACGAGGTTGCGGCTCGTGTAGTGGACGATGTGCCGGTCGCCGCTCCAATCGGCGGGCACGCCCCGGACGTAGGCCAGGAACATGTGATAGGTGCGGCCATGCTCGACAAGACAGGGCGCCCAGAAGGTGTTGCGGCCCGGTTCGAATTCGAGCCCCTTGGCGGTGCCGCGGTAGGTCCAGGTCCGGCCGCCGTCGGCCGACGAGGCGATGCCGATATCCGTGCCGTGGCACCAGCGCACGCCGTCCTGGGCGTCGGGCGCGTTGGCCCGCCTGTTGGTGTAGAAGACCCACCAGGCTCGCTCCTGGTCGTTCCAGACGAGCGAGGGGTCGGCCGCGCCGTCGAAGACCGGGTCGCGATAGAGTGGGGCGGGCGGCGTCCGGGGATCGACCCTATTTGACGCCCGCGGGCCGCAGGCCGCGCCGAACAGGCAGACAGCGGCGAGGGCGGCGGCGATCATCGGTCTTCTGAGCATCTTCATCTGGTTTCCGGAAATGGGGAATAGGTATCATGTCCCCCACTTAGTTCTTATTAAAGACGGACCAGTTGGGATTCTGACGGAGGGTTTCGAGCCGGAACGCGGTCGGCCAGGCGACCAGCCACTGGCTGACGGCGAACGGCTGGAGCCAGCGCGTGTGCAGGAAGCCCTCGTCCTGGCTGCCGTAGGGCCGCTTCTTGCCCATGACGACGAGGTCGCCGCCCGAGATGCCGATGGTGCCGTTGGCCCAGGCCGCGACGGCCCGCTCCCGCCAGACGGTCTTGCCGGTGAGCCGGGCCAGCTTGATCCAATCGTTGACGACGATCAGGGCGTAGGGGTCCTGGTGGTGATGCTGGGTCGAGACGGCCGTACCGCCGTAGGTGTCGTAGCCCATCTCGCGCAGTACGGTCCCCTCGGCGAAAGGCACGCTGTAGTGCCACTGCCAGGTCGCCAGGTAATAGGAGACGTCCTCGGCGTACTTGAGATACTGGGGCTTGCCGGTGACGTCGTAGAGCTCGAGAGCCGCTTTGAGGAGCGGCGTCGCCGATTCTTTGTCGATGCAGTAGGTGTCGAGGGCTCCGGCGGTGGTGAAGCCGTCGCGCATGAATTCATCGATGTAGAAAGCCAGAGCTTTTTCGGCCCCGGCAAGATAGGCGGCCTTGTGGGTTGCCCGGAAGGCCGTGACCAGCGGGGGGATAAGGAAGGCGCCGATCGTCCCCTCCGGATCGACGAGCTTGCCGTCGTTCCGCCAGGCTTTGCCGAGGCGCCCGTCGCCCCGCATAGCTTTGAGGGCGAAATCGCAGACACCCAGCGCCGCGGTCCGGTATTCTGGCCGCTTCAGTCCGCACCGGGCGGCCAGGTCGTAGGCCTCGAAATAGCCCTGGGCGGCGTGGCCGAGGTTGCAGGCGTCCTGGACCTCGTTCTTGGGGTCTTCGAGCCCGATGAGGTAGTCGTAATGGCAGCGGAAGAGACCGTTCGGGAGCCGGGCGTTCTTGAGCCAGGTGTCGAGACACTGGATGCCCTTGTCGAGCGAGACGCGCTCCTTCGACAGGAGATAATCCTGCAGCATCGAGTTAGCCAGCGAGACGTTCTGCCCGGCCCAGCCGATCTCGTACTTCCAGGACTGCCGCTGGACCCAGCCCTGCTCCTGCGGGTCCCAGCCGAGGCCGATCGAAAAGCCCTTGAAGCCTTTCTCTTCGGCCCAGAGGCTGTCGCCGGCGAACTGGACGCCGAGCTCCCAGAGCTCCTCGGGCTCGAAGCGCGGTTTGACCGGCCGGGCGTTGAGCGCCCAAGCCGCGTCGACGAGGGCGTGCCAGCCGTGCCGCGGCGTCGTGACCGCGCCGACGACGATCCAGGCCTTGAGCGTGAAGGTCTGGCCGCGGGAGACGCGGAGATCGCCGCGATAAGCCTCCTGGTAGGCGTCTCGCATGGCGTAGAGCTGGGGCGTCTCCTCTTCGGGCCAGACGAGCCGATGGACGGTCCGGTCCTTCTGCGGCTCGAGCGAGCACGAGAATCCGCCGAGGATCTGTCCGGGCGCGCTGAAGAGCCCGACCGACCAGGCCTCCGATTCCGAGTAGGTCGCGCCGGGGATCGAGGTCCGGTGGAACGCGAACGTCCAGGGCTTCCCGTCCTTGGCGAAGCCCTTGGGCTCGAGGCCCGTGCCCCAGGCGTTGCCGTCATACATCACCGCCGGGATGAGGCTGTAGCGCGACGCGTAGAGAGCTTCGAGGGCCATGGTCAGGCGCGCCGGACGGACATGGTCCTGCCCGTCGAAGCGGAAAGTCCGGGTCCACTCGAAGAGGCCGGGCTGGACCTCGCGGACCGAGTCGTCGGCGGTGAAGTCCTTTTCGGCGTAGGGCACGAGCGTCACGACGGCCCGGCCGCCGGCGGTGAGCGTCGTGGACGCCCCATCCTTGCGGACTTCGACGCGGGCCTGGGCCGCTCCGAAGGCGACGGCGAAAACGAGGAGGCCGGCGGCGATGACGGCGATGCGCTTGATCATGATCATTATCCCTTCACGTTCGATCCGGGTTATACCAAAGCCCCCCCGAAAAGACAAGACGGCGCGCGTCTCCGCGGCCCTGCGGCCGGCCCGCTTTTGAAAAGCGCCGGTCGATGGGGTATCATGCCCCTGTTCCCATCACGGACCCGGGAGGAGCGACCATGCCCGTTTCGTATAAGGACCTCGGACTGGCCAACACCCGCGACATGTTCCGCCGCGCCTTCGCCGGGCGCTACGCGGTGCCGGCCTACAACTTCAACAACATGGAGCAGCTCCAGGCCATCGTCACGGCCTGCGCCGAGACGCGCTCGCCGGTCATCCTCCAGGTCTCGAGCGGCGCCCGCAAGTACGCCAACCAAACCCTCCTCCGCTATATGGCCGAGGGCGCCGTCCGCATGGTCCGCGAGATGGAGAAAGCCAAGGGCGCCAGCCAGGAGATCCCGATCACCCTGCACCTCGACCACGGCGACACCTTCGAGCTGGCCAAGTCCTGCATCGACAACGGTTTCTCGTCCGTCATGATCGACGCCTCGCACCTGCCCTTCGACGAGAACATCGCCCTAACCCGGGAGGTCGTCGATTACGCCCGGGCCCGCGACGTCTCGGTCGAGGGCGAGCTCGGCCGTCTGGCCGGGATCGAGGACGAGGTCCGATCAGAGCACTCCACCTACACGCCTCCCGACCTGGTTATCGAGTTCGTCAAGCGGACGACGGTCGATTCGCTGGCCATCTCCATCGGCACCTCCCACGGCGCCTACAAGTTCAAGCCCGAGCAGTGCACCCGCGACGCCCGCGGCATCCTTGTCCCGCCGCCCCTGCGGTTCGACATCCTGGCCGAGATCGAGCAGAAGCTGCCCGGCTTCCCCATCGTCCTCCATGGCGCCTCGTCGGTCATCCAGGAGGCCGTGACGGCCATCAACACCTTCGGCGGCAAGATGAAGGACGCCGTCGGCGTCCCCGAGGACCAGCTGCGGCAGGCCGCCCGCTCGGCCGTCTGCAAGATCAACATCGACACGGACGGACGCATGGTCATGACGGCGGCGATCCGCAAGGTCTTCGCGGAATCGCCCGGCGAATTCGACCCGCGCAAGTACCTCGGCCCGGCCCGGACCGCTCTGGTCGAGATGTACAAGCGGAAGAACCGCGAGGTGCTGGGCTCGGCCGGACGCTATGGCGAGGAGTTCTGAGGCGGGCGGAGCCTCTCCCGGACTCTTTCGATGACTTTGGGGATCTCGTGTTTCGAGAGCGAGAGGGCCAACCCCTTCATTCCCAACGGAACCCGCCCGGGATCGGTGTAGACGTGATAGACCGCCAGGAGCCGTCCTTCGCCGAAGCGGGTGATCTGCCAGTAGCCCGAAGTCTCGACGACCGATTGGCTTAGCGGGACCTCGGGCCAGGGCACCTTGACCCAGTCGACCCGGAACCCCTCGGCGCCCCGGCGAAGGGTGTACCTCAGCCGGTAGCGCTTGTGAACGCCCAAGGGCAATTTGAGATACTGCTCGACGATGGCGACCGCGTCGCTTTCGTCCGTAACGACGACGCGTTCGACGCGGGGCATGAACTCCGTATGGTGGCGATAGTCGGTGACGATGGCTAGGGCCTCTTCCAAGTTCCCGGCGAGGATGCCCACGGCTTCGTAGGTCCGGCCTTTGAGGCCGGGGCTGGGGACCGCCCTCAGGATGACGTGTCCGTCCTGGATCTCCTCCTGCTCCGCGGATGTCAGGGTCACGGCCTCCATTTGGACCGGGCCTTCCTGCGCCGAGGCCGCGGCGAATGCGCGCCCGGCGTCCCGGTCCGGGAGCCCGGTGAAGAGAAGAAGGGAGGATGCGCCCCAAACGGCCGTCGCGACGAACGCCATCACCTGGGGGGCCCTCCTTGGGGCCTCATTCTCCCCTAACGGACGTCAAATAGCAACCGGTATCCCCCGCCTCCCGTCTTGCGTATAATAAGGAGACCGGAGGTTGAACATGAAAGATCACGTCAAGGTCATCGGCATTCTTTGGATCGTCCTGGGAGGGCTGTCCCTCTGCCTGGCGTTTTTCGCCTTCCTCATTTTCTTCGGCGTCGCCCAGATCCCCAACTTGGATGTCGAGCCGGGCATCCTGCGCCTGATCGGCCTCATCGCCAGCTCGTTCCTGGCCCTCATCGGACTGCCGCAGATCCTCGGCGGGTGGGGGCTCCTCCAGCACAAAGAATGGGCCCGCATCCTCATGCTGGTCATCTCGTTCCTCAACGTGTTCCATATCCCCTTCGGGACGGCCCTTAGCGTCTACTCGATGATCATCTTGTTCAACCGCGAGACGGTCCGGCTGTTCCAGCCCGGAGCGGTTGCGCCGCCCGCGGCTCCGAAATGACGATGGGCCGGACGGGCGTCCGGCCTACTTTTTGACCGACGGGTCGGGCTTGAGCCCGACCTTCTTATAGAGGTCCCGCCGCCCTTCCTTGTCCCCGTCCATGATCTTGCGGGCGTATTTGGCGACGGCCTCGGCCTTGGCCCGGGGCACGACCACGACCCCGTCGCCGTCGGCCACGATGACATCGCCCGGGACGACCAGGACGCCGCCGCAGACGATGGGCCGGTTGACGGACTCGAGCTCGTTCCGGCCCGGCCGGATGCCGCGGCCGATCCGTCTCAGGTAAAGAGGGACCTTTTCGGTGATGATCTCGTCGGTGTCCCGGGCCGTGCCGTTCGTGACGACGCCGGCGCAGCCGAGGCTCTGCCACTCGAGGATGTTGTAGGAGCCGATCGAGCCGACGTCGGCCGCCGGGGCGTCCTCGATGACCAGGGCCGTGCCCGGACGGATGAGCGGGGCGAACGACTCCGGCGAGACCTTGTCGTACCAGTCGCCGGACCAGGCGTCGTAGGCCTCGAAGCTCAACACGCCGGCGGTCGGCCGCTGGGTCGGCACGTAGCGGGCCGTGACGGCGATGCCGACGAAGCGGTGAGTGAAATTCGCGGTGTCGCGCCAGAGCGCGTGGATCTCCGGATCCATCGTGCCGCTATCGACAAGACCGACCGCGTCCAGGCCGTCGACGACGTCGGACACCCGGAGGCCCTTGAAGAGCTCGAGGACGGCCTTGTCCGCCGCCTCGGAGTAGACGGGCGTAACGATGAAATTTCGCCCCGCCCTCAGCGCGTCGGCCTCCGGCGCCTTGGCGGTCTGGGCGGAGGCCGGCGACGACAGCAATAGAACGAGCGAGATCAGAATGACGATCATAGCCAACCCTCCTCTTCTCTTCTCCGGGGCCTCGCGGCCCCGGCCCCCGGGCAGCCCTAGATGAAGAGCTTGCCCAATCCGATCAAAAACAGCAGAGCCCCGAGGCCGAGAACATACTTATACGGAATGGCCAGGCCTTCCTTGACGTGGATGATCCAGACATCCCGCTCGTAGCTGGCCCCGGTCTCGCCCCGGAAAGTCTCCTTGACGTCCTCGACGATCCTCTGCATCGTGTCGAGCTTGGCCTTGTGCTTGTCGATGGCCGTGCGGATCTCCTTCTGCTCGTCCGCCGTCAGGGTCCGCTCGAAGACCTTGTCCACGGTCGAGAACCTCACCGCCCCGTCGACCTGGATGAAGAAGGCGACGAGCGGGATGCCGATGGCCAGGAGCATCAGGACCAGTCCCTGGTCGCGGCCGGTCCCCCGGGTGCGCCGCGGCTTGCCGGGCGCCAGCCGCGCATCCCATTCGTCCTGCCTGGCGTCTTTGCGTGTAGGCATGGCTTCCTCCCTACCAGGTTTTGTCGGGGCGGGGCCTAAGCGGGCCCAAAATATCTTTTTTCCAGGGGGGAAGTCAACGCCGGGGAGCTACTTCTTGGCCCCGGCCTTGATGAGCATCTCGACGATGGCCGCCTGGCCGCTCGACTCGGCGATGGCCAGGGCCGTCTTCCGGTCGTCGGTCCGGACGTTGACATCGGCGCCTTTCTCGATCAAAAAAAGGACGAGGTCGCTCTGGCCCTTGGCGGCCGCCACCATAAGCGGCGTCACCTGACCGTCCTTGTGGAGGCTCGCATTCGCCCCGGCGGCGAGGAGCGTCCGGGCGATCTCGAACTTGTCTCCCTGGAGCGCTTGAAGAAGGGCCGTCTGGCCGGTCGCGAAGACGTTCGCGTCGACATCGGCACCGGCGGCGATGAGCTCTCCGACGAGTCCGGCGTCGCCCTGGAAGATGGCCACGAGGAGGCAGGACCAACCTTCGTTGTCCTGGATATTGATTTCCGCGCCGCTGTCAAGGAGCAGGCGCATGATCTCGGCGCGGCCCCAGTCGACGGCGGTGAGGAGGGCCGTTCCCCCGTCCTCGGCCCGCAGGTCCAGGCTCGCGCCGGCCTCGATCAGGATCCGGGCGCATTCGAGCGAGCCGGATTCGCAGGCGAACATCAGAGGCGTTCTCCCGCCCACGGCCCGGACGTCGACGTCCGCGCCGCTTTCGATCAGTTTGGTCACGAGGCCGGGATAGCGGAGTCCGGCGGCCATCGCGAGCAGTGGAGGTCCTCCGGCGGGATCAGCGCCCGTCCGGGCCCCCTTATCGATAAGCAGCGCCGCGAGATCGGGCTGGTCGGCGACAAGCGCCAGCAGGACCGGCGTCAGGACCTTGGCATCGGCGAAGACGGCGGCCAGGCCTCCGTCGCGATCGAGCAGTCCGGCAATGTCATGGCGGTCGCAGTGGGCCGCGACTTCGAAAAGGCTCCAATCGGGAAGCTCGGCGTTGACATCGGCCCCTTCCTCGACGGCTTTGATCATGGCCTCCCCGTCCCCTGCGACCACGGCCCTGGCGAGGGCGCCGGTCGGCCCGGCCAGGTCGTCGAACGGGCCGGCGATCTCAAGCCCCTCGACGACGGCTTTGAGAAGCGGGAGACGCTCATCCTCGTGGAGCTTGACGACGCTGTCGATGGACGTGATCCGAATAATGATCTCGAAATACCGGTTGGACCCCTCCAAGTCTGGGGGGAAGAAGAGACCGCACAGTCTGCTTTCCTTGAATTGCGGCTCTTCCGTGGCTGAATCGAGTCCGGTGCTCTCCTCAGTGCCGTCGATGAAGTCGTCGTGCTTCGTATACCGGATCGTCCGTCCCGCCAGCTCGAGCGTCGCCCAGGCCGAGTTCACGCCGGGACCGGCATCGATGGCGTTTTCGTTCTTGAGGAACGCGACGAGCTCTTTTCCCTCCTTCGACCATTGGGCCGGGGGCACAAGAAGAGCCGTCACGGCGATGTCGGCGCGCCGCTGCTCGTCGGTGAGCTCACGCATGAAGCCGCCCCATTTCTTCGAGAACGTGGCCGTCCGGATCGAGCGCTCGGCCAGGCCCTCCCATCCCTTCCCCGGCGGCGCGGCCACCCGGAATCCGGGCATCTGAAGGACCTTACGTTCAGGGGGAGTCGTGTTCGGGGTTGAGGATGTCGAGCACATCGAGGAGGTCAGGAGGGAAATCAGGGCGATCCCGGCCGCCGCTATCGAGGCCGGTCTTTTTCGGCTCACCCGCTCGCGCATGTGTGGCAAAGCCCTTATCTCCACGACCATGATAGGCCTATCGCGGCCCGGAGTTGTCAATCTTTTGTTAAAAAACCGCAATATTTCCATAAAACGGGACCGGAAACAGGAGCGATGGCTGAAGGCGGCCAGATCGAGCTAGATCCGGCCCTGCGCATAAGGTTCCGTTTTGTATCGCCTTCGGATCTTCCAGTATCCAGGCAATGACGCGACATGCAGCATCACCAGGGGAAGGAAGGGTATCCAGTCCGGGTGGCGGCGCCCTCTCCTCCGGGACGGCCGGCCCCAAGCGGCCAGGCCGCGGAGCTTCTCCCGGAAATACCGTCTGAAGGAGTAGCTCCGCGAATAGAGCTTCGCGTATTGCAGATAAAACTCCTTCCGCGGGAGGCTGGTCGGAAGGACCGAATGGGTGAAATCGAAGTAGTCATAATCACGGATGGCCAGCCGATCGACGTTCTGCTCATAGAGCTCGGTTCCCGGGAGGGGCGTGAGGACCGTGTACACCGGCCGAAAGAGCTCCATTTCGCAGACGCCGCGGTAGAGATCGCGGAAATCGGCTTGAGAGGATTCGGGGTTGACGATCAAATGAGGCGAGATCCGGATGCCGATCTTCCTGAGGAGCCGGACCGCCTCCAAATTGGTGCGCGAAGAGAGGTTCTTGTTCAGGCTTTTCAGCTCGGTGTCCTTGAACGATTCGATGCCGACCAGGAGATATTCCAAGCCGATGTCCTTCAGGGCCTCCATGAGATCCGGATTTTCGACGATCGTGTCCGACCGCGCGTACATCATGAACTTCTTGCGGATCTGTTTCTCGCGCAAGAGCTCGAT
>Ga0208980_10002552_pt1 | contig 11002 bp, 4 predicted proteins | sample WetSurMetagenome_3_FD_187993 | JGI IMG/M metagenome (GOLD analysis project Ga0208980, IMG submission 187993) | Wetland microbial communities from Twitchell Island in the Sacramento Delta, sample from surface sediment Aug2011 Site A1 Bulk (version 2) | ecosystem: Environmental > Aquatic > Marine...
CAAAAAACAATCTCTTCCCGTCGGGAGAAATATAAGGAGTTGTTATATTAAAATATTCATTATTAAATCTGACATCCAATATCTTTGACCATGTGTTATTTTCAAGTACAGCAGTGAAAATCCCAAGCTTATTCCTTGGTGAATTTTCATCAAGGGCGCCGTCGACCTTCAGGTTTCTTGAAAAATATATTGTATCATGGCTTTTGCTGAATGAGGCGGGTCCGTCATTGAACCTTGTTCTCAGCTCTTTTGAAAAGAGTTTCACCTTTCCCGAAAGAGTGTCAACAAAGAATATCTTTAACAGTCCCTTGTCCTCGGAGGTTGAATAGTTCTTAATAAGATCATTTTTCCTGTTTGAACAGAACACTAAACCGTTCTTATAATACACTGGCGAAAATTCATCACTCTTTTTTGAACTGAATTTTGCGATTTCAACAGAGTAGGTTTCAGACTGGGCAGTTGCAATTAATGGGAGCAATAAGGCAGCCAGAATTCCTGTAATTTGTCTTATTTTCATGCTATAAAGTTAGAAATTCAATGGACTTATTGCTTCGACTTTGTACCGGAATTCATATCTGAGCATTACTTCGTGCGTACCTGAGCTGTATGTCTGCAGGTTGGCAAAATCAAATTCATATGTATATGCAAATTTTATCTGGTCAATTAACTGGAACTGAAACATGGCAGAGATCGAACGGTTGTTTCTATAGGTAGCTCCCAGCCAGAAGCGGTCCATGATCCTGAAATGTGCATTTATATCCCATAAGATCTTATCCCCGGGTGAAAGAACGATGAGGGCTGAAGGAAAGAATTTTAAATTTGATGATAAATCAAAGAGATATCCTGTATTCAATAAATAATAATAGTCGCTCATGCTGTTATCAAGGACATATTTGTTTTTATCAAAGTCAAATTTATAACCAACAAGTTTTGGAATTGAAAATCCGGCAAAGTACCTCTGTCCTGAATAATATGTTCCGAAACTAAAGGATGGAACAACAAATGACTTTGAATCAATAAGAAGATATTCATCACCAGGGTCAAGAACAACAAGGTCGGACCATGCTGTATTTGTTACAATCAGACCTGCTCCCAGCCCGAAAGAGAGATTCCCTTTTCCCATGCTGATCTTGTAAGCATAGCTGGTATTAAACTTGGTCTCCCTGGTAACACCGATTTTGTCATTCGTTATATTAAACCCTAATCCCATCTTGTCGTCAGCAAAAGGGGCATCGGCAAATATTGACATGGTTTCAGGTGATCCTTTAACTCCTACCCATTGCTTTCGGTAAAATGCCGCGAAGTTCAATAATCCCCTGTTGCCAGCGTACGCAGGGTTAATGGTAAGTGGATTAAGAACATACTGGCTTGTATAAGGTGTCAACTGCCCAAAGACACTGACAGGAATCACCAGGAAAAAAAGAATTTTAATTATCCTTTTCATATTATCTTTTTATTACAATATAACCTTTGATCGAAGGTATTTTTTCTGGTTTAAGAATATAAAAGTAAGTATCCTCGGGAAGCATGTTTCCATTATCATCCCTTCCATCCCACTCATTTGAATAATTATCATTCTTATATTCACTTGCACCCCATCTGTTAAAGACATTAAATAATGTCTTGCCAAATGATTCCAATCCTACTATGATAAAGAAATCATTATTACCATCTTCATTGGGAGTAATTAATGTTGGTATGATCAGATCATTGATTTTTATTAAGAGCGTATCGTACGATAAAGGGCATACTCCGTTTGACACACTCCAAATTATATTGTTTTCCCCCAGTGTAAGCTCAGTGAGGTTGGCTTTGTTGTTGTTCTTGTCCGAAAATATTCCGTTGCCTGAAAGGAATTTCCATTCACCTGTTTCATAACTTTTTAACCCTGAAGCATTAAGTTCTGTTTCGAACTGATAATTAAGAATCTGATCGGGTCCTGCATCTGCTAATGGTTTCTCTCTAACTTCAATAGTAACCTGATCTGAGTTGCTGCAATTCCATTGATCAGTCAAGGTGACAGTAAAAACTGTTGTAACACCAGGAGTCGCGACAGGATTCTGTGAAACTGGGTTATCAAGAAGGTTTGCCGGGCTCCATAAAAATGATCCTGTTCCTTCGGCCTGTAGTCTGATGTTGCTCCCATTACAGATTGCAGCATCGGAACCTGCATTTATTGATGGAGGTGCATGAAAAACAACCCGGATAATATCGACAGAAGTGCAATTATTATTTACCTCGGTCCATGCAAAATCGTAATCTCCATATTGAGTAACAGTTACGGTCGCATTGTACCGGTTTGGATCGGGAGTAAATGTGGCATTACCCGGACCACTAAATTTGGTCCATGTGCCTGTGCCCGTACCAGGTATTGCATTCAGAACGAAATTTCTATCGCATTCATTACCTCCATTCCCGGCATTCGCTGAAACCTGTTCGAAAAAGCCGATAGTAACTGTAGCTCTTCCAGAGCAGGGTCCATTTACTTCAGTCCACCTGAACACATAGGTCCCGTATTCACTTACAGTGACTTTAGCTGCAGGATTGTGTGTGTTTGGACTAAAGCTCACGGCACCAGGTCCGCTGACTTTGGTCCATGTTCCTGTCCCAATACTGGGTACAGCACTCAGATTGAATCCAAGTCCGCAATTATTCCCGCTTATACCGGCATTTGACAATGGCTGCTGGTAAAAATTGACAGCAACGTCTGAACTATTTGAGCATTGGCCGGTTGTCACTGTCCAGGTAAAAACTTTCCCTCCATAATCAGAGACTGTAACAATCGCTGTGGGGCTATGTACATCCGAGAAGGCAGCCGTACCTGTTCCGCTCTTCATTGTCCAGGTTCCGGTGACTCCATCCGGGCCTGCAATAGCATCAAGTGTGAAACTCGAACCACACTGGCTGCCACCTGTTCCAGCATTGGCGGCTGGCGGCTGATAAAAACTGACAACAATTTCATCACTTGATTTACATGTTCCTTGCGTCTCAGTCCATCTAAAGGTATAAGATCCATATGCTGACACTGTCACTGTTGCAGCAGGAGAATTGGCATTTGGTGAAAAAGTCGCGGTTCCTGGTCCCGAGACCCTGGTCCATACTCCCGTTCCGAAAACCGGTACAGCATTAAGAACAAAATTCCGGTCACACTCATTCCCTCCTGTGCCGGCGTTTGCATGAAAACATGGAAGTGTCGTTGCATTTAACCTTACAGGTGATGACTGAAGCATATTTTTGCTGTCGGCAGCTACAATATAAATAGTATGTATCTGATCAGGATTTGTAACATTTAATACAACCTGAAGCACTTTTCCGATATCTGATCTCTTTACAGAAAGGACTTCAGTTGCAGTAATGGTACCGCCTGGACCGAGATTTGCCCGGGTTCTTACTGCGGAAGAAGTTAAAATACTGGTATTATTGTAATTATAAACAATGATATAAACCGTTCCCACCCGGTCAGTACCATAATTCATGGCAATTGATAACGACCCGGCCGATATAATTGAAGGAGTTCCTTTGACCCATACGGGTTGGGCATAGGTTTTACATACAGGTAATATTCCCAGTGAAATAATGGCAATAATTTTAACTGATCTGGTCATTTTAAACTCACCTTATCGTCTTATTACCACATAACTCTTAATAGTTTTACTTTTCTCAGGTTTAAGCATAAAGAAGTAAGTGTCTTCAGGAAGGGGATCTCCATCTTCATCCACGCCATCCCAACTATTATCATATTCCTTGTTTTCATATACTCTGGCTCCCCAACGATTGAAAACAGTGAGTGATGTCTTGCCAAAAGTCTCTATACCCTTAATAACAAAGAAGTCATTCTTCCCATCAAGGTTTGGAGTTATCAAAGTGGGTATAACAAGATTATTAACTCTGATATTTACAGTATCAGATGATGCAGGACAGATTCCATTCGTGACAGTCCAGATAAAGGTGTTTGTTTCAAGTGCAAGATCGCTAACCAATGAAGTCGGACTGTTTTTATCCGATATATCACCTTCTCCATCAATTAAAGTCCACTCACCTGTCTGGTTGGTGCTGAGTGAAGCTGCCTCAAAACTTGTTTCGAACAGGAACTCAAGTATCTGGTCAGGGCCGGCATTGGCAACTGGCTGAACCCTGACCTCAACATTTACCTGGTCACTGTTTTTGCAACCCCAGGTATCAGTCAGAGTGACTGTATATGTTGTTGATACCTGCGGTGTTGCCAGTGGATTATAGATATTTGGATTATTTAGTGAAGCAGCAGGGCTCCATTGGAAAGATCCGGTTCCTGTTGCAATCAGCTGCGCGCTCTTTCCTTTGCACAACAACATATCTGGTCCTGCATTAACCGGAGGCAGATCATGGAAACGTACAGTTACAATATCAGAAGAAGAACAAAAACTGTTTGTTTCTGTCCAGGCAAAATCATAAGATCCAAACTGAGTTACAGTTACGACTGCATTATGTTGATTTGCATTGGGACTGAAAGTGGCATTACCTGGACCATTTGTCTTGGTCCATATACCTGGAATTGAACCCTGGACTGCGTTCAAGGCAAAACTCAGGTCGCACTCATCTCCACCAATACCTCCGTCAGCCCTTGGTTGTTGGATAAAAGTCACTGATACTGCAGCGTTGCTGGAACAGGTACCATTTACTTCTGTCCATCTGAAAACATAGGTTCCATAAGCAGTAACAGTTACTTTTGCCGTAGCGAGATTGGCATTTGGACTGAAAGTAGCATTTCCCGGGCCGCTGAACCTTGTCCACGTCCCGGTTCCCAGGCTTGGCACTGCAGAAAGATTGAATTCAAGACCACAGTTATTTCCGCCTGTTCCCGCATTAGCGACAGGTTGCTGAAAGAAATTTACAGTAATAGTATCCCTGTTTGAACAAATGCCGTTAACCTCGGTCCATGTAAACAATTTAGTCCCATATGCAGATACCGTAACAACAGCTGAAGGAGAATTTGAATTAGGTGTAAAGGTTGCAGTTCCCGTTCCGCTTATCATGACCCATGTTCCAACTCCTACGCTTGGAAATGCGTTCAAGGCAAAGTTAAGGTCACACTCATTTCCGCCTGTACCTGCATTTGCCACCGGCTGCTGGTAAAAAGTAACTGAAATAACAGAACTGCTAATGCATGGGCCATTCGTCTCGGTCCATCTGAAAGTATATGTTCCGTAAGCTGATACAGTAACGGTTGCTGTCGGAGAACCCGGACCTGGAGTAAACAGGGCTGTTCCGGGACCAGTAACCATGGTCCATAATCCTATTCCCACGCTTGGAACAGCACGCAGAGCAAAATTCAGATCGCATTCTGTCCCTCCTGTTCCCGCATTTGAAACCGGGACTGTATAAACATAGGCCCTTGTACTGGCAGTATCCTGGCACCCTGCAGTATTTGTGACTGAAAGAGTATAAACACCTGCATGTGCTAATGTTGCCGCAGTTGAAACAACCGGACTTCTTTGATTAGATGTATAACTATTAGGTCCGCTCCACAGGTAAGTGGTCATTGATGCCGGTCCACCTGTAAGACTTAATGGTGAGCCTGCGCATACGGGTCCATTATTTACTGCAGTTGCAATCGGTGCCTGATTTACAATAGCATTAGTAGTTGCGGAGCTTGAACATCCATTATTGTTTATAACTGTTAGTGTATAGTCACCTGCCATGGCAACAGTTGAGGTTAATGAGACGGTCGGATTCTGAAGATTTGAAGTAAAGCTGTTGGGTCCTGTCCATTGATATGATGCCATTAATGCCGGACCACCTGTAAGAGTTAAAGGTTTGCCTGAACAAACAGGTCCGTTATTTGCTGCAGTTGCAACCGGTAATGAGCTGATAATTACTCTTGTTGAAGCCGTATCCTGACACCCACCAGAATTTACCACGGTAAGTAAATATTTTCCTGCCATAGCCGGTGTGGCAGCAGGAGATACTGTAGGATTTTGCACACTCGATGAGAAACTGTTAGGTCCAGTCCATGAATATGAGGACATACCTGAAGGCCCCCCCGTAAGTCTTAGTGGGGAACCTACACAAACCGGGCCATTATTTGAGGCTGTTGCAACAGGTGCAGCATTAACTGTAGCAGATGTCGTTGCTGTGTTTTGACATCCGTTACTGTTTGTTACAGTCAGGGTATATACTCCTGCCATGGCCACAGTTGCATTATTTGATACCATTGGACTCTGGACTGCTGAGCTGAAACCATTTGGGCCACTCCAGGCGTATGCTATCATTCCGTTGGGACCTCCTGTAAGACTAAGTGTTTTCCCTGCGCATACTGGTCCATTGTTTGAGGCAGTTGCAACAGGTAAGGCATTTACTGTAACTATAACCTGACCGTTAACTGTTGTAAATCCATCAAATACTGCAACCCGGTAAGTTGTGGTTACCAGAGGATTAACAACGGGGTTGGAAAGTGTCGAGGTAAATCCTGCCGGCACTGAAGTCCATGAATAAGTATATGAACCTGAACCACCGCTTGCCCCGGCATTTAATTGGACTGCGACTCCAGCACAAACTGTCGACGGAGTAGCGGTAGGATTTGAACTTAATGGATTGCCGCTTACAGTTATCGTTACTGCATCAGAATTTGCACAGGTTGTCGTTGTTGACGTCGCAGTAAGAGTAAATACAGTCGTTGATGATAGAATCACAGTTGTCGGATTAACAACTAAAGGATTTACCAGTTGTGCGGCCGGAGTCCAACTATAGGTAAATGGCCCTGTTCCGGTCACAGTACCGTCAAGTGTCGTGCTTGTTCCGTTTGGAATTATTGCATTAGGTCCGGCATTAACAACAGGTAATGCATTTACAGTGATATTGAACACTGTAGCGACAGTTGCTGTACAACCATTACTATCTCTATAGTTCACTGTTACAGTTTTTGCTCCCGTTGTGGTCCATGTAATTGTAACTGAATTATTCGTGGAACCCCCTCCCGCTGTTATGTTTCCACCAGCTGAAACTGTCCACAAATAATTACTCATACCAGTTTCAGTAGTGTAAACATTCCCTGTCGAATTGATACATGCTGTGGCATTACCTGTTATAGTCGGCACCGGCAATGCATTAACTGTTACATTACGAACCGTCGGACTTGCTGCCGTACAACCATTGGAATTCACATAATTAACACTGACCGTTCCTGTACCTGCGGTAGTCCAGGTTATTGTAACTGAATTGTTTGTTATTCCTCCCCCTGCTGTTATAGTTCCTCCTGACACGGCCCAGGTATAATTAGTCATAGATGATTGAGTAGTATATACATTTCCGGCAGAATTGACACATTCAGCAGAAGAACCTGTAATTGTGGGAACCGGCAATGGATTAATGGTTATATAATTGTTTTTAGTTTCAGTATCGGTAAATAATCCATCAAGCACAGTAAGCCTTACAGTAGCGTTTCCCGATCCGGTGTAGGTAACAGTATGCGGACCAATACCTGTAGCCGTTGAAGGTGTAGCACCTGTTCCAAAACTCCAGGTATAAACCGGCGAAACGCCGGTTATTCCAGTTGTTTTGTCAGTGAAAATGACAGTTGATCCACTGCAGACAATTGTAGTACTGGCAACAAAATCAGCTTTAAGCTGTGCTGAGCTTACTGTCGGAATAAAAACAAGAAGATTAAACAGAAGTATAGCTTTAGTTAATCGCATAACTTGAAGGTTATCTATTTTATGGCAAATTATTGGCAAGAATGAATAATCAATCTAATTTACACTTTTTGCTGATACGTAAAAATATTCCGCATCAAAAATCATACAGAAACAAGATGTTTCCTATTTATTTTTTCTTACCACTAAAACTTAAAAAACTAAAAATCAGGAAACAGCTTCCTTCTTTGCCAAACATTGCAAAATAACATCTCAGGCTAAGTTAAACAATTATGAGTATAGCCGTTATTTTATTTGACCAACTGCAGAAAATCATCCGTGAACGGACGATTTAATAAAATATGGAAATAGCGGGGACTCAGCAGATTCCCGGTATAAAATTCGACATCGGACCTCTGATGATGATTAATTATCGTTTTTCGTTTAAAGGTTTAGTTTATTTTAGTTTTTATATTTTGAAACCCTCTGATCATTTATAATTCCCTGCCAGTTCAATCCGAAACCAAAATCATATTTGTTGCCTTCGCTGTCAACATAACAATTCATATCGCGAGGTACATCCTCAAATTGTTCTTCGACGGTTCTCATATCAGCAGGCATCTGGAAAGGCAGAAGAGCTGATGGTTCGGCTTCACCGGTAATAATATCCATTAATGCCTGATCCTGAACACCAAAGTGAACAAGGATCGCGGAAGCACTTTTCTCGATCTCCGAGAAAACCATCGGATTAGAAACATCAATTAATACGACAACCGGTTTTTTCCTCATTTTGACCCTTGTTTCATTTACCATTTTCATATCATATGAATTGCTTGCAGAATGGCTCTTGCCTTTGTATGTACGGTTTTTAAAACTCTCCAGGGGGCTTCCTCCTGCAATACTCGGATCACGCGCAAAATCCGCTTTATATTTGTCATACTGCAAACTTATTGGAACATAACCATTACCACCTTTTTTAGAGTCGCCTGTGTCATAACCCGATCCTCCTGAAGGGCTTGAGATGCAAACAAGCGCAAAATCTGCCTTATCGTAAGTTTCAGCTATTTCGAAATACTTTGAGACTACGGCAATATTCATGGGATCAACCCAGCTTTCAGGTGTCTCCTGGCCAAACCAGTTGCGTCCTGCCGGGGTATATCTTTTGGGGATATAAACCTTAAGCTGTTTTTTCAAAGGAAGAGTATTAGAGTTGTTCTTCAGCATCACTATTGACCGAAGCTGGGCATCATATCCTTCTTTCATGAATTCAGGGTTTCCGACAGTGCTCTTTGTTTTTTCGACATTGAGGTATGGATTTTCAAACAGCCCTACCCTGAAAATATTTTTCAGAAGACGGACAGCTGATTCTTCGAATCTCTTCCTCATGAATTCCTCTCCATGTTCTTTTACTCCCATTTTGTAAGCTTCAAGAACAGGTCCCTTTTCGTTGTTACCTCCAAACTGGTCAACCCCTGCCATAATGACTTTATAGTGTCTTTCTGCTACCGATAGTGTTTCCACACCCCAGCACTTGCCTTCAAACTTGTCAATGCCGGTAACATCCGCTGTGATCATCCAGTCGGTGCAGACGACTCCTTCATAATGGTATTCTCCTCTGAGTAAATCGTTGATAATATATTTGCTGTAGCTATTGCCAACATTCTCACCGTATTTGGTATCCTGGTTATATGAAATTGTATAATAAGGCATTACAGCAGACGCCATGCCAGTCGGACCTTGCAACTTAAATGCACCCTCCGTAAAGGGTTTCAGATGATCTTTTAGGTTGTTCCCCGGGTACACTGCATAAGCGCCAAATCCGTAATGACCGTCCCTGCCTCCTTCTTCAGGTCCGCCACCGGGCCAGTGTTTTACCATTGCATTTACACTGTGGAATCCCCATCCTCCAGCAATAAGGTCGGCTCCCTCGGATGTCTGAAACCCATCAACATAGGCACGCGCCATATCTGCTCCCAGGTCAGGATCCTCACCCATGGTCCCGTCAAAACGACTCCAGCGTGGTTCAGTAGCAAGGTCAATCTGTGGCGATAGGGCAGTGGTAATACCGAGACCCCTGTATTCTGCCGAAGCAACTTCACCGAACTTCCTCATAAGTTCAGGATCGAATGAGGCTGCAATACCAAGGGTTCCGGGCCACATTGATATTTTACCTCCGGCTCCGGCATTATATTCTGCATAGGAATCACTTCCATGTCTTGGATCGGAGCTTGTGTTAACGGGAATTCCCAGACCAATACCTTCAACGAAGGCCTGAGCATTATTGTTCCAGTTAGCTGCTATTTCAGGACTCTCGACTGATGTGACCAGAACATGACGAAGATTGTCATCAGTTAAGAATTTAACCTGCTGATCTGAAAGATCATCAGGCTTAGCTCCGCTTTCAGCAAAAGGTTTGCCGCCATATGTTCCGCCTCTCATAAAGCCTCCTCCTCCCGACGGTATGGACTGATGACTGCTGTAAAGCATTAATCCTGCAATCTGGTCTATACTTAATTTTGAAGCGAGATCACTTGCCCTGTCATTAAATGGCAGACGCCAGTCTTCGTAGGCGTCCAGTTTGCCATTTTTATTTAAGTCCTTGAAAGCTAAACGTTTTACTGTTAATATTTTCACACCGGATTCCTGAGCATAACCCAACGTCTGCCCATTTTGATTATGAATCAGATTATACTTGCCTTTGTTTTCTTCAGTCCATTTCTTACTGCATCCTGTTGCAGAACAAATAAGTAATATTGCCAGTACTGGCAGAACAATCTTTCTTTTAATTATTTTCATTTTGTCGGTTTTAACGGTAATAAGTAAAAATGCTATGAGTTCAGGGCAATACGCTAAAAACAAGCTTTAAGTACTACGGGCCCTCCAGTCACTCTAAATACCCGGTAAAGCTTTCCGTGCCTCCCTGTCAGGATCGTTCTTAACCTCACTTACATCATTAAGAACCATTACCTCACCATTATCCGGGGTATATCTGGGCCATGAAGGAAGACCTCCTCCGTCAGGATTACCGGTTCTCATAAACTGCAGCAGAGCGTTCGACATCTTTTCCGACAGCAGCCTTGGTCTTAATCCACCGCCGGTATGTGTCAGCATAAGGTCGGTGTTATAATACCAGAAGCAGATATCCAGACAGTGGAAAGCCCGCATACGGTTATCAAATAGGGGTGGCTGCCAGCAAAACCAGGCAACATAAACCGGAGGCGTCTGTTTTGATTTAGCATCAGCAAGTGCAACTACACTCTGCCTGTTACCGCTTATCATCGACCATATTTCAATTGGTTTCTTATCAGGGAATGCCTTAGCGTATGCTTCGACTACCTCCCCTGCCTTTTCCCCGAAACCTGCACCAAATCCTGCTCTCGTCTTCACATTCTCCA
>Ga0208980_10002554_pt1 | contig 11001 bp, 9 predicted proteins | sample WetSurMetagenome_3_FD_187993 | JGI IMG/M metagenome (GOLD analysis project Ga0208980, IMG submission 187993) | Wetland microbial communities from Twitchell Island in the Sacramento Delta, sample from surface sediment Aug2011 Site A1 Bulk (version 2) | ecosystem: Environmental > Aquatic > Marine...
CTTGAAAACCGGCGATCCGCAAGGGTCCGTGGGTTCGAATCCCACCCTCTCCGCCAGTCAAGCGGCCCCCGCGCGGGCCCATCGAGGTGCCCACCGGCATGCCGCATCCACTCAGCACTGCCTACCGCTGGTTCGACCGCAACGTCCTCGAGCTCGGGCGCGAGCTCCGGCTGTCCTACCTGCCCCCGCTCATGGTGTACATGGCGGCGGGCATATCGGGCCTGACCGACATCGTCGGCACCTTCTTCGTCAAGGACTATCTCGGGCTGTCCGCCGAGTTCCTGGCCGCTCTCGGCTTCTGGGCGGGCATTCCCTGGACGCTGAAGATGCCGCTCGGGCACCTGGTCGACCTGATCTGGCGCTTCAAGGCGGGCCTGGTGTTCCTCGGCGCCTCGCTGATCGCCGCGAGTCTCGCGATCATGCTCGGCCTGCTCGCGCACACCGAGGCGATGCGCGCGGTCATGTCGGTCGAGGCCTGGTTCGTGCTGAGCGCGATCCTCGGGCCGGTCGGCTACGTGGTGCAGGACGTGGTGGCCGACGCCATGACCGTGGAGGCGGTGCCGCGGGTCGACGGCGACGGGCGGCCCATCGACCCCGCCACTCGGCGCCTGATGCACACCACCATGCAGACCCTCGGCCGGGTGGCCATCATCGGCGGCGGCGTCTTCGTCGCCGTGCTCAATCTGGTGATGTTCAGCGGTGTCGAGACGATGTCCGAGGCGGACAAGGTCGCCGTCTACATCCGGATCTACGAGCTCGCCCTCGCCATCCCGATCATCTCTGTGCTGGGCGTTGCGCTGGGCGGGGCGATCAAGCTGCGGGACATCCGCCGCCTGTACGCCAAGGGCTACCACTGGCACGAGGCCCGATCCCTGGTCGCGTCGCGTCCCGACCCGACGGCCCCGAACTGGTGGATTCTCGGCGGCGGGCTGCTGTTCGTCGTGTTCACCGTCGGTATGGGCCTGAACGACATCCCGTACAACCAGGAAATCATCTTCGCGGGCTCGCTCGCGATCGTAGTGTTCCTGATGCGGCGGTTGCTCGGCACGCTGGACGTGACGGCACGCCGCACGCTGCTCGGCACGGCGATCGTGATCTTCGTTTACCGGGCAATGCCCGCAGCCGGGGCGGGGGCGAGCTGGTGGGAGATCGACGTGCTGGGCTTCGACCAGCGTTTCCTGTCGGTCCTGTCGCTGATCGCGAGCAGCCTGACACTGCTCGGCATGTTCCTGTTCCGCCGCTTCATGGCGGAGCGCTCGATCGCCTACGTGGTGGTGTTCCTCACCGTTGCAGGGACGCTGCTGAGCGTGCCCCTGATCGGCATGTACTACGGCCTGCACGAATGGACGGCGCGCCTCACCGGCGGGGTGGTAGACGCGCGTTTCATCGCGGTGGTCGACACCGCGCTGACCTCGCCGCTCGGCCAGATCGCCATGATCCCGATGCTCGCCTGGATCGCGAACTCGGCGCCGGCGAACCTCAAGGCGACCTTCTTCGCGGTGATGGCGTCGTTCACCAATCTGGCGCTTTCGCTGGCCCAGCTCGGCACCAAGTACGCCAACCGGGTGTTCACGGTGAGCCGCGAGGTGCGCGACCCGGCCACCGGCGCGGTCAGCGTCCCGGCGGATTACAGCGACCTCGGCGTGCTGCTGATTGCGGTGACCTTGATTGGCTTCGTGCTGCCGATCGCGGCGGTGCTTCTCATCCGGCGCACGCACCTGCAGAGCGCATAGGGCGCGGGCGCCGACGTGCGGACCGGCGGCGGCGAGCAGCGCCCGCCGCAAGGTCCGCACTACCTACGGGTGCCGCAGCGTCTCGATCATGTAGCTGCGGATCGCCTCGGCATCCGCGGGGAGCACCGCCATCCGGCTCTCGCGCTCGAGCAGGTCCTGGAAGGGTGCCGGCAGCGGGACGCTGCGACCGATCGCGCCGGTCACCGCCTCGCTGAATTTCGCCGGGTGCGCGGTGGCCAGGCAGATCGCGTCGGGTACCCCGACGGCCTGCGCGGCCGCGACCCCGACCGCGGTGTGCGGGTCGAGGATGTAGCCCGTCCGCTCGTAGACCTCGCGGATTGTCGCGACCGTCTGCTCCTCGCCGACGGCGGTGCTCGCAAAGTCGGCGCGGGCCTGCCGGTGCTTCGCCTCGCTGACGCTCAGCCGTCCCGTGACGCCGAAGCCGTCCATCAACGCCTTCACGGCGCCGGCGTCGCCGTCCATCAAATAGAACAGGTAGCGCTCAAAGTTCGACGATACCTGGATGTCCATGGCCGGGCTCACCGTGGCGTAGACCTGGCCCGACGCGTAGGCGCCGCTGCTGATGAAGCGTGCGAGGATGTCGTTGCGGTTGGTGGCGAGCACGAGCTGGTCGACCGGAAGCCCCATGCGCTTCGCGACGTACCCGGCGAAGATGTCGCCGAAGTTGCCCGTGGGGACCGAGAAGCTCACCCGCCGGCCCGGGTCACCGCCGCTGACGCGTCCCCAGGCATAGAAGTAGTAGACGATCTGGGCCGCGATGCGCGCCCAGTTGATCGAGTTCACCGCGCCGAGCCGGTACTGGTCCTTGAAGGCCAGGTCGCCGAACAGGGCCTTCACGATGCGCTGGGCGTCGTCGAACGTGCCGTCGATCGCGATGTTGTGGACGTTCGCGTCGAGCACCGTGGTCATCTGCTTCTCCTGCACCGGTGAGACCCGGTTGTGCGGGTGCAGGATGAAGATGTCGATGCCGCGCTTGCCGCGCACGCCGTAGATCGCCGCCGAGCCCGTGTCCCCCGAGGTCGCGCCCAGGATGTTCAGGTGCCCGCCGTCGCGCGCCAGGAGGTACTCGAACAGGTTGCCGAGCAGCTGCAGGGCAACGTCCTTGAACGCCAGCGTGGGGCCGTGGAAAAGCTCGAGGATCCGCAGCCCTCCGACGCTGACCACCGGGGTCACCTCCGGGTGGGTGAAGGTGCCGTAGGAGCGCTCGACCAGGCGGGCGAGATCGGCGCGCGGTATGTCGTCCTCCGCGACGAACCGGCCGATGACCTCGAGGGCGAGCGACGGGAACGGCAGCCTCGCCCAGGCGGCGAGCGTGGCGGCGTCGACGGCGGGGATGCGCTCGGGCAGCAGCAGGCCGCCGTCCGTCGCCAGGCCCATCATCACGGCCTGGGAAAAGCTCACCGGGGCGACGCCGCCGCGGGTGGAGAGGTACTGCATCGGGCGACTCCTGTCGTCGATCGTCTTCAGGACCTTAGATTGGCGCGCCCGGAGAGACTCGAACTCCCGACCACCTGGTTCGAAGCCAGGGACTCTATCCAGCTGAGCTACGGGCGCTCTGGAAGGCTGGGAAGTCTACCAGAGGCGGGTCCCCAAACCGGCGTGGCGATCTGCCTCCATCTTGTCTAGGATCGGCCCCCAGCACGATGGTTTCCGACCAGGTTTCCGACGTCCGGTTGGCCGGTTGGCGCTGCCTGCGGGGAGGAGGCGACATGACGGTTGGTCGAGGATTCACGGACATAGCCATCGGGACCGCGTTGGCCCTGGCGGTCTTGAGCGGCTGTGCTTCCCAGCCGGTCGGCAGCTCCGCCTCCGACCCGGGTACTGGCAGCGCGACGCCGACGGCGACGCCGAAGAGCAAGCAGACGCGGCAGGCGGCGAGGCCTCAGCCGGCGACCCGCGACTACCGGGCCGCTGTGGTGACCGGTGACTTCGCCGGCGATCCGGACGTCGATCGCTTCGTCGGCCGCATGACGACGACCCACGGCTTCTCCCGGGAATACCTCGCCGGCGTGCTCTCGCAGGCCGAACGCAAGCAGTGGATCCTCGACCAGCTGGACCGCGAGCGTCCCACCGGAGCGCTGCCGCGCCCGGGCGGCTGGTCGCGCTACCGCGAGAAGTTCGTCACCGACCGCCACATCTCGGGCGGCGTGGAGTTCTGGCGCGAGAATGCGCGGGAGCTGGACCGTGCGTCACGGCAGTACGGCGTGCCGCCCGAGTACATCGTCGGCATCATCGGCGTCGAGACCTACTACGGCCGGAACGTCGGCACCTTCCGCGTCATCGACGCGCTCTCGACGCTCGCATTCGAATACCCCCGGCGGGCCGACTACTTCTCGGGCGAGCTCGAGAACTTTCTGGTCATGACCCGCGACGAGCGGGTCGACCCACTTTCGCCCAAGGGCTCCTATGCCGGTGCGATGGGGCTCGGGCAGTTCATGCCGTCGAGCTTCCTGAGTTGGGCGGTCGACTTCGACGGCGACGGCCACAAGGACCTGTGGGAGCCGGCGGACGCAATCGGCAGCGTTGCCAACTACTTCAAGGCGCACGGTTGGCACAGTGGCCAGCCGGTGGTGACGGCAGCGGCGGCCACGGGCGGGCGGGCCCGGATGCTCGACGCCGGGTTCGACACCAGCTACTCGCTCTCGATGCTCGCGAGCCACGATATCCGGCCGGCGTCGCAGGCCGCGCAGCGCGACGAGCTGCGGCTGCTGCGCCTGAGCACCTACTCGGGTGACGAGTACTGGCTGGGCTACCACAATTTCTACGTGATCACGCGCTACAACCACAGCACCAACTACGCGATGGCTGTGCACCAGCTCGCGCAGGCGATCAAGCAGCGTTACGGCGCGATGATGGTGGCGCAGCGGTAGACGGCGGCCGCGCGCACGGGAACGGCGGCCACGGGTCGCCCTGAGGTTCGCCGCCTCTCGGCGTTCCCGCCGATCCGCAGCGGCGCAATGCCGGACGAGGCGTCCCACGGGCGCGAGTTCACAGGAGGACGAGCGTGTTCGAGTCCGCCGAATTGGGCCACGAGATCAGCAAGGAGATCTACGAGGCCGAAGTGCCCAAGCTGCGTGAGGCCCTCCTCGACGCCCAGTACGACCTGAAGGCCGCGAATGACTTCCCGGTCCTGGTCATCATCGGCGGGATCGAGACCGCCGGTAAGAGCGAGACGGTTCAGACCCTCAACGAATGGATGGACCCGCGGTTCATTCACACCCACGGGTTCCTGCTGCCCACCGGTGAAGAGGCGGAGCGGCCGTCGATGTACCGGTTCTGGCGGGCGCTGCCGCCGAAGGGCAGCATCGGCATCTTCTTCGGGTCCTGGTACTCGCTTCCGATGCTGGCGCGGGTCTTCGGCCGGACCGACGACGACGCATTGCGCGAGTCGATCGCGGAGATACGTCACCTCGAGCGGATGCTGCACAACGAGGGCGTGCTGGTCCTGAAGTTCTGGCTGCACGTCACCAAGCGCGAGCAGAACAAGCGCCTGCGTCGCCTGGAAAAGGACCCGGACACCCGGTGGCGGGTCACCAAGGCGCACAAGCTGCTGGCCGAGCGGTACGACGAGGCGGTGGCGATCGCGGAGACGATGATTCGCGAGACCAGCACCGGCGAGGCCCCCTGGATCGTCGTCGACGGTTCCGACCACCGTTACCGCACCCTGACCGTGGGCAGGGTGCTGCTCGAGGCGATGCGCCGCAGGCTCGACAGCGCGGCCAGGGCGCAGCTGGTGACCGCCCCGCCGGTGGTCTCACAGGTCGACAACGTCAAGCTGATACGCGAGCTCGACCTGTCGCAGTCGCTTGCCAAGGACGAGTACCGCAAGGAGCTGGAGGAGCAGCAGCAGCGCTTTGGCCGGAAGGTCCGGTCGAAGAAGTTCCGCAAACGCTCGCTGATCCTGGCCTTCGAGGGCTCCGATGCCGCGGGCAAGGGCGGGGCAATCCGCCGCGTCACCGGCGCACTGGATGCGCGCCTGTACCGGGTCGTTCCGGTCGCGGCCCCGACCGAGGAAGAACAGGCGCAGCCTTATCTGTGGCGTTTTTGGCGACACGTTCCGGGGCATGAGGGCATCGTCATCTTCGACCGCACCTGGTACGGCCGGGTGCTGGTCGAGCGGGTCGAGGGTTTGTGCACGGAAGCCGAGTGGATGCGCGCCTACGACGAGATCAACGAGTTCGAGGAACAGCTCGTCGAGAACGGCGCGGTGATTTGCAAGTTCTGGCTGCAGATCGGCAAGGACGAACAGCTGCGCCGCTTTCAGGAGCGCGAGCAGACCGGGTTCAAGCGCTTCAAGATCACGCCGGAGGACTGGCGCAACCGGGAGAAGTGGGAGGCCTACGAGCAGGCGGTCGCCGACATGGTGGATCGGACCTCCACGCGGCTCGCCCCCTGGACCCTGGTCGAGGCCAACGACAAGTATTTCGCGCGCGTCAAGGTGCTGCGGACCATCTGCCGCGCGCTCGACGCGGCGTTGTAGGTAGCGCCCATGGCCGAGACGGTCGTCGAGCTTCGTTCCGTCACGAAGCGCTATGGACGGCAGATCGTGCTCGAAGGCGTCGATCTGGCCATCCGGCGCGGCGAGTTTCTGACCCTGCTCGGACCCTCGGGCTGCGGCAAGACGACGATCCTGCGTCTGATTGCGGGGTTCGAGGCGCCGACGGCTGGCGAGGTCTGGCTGGAGGGCGTCGACGTGACCGCGCTGCCGCCGAACAGCCGGCAGGTCAACACCGTGTTCCAGTCCTACGCGCTCTTTCCGCACCTCAGCGTGTTCGACAACGTGGCCTTCGGCCCCCGGCTCGCGGGCGATCGCGGCGCCGCGCTGGAGCGCAAGGTCCGCGAGACCCTCGCGACCGTGCAGCTCGAAGACTATGCCGAGCGGCGGCCGAGCCAGCTCTCGGGAGGGCAGCAGCAGCGCGTCGCCATTGCCCGGGCCATCGTCAATCACCCGAGCGTGCTGCTGCTCGACGAGCCGCTGTCGGCCCTCGACTACAAGCTGCGCAAGGCGATGCAGATCGAGCTCAAGCAGCTGCAGCGCCGGCTGGGCATCACCTTCGTGTTCGTGACCCACGACCAGGAGGAGGCCCTGTCGATGTCCGACCGGATCGTGGTGCTCGATGCGGGCCGCATCCAGCAGATCGGCTCGCCCCGGAGCATCTACGAGACGCCGGCCAACCTGTTCGTGGCCGGCTTCGTCGGGGAGATCAATCTCCTGCCCGCGCTGGTGCAGGAGGTCGCCGACGCCGGCCTCGACATCACCATCGAGGGGCACCGGATGCGCCTGCCCCAGGCGACCGCGATCAAGACGGTGCCCCGGGCGGGCGAGGCGGTCTATGTGGGGGTGCGGCCGGAGGACCTGCGCATCTGGCGCGACGTCGAGGTGACCGACGCGCTCCGGCCGAGCCTGTTTCCCGCCGTCATCGACGAGGTCATCTACAAGGGCAGCACCGTCGACCTGCAGGTCCGTCTGCCGGCCAGCGGCACCCGGCTGTCGACCACGCAGTTCTTCAACGAGGACGACCCGGCGATCACCGAGCTCGACTTCGCCGCCGGCGAGCGGGTGTACGTGAGCTGGGTGCCCGGTTGGGAGGTGGTGCTGCCCCATGGGTGACCGACCGGCCAAGGCGCGCGGCGAGGCCCGTGCGTCGGACGGCAACGGGCCGCGGGAGCAGGCCGGCGGATTTCGCCGGGTGGCGATCGGCACCACCTGGGTCTGGCTCCTCGTGTTCGCGCTGGTCCCCAACCTGCTCGTCGTCGCGGTCAGCCTGCTCGAGCGCGGCGAGCACGAGTTCGTTCACCTCGTCCTGTCGACGGACAGCTATGTCCGGTTGCTCGATCCCCTCTATGCCGGCGTCTTCTGGTCGTCGTTCCGGCTCGCCGCAATCGCGACCCTCGTCTGCCTGCTGATCGCCTATCCCTTCGCGCTCGCCCTGGCCCGCGCACCGCTGCGCTGGCGTCCGGCGCTGCTCGCCCTGGTGGTCATCCCGTTCTGGACCTCCTCGCTGGTGCGGACCTACGCCCTCGTCATCCTCATAAAGACCGAAGGACTCTTGAACGCCGTCCTGCTGGGCGCGGGGTTCGTCGACGAGCCGCTCGAGATCCTCTACACCGAGCTCGCGGTGTTGATCGGCTTCGTCTACACCGAGCTGCCCTTCATGGTGCTGCCGCTCTATGCCGCCATGGAGAAGCTCGACTGGCGTCTCGTCGAGGCGGCGCGCGACCTGGGGGCTGGCGCCTGGTCCGTGCTCTGGCGCGTGCTCGTTCCGCTCACGCTCCCGGGCATCATCGCCGGCGCGATGCTCGTGTTCCTGCCGGCGCTCGGCATGTTCTACGTTGCCGACGTGCTCGGCGGGGCGAAGGAGCTGCTGATCGGCAACCTGATCCGCGACCAGTTCCTCTCGGCCCGCGACTGGCCGTTCGGCGCCGCGGCGAGCGTGGTCGTCACCCTGCTCATGGCGGCCCTGATCGGCGTCTACGCCCTGAGCCAGCGTCGCCTCGACGCCAAGGGAGCGCCGTGATCCGGGTCGTCTCGCGGACCTATCAGGGGCTGGTCTACCTGCTCCTGTACCTGCCGATCGCCGTACTGATCGCGTTCTCGTTCAACGATTCGCGCTCGTCGCTGACCTGGCGCGGGTTCACGACGGACTGGTACGCGAAGCTGATCGAGGACGGCGACCTGCTCGCGGCGGCGGGAAACTCGGCCATCGTGGCGCTTCTCGCGGCGACCTGTGCGACGGTCGTCGGCACGCTGACTGCGCTCGCGCTCTATCGCTACCGCTTTCGCGGCAAGCCCCTCGCCGAGGGGCTGGTGTTCGTGCTCATCATGGCGCCCGAGATCGTCATGGGGATATCGCTGCTGATCCTGTTCGTTGCACTCGGAATCGGCCTCGGCTTCACCACTGTCCTGCTTGCCCACGTCACCTTCTGCCTGCCGTTCGTGACCGTGACGGTGCTGGCCCGGCTCAACGGCTTCGACCGGCATCTGGTGGAGGCCGCGCAGGACCTCGGGGCGAGCGAGCTGCAGACCGTCGCACGCGTCATCCTGCCGATGGCGGCACCCGCCCTCGCCGCCGGCTGGCTGCTTTCTTTCACGTTGTCTCTCGACGACGTGATCATCACGACCTTCGTGGCGGGGCCGGACTACGAGCTGCTGCCGCTCAAGCTGTACTCTATGGTGCGCCGAGGGGTCACGCCCGAGATCAACGCGCTGAGCACGGTGCTGTTCGTGCTCACGCTCGTGGTCGCAGGCCTCGCCCAGCGGCTGCTCCAGCGCCAGTGACCAATCCTCTATAGGAGACCGGGATGAAACGCCTTGTCCTCGCCTTTCTGGGACTCTTCGCCCTCAACGTGCAGGCCGCCGAGCAGCTCATCGTCTACAACTGGGCCGACTATCTGCCAAAGGAGGTTCTCACCCGGTTCACCAAGGAGACCGGTATCAAGGTCAAGTACTCGACGTACGACACCAACGAGGTGATGTACGCCAAGGTCAAGACCCTGGGCGGTGGCGGCTATGACATCGTCGTGCCATCGACCTACTACGTGGACCGGATGCGCAAGGAGGGACTGCTCGCGGAGCTCGACAAGTCGAAGCTCCCGAACCTGAAGAACCTCGACCCGAAGGTGATGAACCAGCCGTATGACCCGGGCAACGCCTACAGCGTGCCCTATCTGTGGGGCTCGACCGGGATCGCGGTCCGGCCGGACCGCAAGGGCAACGCGCCGGACGTGAAGAGCTGGGCCGACCTGTGGCGCCCCGAGCTCAAGCGGCAGCTGCTGCTGATCGACGACGTGCGCGAGGTGTTCATGATGGCGCTGCGGGTCCTGGGCTACTCAGGCAATACCCGCAGCGAGGCGGAGATCGAGGCCGCCTACAACAAGCTGAAGGAGCTGATGCCCAACGTGAAGGTGTTCAACGCCGAGTCGCCGAAGGACGCCTATCTGTCGGGCGAGGTGCGCGTCGGCATGATCTGGAACGGCGAGGCCTTCATGGCGCAGAAGGAGGTCAAGGACCTGCGTTTCGTAATGCCGACCGAGGGGCCGTCGCTCTGGATGGACAACCTCGTGATCCCGAAGAGGGCGCCGAACCCGGAGGCCGCGCACAGGTTCATCGACTTCCTGCTGCGTCCCGAGATCGCCAAGCTCATCACCGAGGAGGTCGGGTACACGAGCCCCAATCTCGCGGCGATCGCGCTGCTTCCAGAGAAGGTGCGGAACAACCGCACGGCGTACCCGTCGCCGGAGGACCTGGCGAAGGGCGAGTTCCAGGTCGACGTGGGTGATGCCTTGCCCTTGTATGAGAAGTACTGGCAGCGGCTGAAGGCCGGGAAGTAGGTGGCGGCCGCGGGGCCGCGCTAGCGCCTCAGCGTGGCCACCGCGGCGCGAGTGGCAGGCGGCTCCGCCGGCTCGGCGACCCGCTGGGGCGACGGGCAGAGCTCCTGTATCGACACGGGGTAGGGGTTCGCCTTGTTGTAGGGTGGCTCCCAGGCCTTCTTGTCCTTCTTCCAGTCGGCGAGCGGCATGACGAAGGGAAGGTGGCCGTGGGGCCGGAACCACGAATCGACGGACCACAGCTTTCCGTCGTTCTTGTCGGTGACGACTGCGGTCCAGTGCACGGCGTGGAAATCCATGAGGTTCCGCACCTCGGGGTTGGTCACCGAGAAACCGGTCAGCTGCCCGAGGTCCTGCAGTATCCGCAGATAGGTGGTCGTGTTGGTGGAGCTGTCGACACAGTCGAGGCGCCCCTCCACGTCGCGGTCGAACTCGTTGATCTCGCGGTCGTTCGCGAGGTCGGGAATGTATTTCTGAGCGACCAGCTGCAGCTGCCAGATGCCGACACGCAGCCTCTGCACGCGGTCGTGAAACGAGTCGCCGACGCACTGCGTGAGATAGCCCTTCACGTTCGCAATGTCGGCGGCGCTGAATGTTACGAACTCTCTACTCGAGCAGGACCAGTTGTAACAGACCCGCAGTGTGATCGAGCCGTCCTTGTTGATCCGATACTCCGAGGGAAGAGGGCGGGTGATAGGATCCAAGCCGTCGTCCTTCGCCCGCCCCCAGCCGGCATCGAGTGGACCCGGCAGGGTGGCGCCGAGAAGGCCCGCCAGCAGCAGGTAGCTGAGCGAAAAAATGGACTGAGTTTTCAGCATATCAGCGAAAGCTCATGAAACGATGGAAAGGATTTGCAACGGATAAAGGAATTATCTATAAATAACAAGCCATTCAACCACTCCAAGGAACTGCAAATGAA
>Ga0208980_10002555_pt1 | contig 11001 bp, 9 predicted proteins | sample WetSurMetagenome_3_FD_187993 | JGI IMG/M metagenome (GOLD analysis project Ga0208980, IMG submission 187993) | Wetland microbial communities from Twitchell Island in the Sacramento Delta, sample from surface sediment Aug2011 Site A1 Bulk (version 2) | ecosystem: Environmental > Aquatic > Marine...
ATGAAGTGAACGGCTCTGTATATTTTGATGTTCTCAAGTACAACAAAAAGTACACATACGGAAAACTCTCAGGAAGGATCCTTGAGGATCTTCAAGCCAACACTCGCGACCTGGAGGGACAGGATGAGAAAAGGAATCCTTATGATTTTGCCCTCTGGAAAAAAGCCACACCGGAACACCTTATGCGGTGGCCCTCCCGCTGGAGTGACGGCTATCCGGGATGGCACCTCGAATGTTCTGCCATGAGCATTAAATATCTCGGAGAGGTTTTTGACATTCATGGGGGAGGGATGGATCTCCTGTTTCCTCACCATGAGTGCGAAATAGCGCAATCGACGGCTGCTCAGGGAAAAGAGTCGGTCAGGTATTGGATGCATAATAATATGATCACCATCAACGGTCAGAAAATGGCCAGATCGCTGGGAAATTTCATCACACTTGATGAGCTTTTTAATGGGAATCACCCGCTTCTTAAACAAGCATATAGTCCTATGACAATAAGGTACTATATTCTTACAGCTCATTATCGAAGTACTTTGGATTTCTCAAATGAAGCACTTCAGGCTGCTGAGATCGGGCTTCAGAAATTGATGAAAAGTGTGACCACATTATCTAAAATCAAAACCTCCTTGGTTTCAACACAAAGTGTAAAAATATTAATTGATAAGTGCTACGAAGCAATTAATGATGATTTGGATACACCTTCTCTTTTAGCTAATCTTTTTGATATAGTGAGATATATTAATTCCATCAATGACGGTAAAGAGGGAATAAGTAAAGAAGATCTTTCCGAATTAATAAAATATTTCAATGCATTTGTTTTTGACATCCTGGGGTTAAAGGATGAGACCACTTCAAAGAGTGATGAAAAGTTGACCGGGGAGTTGATGAAGATCATTATCGGCTTAAGGCAGGATGCAAAAGATAAAAAAGAGTGGGCGGCTTCTGACAAGATCAGGGAAGATCTCAGGAATGCGGGGATCATTCTGAAAGACACGAAGGAAGGGGCGGATTGGGAGAAGGGTTAAAAAGAAAATTCTTAAATGTCTAAGAATATTTACAAATCAGCCGAAATATATATTGGAAGAATCCCAATAGGAGGAGACAATCCGATTCGTCTGCAGTCGATGACCAATACTGATACGCTCGATACCCGGGCTTCTGTTGAACAGTGTATCAGGATCATTGAAGCCGGAGCAGATTATGTCAGGCTTACTGCCCAGGGCATAAAAGAAGCTGAGAACCTCGCAAATATTAAAAAAGAACTTCAGAAGGCAGGCTTTGAAAATCCTCTCATTGCCGATATCCATTTCAATCCTGCAGCCGCAGAAACGGCAGCCCGGATTGTTGAAAAAGTAAGGATCAATCCCGGTAACTATGCCGATAAAAGAGCTTCATTCATTAAAGCCGAATTCACCGAGAAGGAATATAATGAAGAGCTTGAGAGAATACATGAGCGGCTTCTTCCGCTTATTAAAGTCTGCAAAGAAAACAAAACTGTTATCAGGCTCGGCATCAATCACGGTTCACTTTCGGACCGGATAATGACACGCTATGGGAATACTCCTGAAGGAATGGTTATTTCGGCAATGGAGTTTTTAAAGATCTTCCGGGCTGAGAATTTCTATGATCTTGTGCTCTCAATGAAATCGTCTGACACTGTTGTTTTGATTGAGTCAAACAGGCTTCTGGTACGTGAAATGCAAAAAGAAGATATAGCATTTCCTATTCACCTTGGTGTGACTGAGGCAGGCGAGGGTGAAGACGGGAGAATAAGATCAGCTGCTGGAATAGGTGCTCTCCTCTCCGAGGGAATTGGCGATACAATAAGAGTGTCGCTTACAGAAGATCCGGAAAATGAAATTCCTGTTGCAAAAGAGATCCTGGATTTTCTTACCGGTGATGCAGCCCGTGTTATTGATCCTTCTCCTATTTTATCTTTTAAAAGAAGGGATACTCTATACAATCCTGAAGTTGTTGTCTGTGATTCCGGAAATTTCATTTCTGAATCAGGGGATCTCTACAAAGGAGAGGTGCTTACTTTCAATGCTGGGAATCCGCTGATGATTTCTGAAAATCTGAAATCCGGGATCATCGTGAATCCGATTTTTGATGAAGATGACCCTGTAAAGCTGGCTATTGATGCCGCTTCTTTGCTTGGAAGATATTTCATCCTGAAACAACCGGACGGTATCTGCATTACAAACAGGGGAAAAGTCCAGGGAGAAAAACTTAAAGAGATCTCATTTGCTATACTCCAGGCAACAGAAGCAAGAATAACGCGCAACAGATATATCTCCTGTCCCACCTGCGGACGGACAAAATTCAATCTACAGGAAGCTGTACAGGAAGTTAAATCTGCAACCGGTCATTTGACCGGCTTGAAAATTGCAGTGATGGGATGCATCGTCAACGGCCCGGGTGAAATGGCCGGCGCAGATTATGGCTATGTCGGCGCCGGTGAAGGTAAGGTGCATATTTACAGGGGAACTGTACCTGTAAAGAAAAATGTTCCTGTGGAGGAGGCGGTGGAAGAGTTGTTGAGGCTGATCGAAGAGGATCAAACCAACCTGTAATCCAGTTGCTTTTTCTGCAGATCTGCTTTTACGACTTCAATTGTTACCCTGTCGCCAAGAGTATAAACCTTGCCGCTCATACGTCCCCGGAGACAATAATTTTCCTCATCGTATTCATAAAAATCATCACCCAGTTCGCGGATATTGACCATGCCTTCACACTGATTTTCAATTATTTCCACATAAATACCCCATTCAGTTACACCTGAGATAACACCATCGAAATGTTTGCCGAGCTTATCGCTCATGAACTCAACCTGTTTGTATTTCACCGATGCCCTCTCAGCTTCTGCAGCAAGTCTCTCCATCTTTGAGGAGTGTTGACAGAGCTTTTCATATTTTTCAGGTCCGCCCGGGTTCTCTTCAGCAAGATACATGGTTAACAGCCTGTGGACCATCATGTCGGGATACCTTCTGATAGGAGAAGTAAAATGGGTGTAATGTTTGAATGCAAGTCCATAATGTCCGATATTTTCGGTTGAATAGACTGCCTTGGCCATCGAACGAAGGGCCAGAGTCTCAATGATGTTCTGCTCTTTTTTCCCCACTACAGAATTAAGCAGCTTGTTCATAGCTTTCGGAAGAGATGCTTTTTCATCTTCAATAAGCTTATATCCGAAGCGTGTCACGAAATGACTGAAATTGTCGATCTTTTCGGGATCCGGTTTGTCATGGATACGGTATACAAATGTTTTCCCTTTAAGCTTCTTCCCAACATACTCTGCAACATGCCTGTTTGCAAGGAGCATAAACTCCTCGATAAGCTGGTTGGCAGTTCCCATATCGCGGAATTTAATACCCAGAGGTTTCCCATTTTCGTCAAGGTCGAACTGAACTTCAATTTTCTCAAAATAAAAAGCTCCGGCAGAAAAACGCTTCGCTCTCAGTTTTTGTGCAAGATCATGAAGAAGGAGGATCTGTTCTTTCATATCTCCTTCTCCCTTGTCAATGACCTCCTGAGCTTCATTATAGGAGAATCGCCTGTCGGAATTTATGATTGTCCTGCCGAACCATTCATTTAGCACTTCGGCTTTTTCGTTCATTTCAAAGACGGCAGCATAAGTAAGCTTGTCTTCTTTGGGATTCAGGGAACAGATATGATTTGAAAGTCTTTCTGGAAGCATTGGTACCACCCTGTCGACAAGATAGACTGATGTGGCCCGTTGTCTTGCTTCTTCTTCAGTCAGCATTCCGGGTTTAACATAATGTGTCACATCGGCAATATGAACACCTATCTCCCAGTTGCCGTTATCGAGCTTTCTGAGTGAAAGTGCATCATCAAAGTCGCGGGCATCCGACGGGTCGACTGTGAATGTCGGGATACTTCTGAAATCGCGGCGTGATTTTACATCAGCATCGTTTATTTCTGAAGGAATTTTTTCAGAGTCGGCTTCAACCTCATCAGTAAAATGATAAGGCAGTTCAAATTCTGCGAGTATGGCATGCATCTCAGTCTCATGCAACCCGGGATCGCCAAGAACATTAATAATCTCCGCTACAGGATTTTTTGATTTTGGATTCCAGTCAATGACTTTTGCAACAGCCTTCTGTCCCTGTTTTGCTCCATTCAGTTTTGATGAAGGGATGAAAAGGTCAAACGGCATATTCTTGTTATCGGGCATGAGAAACGCAAAATTGGGCATTATCTCAATGGTGCCGACAAATGTGGTTCTCCATCTTTCAAGTATTTCAACGACCTCTCCTTCAGGCCTCGCTCCTTTCCTTTTAGCAAAAAGCCATACCTTCACCTTATCTCCATGAAGGGCAGTACGCAGGTTTTTAGCTGAGACAAAAACGTCATCTTCGATCTCTTCAGATGAAATAAATCCATATCCCATACGTGTCATGTCGACAGTGCCGGTTATATACCCACGGCTTGCCTTAGCCTTGTATTTTCCTTCATATACTTCCTTGAGAGTGCCCTTATTTGAAAGCTCTTTGAGAATCTCCGAAACCATCTGTTTTTCGGACGGATCAGTAATATTAAGACGCTTTGCCAGCTGCTTATAGTTAAATCCCTGCTCAGGACTTTTTGAAAGCATTATCTGTATTTGTTCCGATACCGATTCTTTTGACAATCCCGATCTTTTCCCCTTTTTACCCTTCTTCCTGCTCATAATTCAGATTTTTGCGAAGGTACAAAAATGAACATGAAATGTAGTATATTTGATAAACAGAGAAGGAAAACTAAAATACAATGATCAGCCTGAACAGCGTTGTATCACAGTCGCCGTCAATTGTTACAAGGAAAACCGGTAATGAGTATGTGCTCGTCCCGATCGCAAATAATATAGCCGACATGAACAGTGTTTATACCCTTAATGAAACCGGGGCATTCCTGTGGGAACAGATTGATGGTAAAAAGAGCGTAAAGGATCTGATCGAAGCCGTCGTTGCGGAATATGAAGTTGATGAAAAAACTGCAATGGAGGATGTTTTGTCATTTATCGAAGAAATGAGTAAATACCTTATTATTTAGAACTCCTAAAATTGAACCTCCTTTGTGCTCTTAGTGTGCACTTTGTGTTCTTTGTGGTTATATCTTTTTTACCACAAAGGCACACAAAGGATTTCACAAAGGGACACAATGGAAAATCCAATAATGAAGAGTTACAGTTTAAATATTGCCAATTATCTAATCAGATTTGAAAATGAATCTGAAGCCCTGGATCTGGTTCCGGGAGAAAGATTCCTTAGAAATATTTACACAGGCAGCGATTCTGACATAATAATAAGTGTTCATTCCGGGAAGTTCATGATGCCGGCTGATGCAGAAAAAGTTTTTGATGCTCCTTATTTTGAAGAAATAAATGGCATCAGGACAAAGAAGAGCAATAAATTCTGGAGCATTCATAAAAGCAATGATGTGCTTTTTATAAAAACAACATTCCCCCTGTCATCTGAAAAGAAATCGGCAATACTGAAGTTTTCCTTTTCATCCAAAGAATGGGATCTTTGGTTCGACGGTGCCGGGAAAGAAGCTGATCCTCTGGAATATCCACTCGACGGACTGATCCTATATTACCTGACCGCCATCAATAGTGATATAATGATCCATGCTTCAGGTGTGAACCATGAAGGTCATGGGTATCTTTTCAGCGGTGTGTCGGGTAAGGGAAAGACCACCATGGCAAAGCTGTGGGACAACGCCGGCGCTAAGGTAATTCATGACGACCGGCTTATTATACGCAATACCGGTGATGGCTATAAAATGTTCAATACCCCGGTCTATAATAATGATGAGCCTAAAGAATCGACGCTAGACAGGATATTTCTTATAGAACACGGAAGAAAAAATGAAATTATCCCTGCCGGCGGTGCAGCAGCTGTAAGCATGGTAATGGCAAATTGTATCCAGCATAACTGGAACCAGGAAATAGTTACCCGTCTTATTGATTCTGTTTCAGCCTTATGCAAAGCCGTCCCTGTTGTCAGACTTCCTTTTCTGCCCGACAGAAGTATAATTGACATGATCCTGGAAAATGAATAAAACACCTGATAACCATATTATTGTTAAGAATATAGGATTCTCTCTGCTTGCAGAAGGAACTACCCTCAGGATCAGGGCTGACGGCTACAGCATGTATCCTTCAATAAAACCCGGATCAGTGGTTCTGATCGAACCGTTTCCCGGGTGTTCTTCCCCTTCCCCGGGAGAGATAATAGCCTGGAAGCGTGAAGCAGGATTCGTGGTTCACAGGCTTGTTAGAATAATCCGGGAAGGAAATACTACAAATTTCTTTACAAGAGGAGATAGTTGTGCTTACGAGGATCAGCCGATAAATCCTGACCAGATCGCCGGCAAGGTGGTTCAGGTTGAGACCATTACGGGCAGTATAATATCTTCAGGAAATGAATTGGTCCGCAAACCTTCTTATCTTTATAACAGATTAGTTGTTTGGATATTGGTGAGGCTTAGAAGAGTATTTAATGGTAAATAAATTTAAATATTTCCGGGAATCAATAAAGCTTGTGTGGAGATCTGCTCCGGGATGGACACTTGCCAATATCTTCATATCAGTATTGCAAAGCGCCCTTCCGCTGTTTCTGATCTGGCTGATCAAAGCTGTAATAGATCGAATAACCGACGCAGCATCTTCAGATTCCGGGAGTGATTTCATTATTGTTCTATGGCCTGTTATTGCTGTTGTGCTTGTCTGGTTTTTCGACGAAGCTGCAACAGATCTTGGAAGCTACGTCCGTAAAAAACAGTCTGTGAAGCTCGAGTCATATATGTACGGACTTCTTCATGAGAAAGCTATAAAACTGGACCTGATCTATTTCGAGCGCCCCGATTATTTTGACTCTCTTGCCCGGGCATCACGGGATGCACCATGGAGGCCAAATAATATCCTCAACAATTTAATTTCTATGTTCAGGGGGCTTCTGTCGCTGGTACTGATGGCAGTTGTACTTGCTTTTCTCCACTGGACAATCGTATTGCTTCTTCTTGTGGTTAATATCCCCGGAATATGGCTTCGCCTTCATTATGCTGGTGTTCTCTATAATTTCAGGAAGGAACAAACTCCTGAAGCAAGAAAGACAGCATACTTCAACTGGCTCCTTACAGGCGACCGGCCTTCAAGGGAGATACGTCTGTTCGGACTGGGCAATTATTTCATTTCTCTTTTTAAAAAGTCCTTTCAGAAAACAAAAGAGGAAGAAATCAGGATTATAAAGAAGAGGACTTTGATAGAGCTTATCTCAGACCTGGTAAAGGCTGCGGCACTCCTTCTTACACTGCTTTATATTGCTAGAGAGACCATTCAGGGTGCACTTACACTCGGGCAGATGGCCATGTTCCTCCTGGCATTCAGGCAGGGAATGGTCTCAATCAAGGATCTGTTCGGATCCCTTGCAGGTCTTTATGAAGACAGTCTGTTCATTGGTGACACATTTGAATTTCTTAACCTTAAGGAAAACATAACTGCCGTGCCTCCTGTTGTTGATGTAAAAGACCTGAGTAAAAGCATCAGTACGGAGAACCTGTCATTCACATATCCCGGGAACAATGAAAAGACCATTGACAATTTCACTTTTGAGATCAGGAAGGGTGAAATAATTGCGATCGTTGGTCCCAACGGTGCCGGAAAAAGCACGCTTGTAAGGCTCCTGAGCCGGCTTTATGATCCGGATTCGGGTACTGTGAAATTTGATGGAAACGATATCAGGCATATAGATCCGGGCCGTTACAGAAAAATGTTTTCTGTTGTATTTCAGGATTTCATGCTTTATAATCTTGATGCCGGAGAGAATATCCGGCTCGGGAATATCGAAATTAAAAATCCTGAAGAAAAGATCATAGCTTCTGCCTCTGTGTCGGGCATTAACGATCTTATTAAAAATCTGCCAAATGGCTATTCGACAGTAATTGGCACTCTTTTCGACGACAGCCGCGAGCTCAGCTGGGGAGAATGGCAGAAGATCGCACTGGCGAGAGCTCTGTTCAGGGATGCGCCGGTTCTGATACTCGATGAACCATCCAGCGCACTGGATGCTGATACGGAATATGAGATATTCAGAAAGTTCAGGGAGATCCTCAGGGGCAGGACATCAATACTGATCAGCCACAGATTTACAAACGTAAGCCTGGCTGACAGGATAATCGTTCTCAGCAAAGGCGCTATTGCTGAAACCGGCACTCATGATGAGCTTATGAACAGAAAGGGGATCTATTTCACGATGTATACCAAACAGAGCAGCAGGTTTGAAAAATGAACAACAAGCTTGACATCCGGGATGAAGAGATCTTTTTACTGGGACTCTGCCGCTTTTCATTTGATGCAGAGCTCAGGGTCATGCTCCGTGCTCTGGCTGAAACGTTAGCTGACTGGCAATATTTCTCATCCCTGGCAAATAAACATGGGGTTGCTGCACTTATTTATCATAATCTTGAGAAGCTGGATTTTCTTCAATATTTGCCAAAGGATTCCATTGATCTTCTTCGAAATTCCCTTATGGTGAACATAAGCAGAAATGCCCGTTATGCCGTAGAGACAGCCGGAGTCCTGAAGCTTCTGAACAGTGAGAATGTAAAGATAGTTCTGCTCAAAGGTCTTGCCCTTGAATTATCGGTTTACGGGAATAAAGGGCTCAGGCAGATGACAGATGTTGATGTGCTTGCAACAAAGGATGATTGCATGAAAGCACGAAATATCCTTATGGAAAATGGATTTACCTCCTTTCCGGTAAAGTCGGTTTTGCATAAACCTATTCTTGCATATTCAGGAAAGCATCTGCCGACATTGACAAAGGACGGATTTGCCATTGAACTGCATCATGAACTTTTCGGCGCAGAAAGGAATGTTCTGACGAAAATGCTTTATAACAACAGTCTTGAATTGGATTTGAATTCGGAAAAGACATATATACCGGGGCCTCAGTTATTCCTGTTATATCTTGTCAAGCATCTGTACCTGCACGAGATGAACAATGAGTCGCAGCTGAGGCTTTACACTGATCTGGTCATGCTGATTGAAGAGTACCGGGATGAGATCATCAATTATGACCTGCTCACCTATGCTGTAGATGCCGGTATGGGAGAGATCCTTGCATGGCGGCTTGAACCGCTGAGGGACCTGTGGGGCATTACATTTCCTGAATGGCTTAATGATTTTATTAATAAATGGTATAATCCTGCTTCGATCAATAAATTCGTCTTCTTCCTGAAGAGTCCAAAGGATAATCCTGTAGAGAACAGGGCACAGAGGTATCGTAATAACCTTAAAGAGATCCCGGGCATACACCGTAAAATACTCTATTTTATCGGTGATCTCTTCCCTACTTTTAGTTTCATGAAGAAAAGGTATGATTGTAAAAGTTCGTGGAAAGCCTTATTGTATTACCCGCTCAGGTGGGGGAAGGTGTGGTATCTAATAAGGGCATAGCCCCTCCTTCGCTAAAGCTTCGGAGGGCAATGGGTGCAACGGCATTAAAAAGGAGGGAGGGCCCAGCTGGCGCGGTCCCGATAGTTATCGGGATGTAATCCGTGCCTTTGCCCGGTTGCAATCCGTGCCAGATTATTTATACCCATTATATTGATTATCTTTTACTTATATTAAGAAAAATTCAATGATTTTTCCGTATAAAAATTTGTTTATTTTAAAATTATTGTTTAATTTAGTTGTGATGTGTATTAAGCAATAATTCTGCAATAATTTGCTGTCACATGGTTCTGAGTTGTCTAAATAGAGGTTTTCTGAATATTGTACTCACCGGCATTTACCGTGCACCGGATCCGCTAAATTCAGGGTATAGCAATGGATCTGCCGCTGCATTTCTTTCGTGTTAAAAAGGTCAGCCGACCTGAGACCACTGATCCCCGGGAATGTGCTGATTCGTTTCCGGGGATTCTCTTTATGTATAATGTTCTATGTATTATATGCGATTTTAGAATATTTTTTACATAATACATCGCATATTATACATCTTATATTATATAGATAAGGATGGCTATCGTCATTACGAGCATAAGGCATCCTTCGATGAGCAATTGAATAAATCCTTCTCTTGGGAGTTTCTTTCTGATGGTAACTGCCATTACTATCTGTATGGTGGCCCACGCTATTGCGATGGCGATAAATGTATTTGCCAAAGGCCACCGGGCAGTTACAAAAGCGAATGCCATAAAGACACTTGAATAGAGGTATCCCATCAGGAAAAGCAGCAGCGGATGTCCTTCGGGATGGTAGCCTTTAAAGATATACCATCCGAGAATCAGGTAGAGCATGGAAATGATAACAAGTATATAGCTCAGCATCAGTTTGCCCTGGTTGAGGAATCCAAAGAAAGCTGCAACTATTCCAATCATGAACAGAACTGTGCAGATCATCGAAAGAGCTGTATTCTTTTTCATCGTTATTGGTTTTAAGAGACAAAATGCCGTATTACTTTATGGTAAACACTCTGTCGTATTTTTCAAGCCATATCCTGAAATAGCCGGCATTTATCATTATGGAATCTGCAGGATTTTCGATGTTCTTTACTTTAAAATGGAAGTCGCCGATAACATCTCCCATTTCCTGTCCTGTTATACGGAATTGTCCAGCGGTAGCCTGATATATTTTAGATTTCCCATCTGCAAGCTCTACAGTGAATTTTGCTTCGAAAGCCGGGTAATCAAATAATGTTTTTGCATAGCTCTTATCATAAGCCTGTATATATAGTGAGCTTTGTCCGAGGTTATAGATATGCCAGTCGATGCCCTGTTTTTCACTGCCAATATAATCGGTATACTTATATGCATAGCCTTTATTTGAATAGATCTGGCTGTTAATATTATATTCAAGGAGTTCAGCGCGGGGAGTCTCTTCTGTGCAGGATATGAATAGTGCCAGGGCACAGAACAGGGCAAAAAAGAATTTTTTCATGTAGGAATAATTAAGTGTATAAAATTATTGAAAAAAATTTAAAGAACGATCATCCT
>Ga0208980_10002556_pt1 | contig 10998 bp, 9 predicted proteins | sample WetSurMetagenome_3_FD_187993 | JGI IMG/M metagenome (GOLD analysis project Ga0208980, IMG submission 187993) | Wetland microbial communities from Twitchell Island in the Sacramento Delta, sample from surface sediment Aug2011 Site A1 Bulk (version 2) | ecosystem: Environmental > Aquatic > Marine...
CTTGGCAAAAGCGTCATAGAGCTTATCTCCACGACAAGGGAAGAAGGTAAAAGGATCTATGAAAACAGGTTCTGGGGAGATCCTGGGTTCATTCATCTTTGCTACGATATGCGGGGGATGGACGAATTGAAAAAATTCTGCGAGCTGAAAGGATTCCCCTTCACCGTTGACAGCAAGAAGAGCCATGATGGCAGTGCTTTTGATATGGGAGAAGCAGCCGGACATTTTTCCTACATTGAGGATCCCGACGGCACCCTTATAGAGTTTGTCGAGACACAAAAAGTACCTATTCTTAAAAAACTTGGGATTTATCTTGATCTCCGGAAAAGAGATCCCAACAAATCCCTTCCAGACTGGATGGTTAAGACACTTAAGTTTTCAAGAGTGAAGATTTAAAAAGGTGCATTGCGCGCGGTGCTGGGCACCGGCTTCAGGAGGAGGAATGGCGTGCGATATCCTCGACCTTGCGGAAGACCCGCATTAAATTGCCGCCCCATATCTTCCTGATGTCGTTCTTTGTATAACCCCTGCGGAGCAATTCTATTGTAATATTCTTCATTTCCGCTACACTCTTGCATCCGTCAACTCCGCCCCCGCCGTCAAAGTCCGACCCGATTCCTACATAGTCGATTCCGATTACCTGGACAACATGATCGATATGGTCCACTATATCCTTAACAGTAGCCAGCTTATCATACTTGCTTCTGATCTCTCCGTACTCCTTCCTGGCAAGCTTCTTCTGATCATCCGAAAGAGAGCCGTAATCTCCATATTTTTTCTTGAGCTCATTCAGCTTAGACTCCATTTCCGGATTTGGTTCGGGAGTCTTCAGGTAACTGCTAAGTATACAGATCTGTATCACTCCCCCGTTTTCCTTGAGTGCAACCAGCATATCGTCCGACAGGTTCCTCGGGCTGCCGCATAATGCCCTGCACGAAGAATGAGATGCAATTACAGGTGCACTGGTGACCTTGAGAACATCATAGAAGGATTTATCAGAAACATGCGAGATATCAACAAGCATTCCAAGATGATTCATCTCTTTGACAACAGCTTCGCCAAACGGGGAAAGACCGTTGTTTTCGGGACCAGCTTGATCGGTCGATGAATCGCAAATATCATTGTTCTTTGTATGTGAGAGTGTTATATACCTTGCGCCATGATCATAAAATTCCTTAATTCTTGAGATATCCTTCCCGACAGGATAACCGTTTTCAATTCCGATATAGGCGGCTATTTTTCCCTCTTTCTTCAGCCTGTAACCATCCTCGGCAGTTAGCGCTATACCTGCCATGGCAGAATTTTTATCAACATTTTCATGTATTGAACGTATAATATGCAGAGCCTCTTCATGCACTTTACTGTAGGCTGAATCATTTCTAAGACCCTGACCGGTAAAAACAGCAAAAAACTCAGCATGAAGCCCGCCAGCTATCATTCGGGGAAAATCCACACAGCCATCATCATGAAACTTACCAAGATCAAATGTCCCATCTGAAAATTCCATGGGAGTATCGCAATGGGTGTCAATTGTTAAAATCGTTGAGTGAATTTTATCCGCGCGCTTTGCAAGCCTTGCTTCAGTGTTGCCGCAGCCGTACATGACGGAAATAACCAATGAAACAGCAATAAATGATTTCATTCCTATTTATCTTTATACAAATGCAAGATAATTAAAATGATATGGGCGAATCACTAAGGATTCAGATTTAACCATTTTTAACAATGATAAAAGCTGCACCCGGTCTGCAGGCAGGAATAAAATCAATAAAAGGAAGTTAATGAGGGAAAGACTAAAGCTTGATACTGGTAAAGAGGCTTACAAGAAGAAGGATGCCGATAAGAATGATCACGATGCCTCCAACCTTGCTTATCCTGACTATCGCCCTGAGCCTGATTTTCTTCTTGAACCTGCTTAAGATATAAGCCAGCGAGAACCACCATATCATTGCCCCGATGAACACCCCTGGGATAAGAAAAAAAGGAACAAGTTCCTGCCTCGTCAGTCCGCTGATATGGATACCCGGGAAAATAGCTACAAAAATAAGGATGGTATAGGGATTCGTAATTGAGAGAATAAAAACCGAATAGAAATCACGCCAGAGAGATTTATTGGCTTTGTCCCGGTCTCTGAAATCCTTTACAGGATTGGTAAAAAAAACTTTGATCCCCACTCCCGTTATGATTATTCCCGACAGAAGAGTGATTATAAACCGTTCATCCTTGATAAAGCCGGTTACAACCGTAAAACCAAGAGCTGCCAGCAATGCAAGAAGTGTATCAGCTGTGCCGAGACCCAGCCCGGAAAAGAAACCGGAAAGAAAGCCTCTCTTTATAGTCCTGTTAATTAGTATTATACTGATTGGGCCCAGAGGCAGTGATACTGTGAAGCCCAGAAGAACCCCTTTCAGTAATATCTCTACAGCTGAAATCATTAACAGTTAAATAAGTAACAAAGATAACATGTTTATCAACTTTAAACATCAGTTTTGTCCGTTTATGCCGGTTGAAACATACAGGTTTAATGATTCTTATGCTAATTTTGAAAAAGATAGTCCAGCATGAAAAAAGAAAGCGGACAACGATGAATAAGTATATGCTGACCATACTGTCAGCTGCCGGAGGCCTGCTCTGCAGCCTGGCCTGGACCAGCTGGTGTTCCGGCCTCATCCTGTTGATAGCTTTGGTTCCATTTTTCCTTATCGGGGAGTGGCTGTATGAGAATCCAGGGAAGTATACGAAGAATGCACTGATACTTTATCTTCTTCCGGGTTTCATCATTTTCAGCATGATGGTTATGGGATGGATGAGAGCTGCGAGCCTTACAGGGGCTATTTGCGTTGTAGCAGGTTTGGCAATACTGATGACCCTTTCATTATGGCTTGCACACATTATCAGGGTCAGGGCAGGAAATACAGCCGGAATAGTTGCAGTAGTGACAATCTGGCTTTCATATGAACTGATAAGTCTGAATGTAAATATAGTATCACCATGGCTTAACCTTGGAAACGGCCTTGCCAAGGACATAATGTTTATTCAATGGTACGAAGTAACGGGAACGGCAGGGGGATCGCTGTGGATACTGTGCTCCAACTTATTCATTACTATCTTCCTGGTAAATTTCATTGCAGGCGAAAAAAGATACAAAACTTATCTGGTCCTCTCGATTTTGATTGTACTTATTCCTGCAGCAATCTCCGTTACCAGGTATTTAACTATCAAGCCTTCAGCCACTGATGCTGCAGAGGTCCTCATAATACAGCCTGACACAGACCCGTTCACTGAGAAATTTGTAGTCCCGTTTGAAGATCAGCTGAAAAAGGTAATTACCATGGCAAAGGCAGCAGCCACCCAAAAAACAGCATGGATTATAACACCTGAAACGACGGTTGATGACCCCGTTAACCTGGACGATCTGAATAACAATAAATATATCCTGATGATCAGGGATCTGACAGATAAGCACCCTGGTGCTGCAGTTGTTGCAGGGCTGGTAAGCTACAGGGAATATCACGGTCTGGATCAGCCGCCGACAAAAAGCGCAAGAAAAACAGATGGATCCCGGTCATATTATGACCACTTCAATTCCGCATTTAAAATAGATACCGGAAAAAATATTGAGTTCTATCACAAATCGAAGCTTGTGCCTGGAATTGAAATGCAGTTTGCAAATGGCCCGGGAAGATTTATCGGCAGGATCCTGCCCTACCTGGGCGGAACCAAATGGGGATATGGAATGCAGGATGAGAGAACCTGCCTTAACCATGCAAGACTGAAGCAGAAGATAGGTCCGATAATCTGCTATGAATCTGTTTTCGGGAGCTTCGTCACCGGATATGTAAAAAACGGAGCCCAGGCTCTCTTTATAATTACAAATGACGGATGGTGGAAGAATACAAACGGGTACAAACAGCATCTCTATTATGCATCACTCAGGGCGATAGAGACCAGGAGACCGGTCGCCAGAGCAGCAAATACAGGTGTCTCATGCCTGATAGATATAAGGGGAGAGAGAACGTCGGAAACAGGATGGTGGACTACTGAAACTCTCAGAGGTGAGATAGTTCCGGAAACCAGCATCACCCCATACGTCAGATATGGCGACTTCCTTTTATGGATATCTGCCGTCATCAGCCTGATAATTCTTTCAGGAACATTCATTATTAAGCCGTTAAGAAAAAAATAGAGTGATTTTGCTCAGGAAATGCAACCCTTAATTATTCCTCTTGTCTTTTTAACCAGGTAAGCACATCAGGTGGAGAATTTGAATTTTTACATACATGCACCCATTATTGAGGATTGCCGGAAAGGTAATAAAAAAGCCCAGTTCAGGCTTTATGATCAATATTCAAGAGCTATGTATAACCTGGCATACAGAATAATGAATAACAGGGAAGATGCGGAAGACATTCTCCAGGAGGCATTTATCGATTGCTTCAGAAATATTGGCTCTTTCAGGTTTGAATCTACATTCGGAGCCTGGCTGAAAAAGATAGTTGTAAATAAATGCATTAACGAGATAAAGAAGAAGAAAGTTGACCTTATGTTCTGCGAAACACTGCCGCATTTAGCTGCCGAAGATTATGAGGAACCGGTGTATGACACAACTGAGATCTTCAAAGGCATTGAAAAGCTTCCCGACGGTTACAGGATAATTCTTACCCTTTACCTGCTTGAGGGGTATGATCATGCGGAAATATCGCAAATACTTGGTATAACAGAATCAACATCCAAATCACAGTATTCAAGGGCAAAAGATAAATTAAAAAGTATTCTTTCAAAAAAACCAATCTATGGACAATCTTGAGGAATATATAATGAAACACCGGGAAGAGATGGACAGATACAAGCCATCTCCCTCTATCCGGAAAAGAATAGGCAGAATATTAAAAAGCCGTAAAAATTCTGCTTATCGCTGGATATCTGTGGCAGCAATGATTGCTGTTATACTGGGTTCAGCCGTGCTGTTTCTCAAACCAGGCACTCAGCTGTTCAGAAAATCAATCGGAGGAAACGGCAGCAACACCTCTCACCAGGCAGGGCTTCAGCTTAAGGAAACTGAAATTTATTACAATAGCCTGGCAAATTCATTGTACATAGAGGCATCCCCGATGCTTGCGAAAAATCCTGAAATCAAAAAAGAGCTCACAATGGATCTGTCACAAATCGACAGCATATGCGGAGAAATAAAAAAAGACCTGAGGGATAATGTTGCGAACAGAGAGGTCGTTGAAGCACTTATCCAGAATTACAGAATCAAAATAAAGATTCTGGAAGATATGATTAACGTGCTCAGGGAGAATGAAGGAAATACTGAAAAAAGGAAAAGCCATGAACTCTAGATTAATAATCTTATTATTTCCTGTTCTGCTGGCATGCCTGAAGTTATCAGCCCAGAACAGCACGGAAACCAGGAACTATATCAGGACCCTGCATGTCAGCAGCGAAAGTTCACTCGAGGTATTCAATAAGTACGGGACAGTACAGGTTACCCAGTGGAAGAAAGATTCTGCCATGATAAGGGCTGAAGTCAAAGCAGTCGCAACAAGCAAGGATAAGCTCGGTAAAATGTTTGACGGTATAGCGATAAATATGACGGAATCAAGGTATAATATAAGGGCCGAGACAAGCTTTACCCAGAATATAGGCATGCTGTTCGAAAGTTTTAAAGGGATGACAAGCAAAATCATCCAGTATGATTCAAAAGTTGAGATAAACTATTACATCTCTGTTCCTGAATACCTCAACCTTAAAATTGAAAACAAATACGGTGATGTTTATATGGAAAATAATTCAGGGGATTTCACAGTAACAATTTCCAACGGATCCTTCAAGGCGAATTCACTGGGCAAAAATGCAAGGCTGAACCTCACTTTCTGCAACGCCACAATCAGCTCCATTGCATCAGGAAAAATTGACGCTTCATTCTCAGAGATCTCAGCCGGCGAGGTTGGCGATGTCTCAATAAACTCAATATCATCGAAATATGAATTTAAAAAGGCAGGGACAGTAACTATTGAATCGCGGCGCGATAAGTTCTTCATAGATAATCTTGCTGCTGTAAAGGGGACCTCCTATTTCACCGATTTCAACCTTAAAAATCTTACACAGGAGGCAAATCTGTCAACCAGGTACGGCAATCTTACTATTGATCAGATCGATCATGGATTTCAGTCAGTTAATCTTAATACCGGTTATTCCGATGTTTCACTTGGCTTCGAAACGGGGTCATCGTATAACCTCGATATAAGACACCTGAACGCCTTTCTGGATATAGCCGATAAAAGCGCAAAAACTGAAAAGAGGGTATTAAATGAAGACAAGAAGGAATATATTACATCAGGAACAGTCGGAAAAAATCCAGGAGCTTCGAAGCTCAGCATTGATGCTACTCACGGAGATATTTTTATAAAATAATCGCCTGTTGTGCAACCATCAGATAGTTATCATGTCTTTATGTTCGGGCAGCAAAAATGAATAATCAACCATATTGTTAACAGTCACTTATTATCAATTATTGCAAATTAAGAAACCATAAATAAACAGTTATGAAAAAAATATTTCCCCTGATACTGATATCTGTTTTCCTGGCTCCTTCAATGGTTTCAGGACAGATGACAACACGTCAGGCCGGATTCAGACTTGGATACAGAAGCGGAATCTTTTATCAGGTGAGTTCCGAGACCGGCAATGCCGAAACAGCATATCATGCTCTAATGACCTTTAAAAACAATGGGCTCCAGTTGACCGGACTTAAAATAGTCTATCAAAACTCACTGCACGGGATCTCACCAAACCTCTACTTTGGCTGGGGCTACGGAGGCCACGCAGGGTTTATCTACTCCGATCACCTTAAATCGATGGGAGAAGAGTACTATTTTCATGATGACCGGTTCTGCCCTCTATTCGGAATTGACGGCTGGCTTGCTGCAGAATACAGGATCCGGGATATACCGGTAATAGTGAGCCTCAATCTTAAACCTTACTTTGAAATAACTGTTCCTGCTTTCGTCAGGCTTATGCCGGGAGATTTTGCACTTTCGGTTTCCTACGTGTTTTAAGACTTTTAAGTCCTGTAATAATTGTAAAAACATCTAAAATTTAATATCACATCCCTATGAAAAAGAATTTATTATCAGCATTCTTACTCCTCCTGTTCATTCCCCTTTTTGCGCAGGAAAATGAGTCTTCAGAAAAGAAAAACGAATTCAAAACGTTGCTTGGTAACGACAGACAAAATGGACTCTATGGTGCCTTTTCAATCGGATATTCAGAAATTGATTCCAAACAGGCCGTCGTTTTCGGAGGAAGGTTTGAATGGATTACCGGCCATTCACTGGGCCTCGGTTTCGGAGGAAACGGATTTATAAATGAAAGTCACTATGATGCTGCATTGAATACAGATATCTTTCTTACAGGCGGATACGGCGGCCTATATGTCGAGCCGATTGTGATGCCAAATTACCCGGTGCATATCTCATTTCCAATCTTGCTCGGGGGAGGAGGAGTTTCATATGTTACTGAAAACATGGACTTTGACCATAACATGATTGAGGATTCGAAAGCATTCCTCGTAGCTGAGCCTGGCGCTGAACTGGAGCTTAATCTTACACGTAATTTCAGGCTTGCATTGGGGGTATCATACAGATTCACAACACCTTTTGACGTTGGGATATCCTCCTCTACAAATATCAGTTCTAGCGCACTGCAGGGATTTAACTATATGATGACATTCAAATTCGGGAGATTCTAGTTTCTTCTCTGTGTCTCTCTGTGAATTCTCTGTGTACTCTGTGTAATGAAAAAGAAAAACTTACACAGAGGTCCACTGAGGAGGCACAGAGGAACACAGAGCAATATTTTAATTATTTCTCATTATACCTGGCTAACCCATCATCAAGCCATTTCTTGTACTCCTCTAAATTGAGATTTGTTGGCATAGGCTTATTAAGAGGCTTCCCTTCATGGTCGGTTATTACATACAGCGGAAGGGCATTGGTTTTAAACTTTGAGATCTCCAGATCTTCATTTATTTTCCCGATGGTCTTTTTAAGCTTACCGTCAATTTCTGATTTTATCCATTCGCTTTCGGGCAGCTGAGTTCTGTCGTCGGCATAAAGAGCAATGATTACAAAATTGTCTCTCAGGCGTCTAAGCACTTCAGGATCAGACCAGACCTTTGCTTCCATAAGCTTGCAATTGGCACAGGCATGCCCCTTGAAGTCAATAAGTACAGGCTTTCCTTTTTCCTTTGCACATGCAAGTCCCTGCTTATAGTCGAAATAACCTTCAAGGCCGAGAGGCATCTCAAAGATATCGCCATGCTTCGGCTCGGAACACAGACTGCTTACCCCAAAAGTCTGAAGTGGGACAGCCTGGGAGGATCTCTGCGATCCGATCATCGCGGGAAGATTAAGTCCCGAGGTCGAAGACTGCGGCAAAAAGGACGACAAACCGGTGAGGGGCGCACCGAAGAGCCCGGGTACAAGATATACCACAAATGAAAAGACTGCAATAATCAGGAAGAGCCTGAATGTTCCGATATGATCCAGGTCGCTGTCATGTGAAAATTTTATCCTGCCTGCCAGGTAAAGGCCAAGAAGGGAAAAAATGACGATCCAGATCGCAAGGAAGAGGTCTCTTGAGAGTATTTTCAGATTATAAACGCTGTCAATTGTCATAAGGAATTTCATGCTGAAAGCAAGCATTATAAAGCCCAGCACCACCTTGATTGAATTTAACCAGCCTCCTGATTTTGGAATACGGCTCATGATGGAAGGAAACAGTGCAAAAACAGTAAATGGAAGTGCAAAAGCAATACCAAAACCAAGCATTCCTATAGTTGGCCGCAGGATATCACCACTGGCTGCTTCAACCAGCAGAGCTCCGATTATAGGTCCTGTACACGAAAATGAAACAATTACAGTTGTCAGCCCCATGAAGAAAGAAGCCATCATCCCTCCCCTGTCGACTCTTGAGTCAGCTCCCGTTACCCATTTATTTGGCAAAACAATCTCAAAAGCGCCAAAAAAAGAGGCCGCGAATATCACGAACAGTAAAAAGAAAATCATATTCGGGAGCCAGTGAGTGCTTAAGGCATTTGCAAATCCCGCACCGGCACTTGTCAGAGATACTATTATGCCAAGGGAAGAATAAATCAGAATTATTGAAATTCCGAATATCAAAGCTTTGATGACAGATCTTCTCCTGTTTTCGGATCCCCGGGAGAAAAAGGCAACTGTCATCGGTATCATAGGAAAGACACAGGGAGTAAGGACTCCGGCGAAACCGGCAAGAAGCGAGATCAGGAAGAATCTCAGCAAGCGCCTGTCAGTGACAATAACTGAAACATCACCTGCCTCTGCAGCCGAAGAGACAGCTGTCTGATTTGCGTTCTCTCCTTTTATATTTATCTCAAATTCCACATCCTTCGGGGGTGAGCAGGTGGCATTGTTGCATGCCATAAAGTTTACAGCCCCCTTAACCGTAAAGGACGGATCGACTGAGGTTATCTTCTGCCTGAACTCTGCTCTGGAGGAGAATGTTTTGATTTTCATTTTGAAAGCCTCATCCATCACCTCAACTGATTTTGTGACTTCAAAAGGTTTGCCTTCCAGCCTGAATGATTTAAGGGTGTCAAAAGTAAAGGAGGTCGGTATCGGGCCGCCGCTGGGAATATCCGTGGAATAGATATGCCATTCTTCACCTATTGTAGCTGTGAAAATCAGTTCATACTGCTTTTCTCCCTTCTTTTCAAATCCAAAATCCCAGGTAACCGGATCATAGACCTGGGCCGAAGCGAAAGAGGCATAACAGATTAAGAATATAAAAATTACAAGCTTTCTCATAACAGTTGTTAATAGCATTGAGGTATTTAAATCATTTAACCGCAAAGGTCGCAAAGTTTTTATGCAAAAGTCGCAAAGAAAAAAAAACTTACAATGAGTCGCACAGATGTATCACAGGGTTACACAGAGTTCTATGCTGAGAAGTTTATTAGTTTTTACCCTGAGCCCGTCCTTCGCTGAAGCTTCGGCCGGCAAGGCCTGAGCCCTGAGCCTTTTCAAGCCAGATCAATCTCATTATCATATCTGTCATAGAAATGATATTCAAGCATATGATAGGATACAACAGGCTGTACCTTAAGGCTTATTTTGTATTTGAGATTCCACTTCCGGAACTGCGGGAAGATTCCTTTCTTAAGGTATGCTGCAACAAAGGGATGAACATTCAGGGTGAGCTTTCTAGTCTTAATCTTATCGACAATAAAGGCCAATCCTCTCTCCAGCTCATCGGTAAAAAGAATAGTAGGCTTTGTTTCGCCTGTTCCCTGGCAGGAGGGGCATTTTTCGTCAGTTACTATATTCATTTCCGGTCTTACGCGCTGTCTTGTTATCTGCATCAGACCGAATTTTGTCAGAGGAAGAATATTGTGTTTGGTTCTGTCATTCGACATAACCTCTTTCATTTTATCATAAAGCTGCTGCTTGTTGTCGGCCGTTTGCATATCTATGAAATCGACAACAATTATCCCGCCCATATCTCTGAGCCTCAATTGCCTGGCTATCTCCGTTGCGGCTTCCATGTTAACCTCGAGGGCATTTGACTCCTGGTCATTGCCCGATCTTGACCTGTTGCCGCTGTTAACATCAATTACATGAAGAGCCTCTGTATGTTCAATAATAAGGTATGCCCCATGCTTGAAAGAGACTGTTTTGCCAAACAGGGCTTTTATCTGCTTATTGATCCCAAAATGGTCGAATATCGGAAGAGAGCTTTTGTAAACCTTAACGATTTTTTCCTTTTCAGGCGCTATCTCTCTTATATAAAGTCTTATATCTTCAGCGAGAGCTGGTTCGTTTATGTGAATGCTGTTAAAGGTAACATTCAGCATATCACGTAAAATAGTTGAAGTCCGGTTCATTTCGCCGATGAACAGGCGAGGGGTTTTTGTCTCTTTCCGCAATGACTGAAAAGCAGTTTCCCATTTTGCAACCA
>Ga0208980_10002557_pt1 | contig 10993 bp, 7 predicted proteins | sample WetSurMetagenome_3_FD_187993 | JGI IMG/M metagenome (GOLD analysis project Ga0208980, IMG submission 187993) | Wetland microbial communities from Twitchell Island in the Sacramento Delta, sample from surface sediment Aug2011 Site A1 Bulk (version 2) | ecosystem: Environmental > Aquatic > Marine...
CAGTTTAAAAAAACTGTTGATTTCATGGCTGAGAACCTTTTGCAATTTGGCTGGAATTATGCAGTAATCGATTATATCTGGTGGCATCCAAGCCCGGGTGACTGGAAAAACCCAAAAATGCGTTACGGGCACCCCAATATCAGGTATGCAGGGGACGGAAAGCCACTTGATCCAACAACAATTGATGAAAACGGCAGGCTGCTGCCATCTGTTGAACGGTTCCCATCAGCAGCCGGAGGGAAAGGATTCAAACCAATTGCTGACTATGTCCACAGTAAGGGAATGAAATTCGGAATTCATATTATGAGGGGTATTCACAGGGATGCATACTATAACAGGCTCCCCGTAAAAGAAACAGAATTTAATGCACGGGATATTGCTGCGATAAATGATACATGCAATTGGTGCAATCATATGTACGGTGTGAATCCTTCTAAACCGGGAGCTCAGGAATATTATAATTCATTATTCGAATTATATGCCTCCTGGGGTATTGACTTTGTAAAAGTTGATGATATAGCTGCCCCGTCTTATCATAAAGGGGAAATTGAACTTATACGGAATGCAATTAAAAAATGTGGTAGGCCAATAGTTTTGAGTCTGTCCCCCGGTGAAGCACCACTAGCAATGGCTGACCACCTCACGGCAAATGCGAATATGTGGCGTATTTCGGCTGATTTTTGGGATGACTGGGAAAAACTGAAACACAATTTTAAACTCCTGGAAGAATGGGCTCCTTATCAAAAAGCAGGATCATGGGCTGATGCGGATATGCTTCCTGTCGGACGACTTTCAATTGATGGGAGACCTCACGGACCAGAGCGGAATTCCCGTTTTACATGGCCTGAGCATTACACTTTATTATCATTATGGTCAATTTCAAGATCCCCATTGATGATTGGTGCAGATCTCATAAATTCATCTGACTCCGCATTGTTCTTCCTGAAAAATCCAGAGATTATTGCCGTAAATCAAAAAAGTGCGGCGAACAAATCCCTTTATACAAATGAAAATGAATCCGTCTGGATTGCTGACGATCCTGAAACCGGCGGAAAGTTCATCGCATTGTTTAATCTTAGAGATTCTGCTTCAACACTCAGTTTTGATTTCAAACCAATCGGATTTGAGGGTAAGGTTAAGATAAGAGATTTATGGAAAAGGGAAGATCTGGGTGTTTTTGATGCAACATACAGTGTACAGTTGCAACCTCATGGAGCCGGATTGTTCAGACTTGAAAAATCCCTTTTGCCAGAAAGTAAAAATCCATGACCAAAACTTTTGACATGTTTTACAATCTATATTCAAAATAAAAAAGTTGTCCAATGAAGAAAAAGTATATCAGTGCAGGTGTAATCTCTTTAATTTTTTCAGTTTCAGTGCATAGCCAGAGCAGACCCAATGTCATCTTCATCGCAATGGATGATGAGAATGACTGGTTAGGTCCGTTTGGAGGAAATCCTCAGGTACTTACACCCAATCTGGACCGGTTTTGTAATGAACGAGCTATGATTTTCACAAATGCCCATTGCACAGGTCCGGTAAGTTGCCCATCTCGATCATCGCTTCTTTCAGGATTCAGACCTGAGAGGACTGGTTGTTATGATAACGATCAGAACATGCTTAACTCAAAACTGATCCAGGAATATGCCACAATGCCCGAATTTTTTTCAAAAAATGGATATGTTACAATTTCCTCGGGGAAAATATTTCATAAACACCAGACTGGAGGAGGACAGGACCAGGGTCAGTGGGCATTTGATATCTGGGAACAGGAAAAAGGCAATATGAAGCCGCGGCGTGATAAACTTACATCTCGTACCGAAGGCTTGCTTGACGGTGTGAAGTTGGCCGATCAGAGATATACAGGCCTGGTCGGAGCTGATTTTGCCTGGGGACCTACAATCAGCGGTAAAGAGGAAACAACCGATTACCGGACTGCACAATGGTTTTCAAAACAGTTGCAAAACGATTTTGATAAACCCTTTTTTATGGCAGTAGGTATTGCCAAGCCCCATCTGCCATGGCATGTGCCACAGGAGTTTTTTGACCTCTATAACCTTGATTCAATAAAGGTACCTGAGTACAGGCTTGATGACCTGGATGATATTCTTACACCATCCGGGGAAAAGAAATTCTCTGCAACTGAGGACTTTTTATGGGTATCTCAGGACGAGAAGTTGTTCAAAGGTGCAGTAAGAGCCTATATGGCATGTACTTCTTATGTTGATTATTGTGTGGGAATTATTCTGGATGCGCTTGAGAATAGTAAATATAAGGATAACACTATTATTGTTATCTGGGGTGATCATGGATGGCACCTGGGTGAAAAACTGAGATTCCGGAAAGTTACACTCTGGTCGGAATCCACAAGGATGCCCTTGATTATCAAGACACCTGACATGAAGAAGAGCGGAGTTTGCGACAGAGTAGTCAACCTGATTGATCTGTACCCGACATTAGTGGAGCTATGTGGTTTTCCAAAACGGGAGATTCTTGATGGAAGGAGCTTTGTAACCTTACTGAATAATCCCGGAAAAAAATGGCCTTATCCGTCGGTAACAACACAGGCTCCGGGATCATTTACCGTGAATGACGAGAATTACCGCTACACAAAATACAACGATGGCACAGAAGAACTCTACGATCTGAAAAAAGATCCAATGGAGTGGACAAACCTTATAAGAGTGAATGATAAAAAAGCGAACAAAGCCAGGGCAAATCTTGAAAAATGGATGCCAAAATTCAGTGCTGAAAACATTGCCAGAAATTCAGAGATCGACAGCGACAAGGAGACGGAAGGAAAGGGATCAATAAAAGAATTTGATAAAATCAGACCATTGAATGAATTAAAATGATAAAGCTTTTGCATTATTGTCAGGCTCTTATTTTTAATAAGATTTAAGTTGACAGATCACAGAATCTTTGAATAAGGGACTGGAGAATATTTCATGCTTTCACATTTTTAGCTGATGATGCTGTTTTTGATATCTCATGGATGGCTTATAATGCTGGAATTAAAGCACTTGAAGATAATTCGTTTTAAATTTTATCCGCAAAATTAAATTTTAACCAAATATATTTCTTGATAATCATGAAAAGAAGTCTTTTTCTTGTTCTCTGGTTCGGGAGTTTTGCAGCCTTTCCCCAGGATGTAAGTTTTAGTAAACCTGATCAGAATTTTTATCTGGAGATGGCAAATCCTGCCGTTACACCTGAAGATGAATGGTCAGAACTGACTAATGAAATTAATGTCAGCTTTGCCAGTGATAATATCAGATATCCAAAAGAAAAAGTCCCGGCAGGCCTCAAACAGACTTCTTGGAAAGTGACTGCCTGGAGGGGTGAGAAAATACATAAACAGATACTCGTCTGGACGAAAAAGACAATACCGGATGTTTGTTTTGAGGTGCATGATCTTGTAAATAAGAAAGGAAACCGGATAAGTAAGGATAATATAAGTCCTGGATTTGTCAGATATGTAATGACAGACGAATTCGGACGAGGATGCGGTGAACGTAAAACAACGGAGTACGACTCATCACTGGTGGAAGATCCTATTGATATTATCAGTAAGATAAATATTAATGCACATACGGTTCAGCCCATTTGGGTAAGCATACAGGTTCCGCGAGAGATCCCTGCAGGAATATATAACGGAACCATTACCGTCAGTGCTGACAAAGAGTACGATCTTAAAGTATCATTAACAGTTCTTGATCATCAGTTGCCTCCTCCTGCAAAGTGGAAATATGATCTTGATCTGTGGCAAAGCGCTGCATCAATTGCCAAAGTCCATGATGTAAGGTTATGGAGTGATGAACATTTTGATCTGATGGTGCCCTACTTTAAGCTTCTCGCTGGTGCCGGGCAGAAATCTATTACCGCAAACATAATAGACCAGCCCTGGGGAAAAGGACATGTATATCATGACGATCCCACGCTTGTTTCCTGGTCAAAACGCAAAGATAATAGCTGGTCATACGATTATAATCTGTTTGACAGGTATATAACGACTTTGATGAATTGCGGTATTGACCAGCGAATAAACTGCTATACTATGGTGACATGGGATCTTTCATTCATATATTTTGATGAGGTGTCAGGTACTGTTGATACGGTTAAAAATGCAAGACCAGGATCCCCTGAATACACTGATTTCTGGACACCAATGTTGAAAAGTTTTACGGCACATCTGAAAGAAAAAGGATGGTTCAGCAAGACAGCAATAGCAATGGACGAAAGAGATATGGAAAGCATGAAAGCAGTAATCGCTTTATTAAAGCAGATTGATCCCGAGTGGAAAATTGCTTTAGCCGGAGATTATCACCCTGATATTGAGAAAGATATCTTTGATTACTGTCTTAATATAGGTCAAACCTTCACAAAGGAAGAGTTGGATCGCAGGAAAAAGTCCGGAATGCCTTCAACTTACTACACAGCATGCGGAACTGACCGTCCGAATGGATTTACCTACTCGGATCCTGCCGAAAATGTCTGGATTAGCTGGTATGCTGCTTCAGCAGGATTCTCAGGTTATCTGCGCTGGGCATATAACAACTGGGTAAAAGATCCCCTGCTTGATTCACGTTTCCGTACATGGCCTGCAGGTGATCTGTACCAGATATACCCTGGACCCAGGAGTTCGATCAGATTTGAGAAATTCATTGAAGGAATTCAGGATTTTGAAAAAATCAGACTTCTGAAAGAGCGGTACATCAAAGAAAACAACTTCAGGGGAATGAAGACTCTTGATAAAGTTCTGAGTCAGTTCACTCTTGAAAAGTTGAAGACAACTCCTGCATCCGAACTTGTAGAAAATGCAAGAAACAGTTTGAATAAATTATAGATGGAAAACTAAATTAAGTATAATGTTTCCATGAAGATAAAATCATAAAACATGCTAATAAAAAAACTGTCGGCATTCATATTGGTTAATATTATTTTTATTGAATTATTATCACAGAGCAATTTTCGGGATAATGACAGGTTTAATGTCATCCCTGGAGATCTGGTAACCTCAGTTTCATCAAAGGATCTTAATTTTTCTGTTCGGATTCTAAAACCCGGCACTGTTCCCCAGTCATCAGATCCAGAGAGCTGGAAAGTAATATCTAAGTTTAAGGTTAATAAAAGTCTTGGAGGTATAAATGGGCAAATCCATACCGTATCCTGGTCTACAAATACAGGACAAATGGATTGTGAGACATGGATTTCCGATAAAAACAATCTTCTGGCTTTCCGTCAGACATTTACGAATAGAACCAAAAAGATAGTAAAACTGAATAATCTTTACCCATTGTATCTTGATGGAAAAGAATCTTTCACTTTTGGAACAATCTCCGATTGGCGCATAATGGAGCAGTTCAGGCATAAGAACGACCTTCCGAAAAGTGAGATTCCGGTTGCCGGTAAATCTGTTTCGTGTGATCCCTTTTTTATAATAAATAATGACAAGGGAAACGGCAGGAACATGTTAATCGGTTTCCAGACCTTTTACCTTCATCTTGCGGAGATGAACATCTCGTTTGACAAAGATCTTAAACTTGATAACATTTCGGCAAATTGTGATTTTGAGGGAGTAGAAGTGCCTCCTGACGGAAGCAGGACAAGCCAGTGGGTTATTATATCATTGGGAAATGACGCCAATCTCCTTATAGATGATTATACAGAGCGGATAAGAGCTTTCTACAATCAGGAGAAGCCTCAAAAAAATGCTCCGACAGTATATTGTACCTGGTACTACCATGCCGATAATTATAATGAGGAGATTTTTAAAGGGGATATTGCGCAATTTAAAAAGGAGCATTTACCATTTGATGTTTTTCTTATTGATGAATGCTGGGACTTAAATGACTGGGGTGATTTTGAGGCTAATGACAGTTTCCCTGATGGAATGAAATGGGCAGCAGAACAGATAAACGCAGCCGGTTATACGGCAGGAATATGGGCGGCGCCATTCCTCGTGGACGGCGAAAGTGACCTGTTGAAAAATCATCCCTCATGGTTACTGAAGAACAGCAAGAAAGAACTATGCACTTTTAATATGAACGAACGTGATCACTACATACTGGACCTTACTTATCCCGGTGTGTGTGATTACCTTGAGGAGCAGTTCCGCAAAATATCCCAGGACTGGGGTTACAGTTACTTTAAGTTTGACTTCATGCGATCGGTTTTCCTGGACTCTGATCAACAGTTCTTTGACAAATCAGCCACTTCTCTTGAAGCTTACCGGAAAGGGCTGGAGGCAATACGTCGCGGAACAGGCAAAAATGCCTATATTTCTGTTTGCGGAGGTCATTATGGAGCCTCTTACGGTATCGCTAACACACAGAGATCCGGGAGTGATGTCAAATCGCAATGGAATGAAAAGGAACTTCCGAAATACCGGCAGAATATTTTACGGACATGGATGACAAATTTATGGCACGTTGATCCGGATGCAATGATGGTCCGCTCTCAAAGTACAGCTCTTCCAGGCGATAAAAGAAATCTGACTACAGGTCTGTTCACTGATGATGAAGCATTCACAAATACTATAAATCAATTCATCGGAGGAAACCTTGTGACCTTTACTGAAGATTTTGCAAAAATAGATACTGAAAGAAAGATGCTTTATAAATATGTCATTCCTTCAGTGAATTCTGCGTCAAGGCCGATAGATCCTTTTAACAATCTCTGCCCTGAGATAATGATAACAACAATACAACCTTTATGTGAAAAACTTGGTGACTGGAATATGCTTACCATTATCAACTGGGCTGATGACACCAGAGATTACAATATCAGGCTTGACGATAAAATAATTGAAAACCTCAGTGGTGAAAACTTCCTGATTTTTGATTTTCAAAGCAGGAAAATAATTGCACAGCTTTCGAAGTCAGAGACTCTGAAAATTACAGGAGTCAAAGGTCATCAGAGTAAATTGCTGAAAATTGTACCCTGGGATGGAACTTCTCCAATGTTTCTGGGAACCGATCTTAATTTCTCCTGCGGAGGTTTGGAAATTGCTGATATAAATTATAATAATAATATTATCAGCGGTTTACTCGACACTGACTGGTTTGTTCCTGTAACGCTGTCATTTGTAATTCCTTCTGTAAATGGATATGAGGTGAAACAGATAAAAACCAGTGCAGGACAAAAAAGATTTTTCATCAGGTTCTGAAATGCCAACATATAATTGAAACAAAATCAGTACTGAGATATTTGGGCTACAAAATGTCTTTGAAATACTCTGCTACTGCTTCCCAGTCAACAGTCTCATCCGGTGTTTTTCCCAGTTTTGCATAAAGATTTTTCCGGCTCTTCTTGTCATCAATGGCAATTTTCGCTGCAAAATAAAGAACATCTTCAGCAACTTCCAAGGGTACAACTACCACCCCATCCCAGTCGCATCCGACAATATCACCGGGACGAACCATAACGCCGCCACAGGCTACGGGTACATTCACATCCATTAATTCTACACGGCCAGGTATTATGGTCCGGCCAATACCTCTGCAGGCTACAGGATTTTTCTGAAGAATAATCTCGTCAGTATCCCTTGCATTACCATCAGTAACTATACCAACAGCCCCATTAGCCTGCATACCCATGGAATTGTTCGAACCCCAGTAACCGCATTCACGGGCTCCGTTTGTGGAAGTCACGATCACACATCCTGGTTTTGCGGCGAGACTGGCATGCATAGCTCCGGATTTTGACCAGATATCATGCTGAAGCAAAGCATCCTTCCTGTCAATTACAGGCATCCGACGGTTGGTTGGAATTACCCGCATTGTAACAGCCGGTCCCCAGAAACGCATCCCCATCCACAATGGGCGGATTGCCGGATCCATTAGTGTCAGATCAGCACGTCCCACAGCATCGAGTCCATCTGTCACGTCTGTAACTCTTAGGAATTTATTAAACCTCGCGGCAAGGGCATATGGATCCTTGCCCTGTATTAATTCAGGTTTTGTCTGGTCTGATGTTTGTAATGTGCCTGCAGCATTTGCGAGAGATTGAGTCATTCCCATACCTACGGCAGCGGCAGCGGAAAGTTTCAGGAAGTCACGTCGCGATGAATTAGCGGGAGTTCCGGATTTGTTCTTTTTCATTTCTTTTTGTTTTTATGGATACATAAAAATTTAAAGGTCTCTGCAACCACAGCTTTTCCTGATGCAATGGTTGATTTAAAAGTAACATTTTATTACCTGTATCACTAGGTTTCCTTAAAAATCTTTTTAACGAAATCATAAAATCACTTACTGAATCCAGAAGTGTCAATCTAATCAGTATCAGGTTTAATAGAGGCTTTAATAATTGAAAGGTCATTCATCTGGTTGCAACTTTCAGCAGTCAGGGGAGCCGAAAAAAGAGTTGTTCTGAAATTATACAAACATGGATTTTCTTCCCGACGGCACCATCTGATTTCAAGTAATAGATAACCCTATGGTGGTTCTCAAGCATAGATATTTTCATCTCAATAAAACTGTTAAAAGGTGATCCTTTATAACAAAGTAATTGTAAATAAGCTTAATTTTATACACTTTACAATCAGAATAAGAATAAGTCGCATTAAGATACTGTCTATAAATAAAACCAACTTCATCATGAAAAAATTTTACCCAATACCTGTTATCGGCCTCACAATGGCATTGCTGGTATCATGTACCAGCGGAAAAAATAATTTACCCCAACCTGTGCTTGGAACAAAATCTGTTGCAATAATCGAAAAAAGGGGACTAAAGTTCAAAGACCTTAACAAAAACGGGAAACTTGACAAGTATGAAGACTGGCGTCTGACTCCCGAAGAAAGAAGCAAGGACCTTCTTTCAAAAATGTCGGTTGAAGAAAAAGCAGGATTTATGCTTATCAACTCACTTAATATGGTGGGTACCAGGGCAGCAGAAGCATCAGAAGGAAAGCTGAAAGCCAGCGATCTTTCCGAAGGTGGCGGCCGCTCACAGGCCGGTGGCGAAGGTGGTTTTGGACAGAACAGGAACAGACAGGGAACACCAGAAGGAGCACAAGCAGGTAATCGTCAGGGAGCCCGCCAGGGAACTGTCGGAGCAAACGGTGAACGCATAGCTGCAATGGGTTCAACAGGAAGTGGAACAAAAAAACTAGTGACGGAGTTTCATAACCGCCATTTTATTCTCAGGTCAAATGAGAGTGCCAGAATAACAGCTGAATGGGCAAACAAACTTCAGGAACTCTGCGAAAGCGAACCGCTGGGTATTCCTGCCATTATAGCTTCAAATCCGCGTAACAACATAACAACAAATGCATCACTGGGAACCAGTGTGGGAACAACTGTTTTCTCCACCTGGCCAGGTGAACTTGGCTTGTCAGCTATGCACGATCTGCAGCTGACCAGGGAATTTGCCGATATCTGCCGTCAGGAATGGGTTGCTGTTGGACTAAGAAAAGGTTATATGTATATGGCTGACCTTTCCACTGAACCAAGGTGGTCGAGAGTGAGCGGTACCTTTGGCGAGAATGCAGAATGGGTAGCTCAGATGATCACCCAGATAGTACTTGGATTCCAGGGTGATAGCCTTGGTCCTGCATCGGTGGCACTTACCACAAAACATTTTCCGGGTGGTGGCTCCGGCAAAGGCGGACAGGATTCTCATTTCGAGTGGGGAAAAGCAGAAATTTATCCGGGGGGAATGTTTAAAAATAACCTTATCCCATTCCAGGCTGCTATAAATGCAGGCACTTCATCCATTATGCCATATTATTCACTTCCTTCAGGGACAGAATTTGAAGAGGTTGGATATGCTTTCAATAAAGGTGTTATATCTGACCTCCTCAGAACCCAGATGGGTTTTAAAGGAATCATTAACTCTGATACTGGTCCGCTTACAAGTATGCCATGGGGTGTCGAAAATCTTACGAAAAAAGAACGGTATAAAAAAGCTATTGAAGCAGGAGTAAACATCTTTTCGGGTGAATCGGATCCTAAAATGCTTATTGAAATTATTGATAGCGGAATGATTGATAAAAGTCTTATTGACAACTCTGTTCTCCGTCTGTTAAATGAAAAATTTGCCCTTGGATTGTTTGAGAATCCATATGTTGATGTGGATTATGCAGAGAAAACAGTCAATAATGAGAAATTCCAGGAAAGAGCTGCCCTGGCTTTGCGCAAATCAATTGTTCTGCTCAGGAATGAAAAAGATGCTCTGCCTGTCAAGCCAAAAACCAAAATATATTTTGAGTCGCTTCAAAAAAATGCAAGGGGACCTCAATCTGAAGTGCCGAATGTTTACCTGGTAAATGACAAAAAATATGATGTGGAATTCGTAAAAACCCCTGCGGAAGCTGATGCACTTATACTCTGGCTTCAGCCGACAGGTAATTCTTTATTTGCATCAACAGGCGAACCTATCTCTCTTTCATTATCCAAATGCGGAGTAGACATAGCCTATGTAAATAAATTGACAGCGAAAAAACCAACTATACTGGTAATAAATTATACAAATCCATGGGTTATCAATGAAGTGTATAACGAAAAAACCACAAATATTGTTGGTGTGCTTGCCACTTTCGGCACCAAAGCTGATGCACTCCTCGATGTTATCACAGGTAAATTCAATCCTTCAGGCAAAATGCCTTTCTCAACACCTGTATCTGACAAAGCAGTTGAAAATCAGAAAGAGGATGTTCCTGGTTATATGGAAGGTTCAGACTATGCTCTTTTCAATTATGACGAAGGACTTAATTATGTAAAGAAGTAAAACCACCAAATTCATTCTTGTTTCATCGGTTGCAACTTTTGTCCGGTATAGGAGGAGTGTGTATATGATTAATCCTGATGTTTATTAATGTCCGGATTTTCCCATTTAATCTGAAATTTAATAACGCTTCGGCGTTTTCTGAAACTGATTGTTTATATGTCTAATTTTAATCAATGATCAATTGGATATTTTATTGTATAATCTTTCTTTAAAATGCTATTTTTGAAATTACAACCCAATTAATATTCCTTCTTAATTAATAG
>Ga0208980_10002558_pt1 | contig 10987 bp, 11 predicted proteins | sample WetSurMetagenome_3_FD_187993 | JGI IMG/M metagenome (GOLD analysis project Ga0208980, IMG submission 187993) | Wetland microbial communities from Twitchell Island in the Sacramento Delta, sample from surface sediment Aug2011 Site A1 Bulk (version 2) | ecosystem: Environmental > Aquatic > Marine...
TTTTCAACCATTCCCTCGAACAGATTTGTGGAAGTACTGCATAGACAGGGGGCTGATTACAGAGGAAACTCAGTCACGTGCATTTTACGAGCATACCCCCCTGAATCTCCAGGATGCCGATAAGATTAACAGACTTCATAAATGGTGGTTTTTTGCAATCAAATATCAACTGCCAATGGAAATGATACGAATACTTCTAGATACTCCTCTGGACGAAAAGCAGGAAAAACGGATGCAAGACTATAGATGGGAGGTTGCGAAAGGATTATTATATGGACTATAAAACAAGAGTGATAGTTACAGGTGCAGGTGGTTTTATTGGACACCATCTAGTTAAATATCTTAAAGAGCAGGGGCATGAAGAAGTAGTTGGAATAGATGTAAAATTTCCAGAGTTTGAACAATCTTATGCGGATTTCTTTTTTATTCTAGATTTAAGAGATCAGCAACTGATAGCATCTAACTTAGATATTTTTCCTAAAAACTCCAGTATTTTTGCACTAGCAGCAGACATGGGAGGAATGGGGTATATATCAAGTAACGGTGCTAGAATTATGTCAAATAATTCAATGATAAATATAAATACTTTAGCTATAGCCACTGCTATGAAATTTGAGCAGATTTTCTATTCTTCATCTGCCTGTGTTTATCCAGAATATCTTCAAAATGATGAAAATAATTTTAAGGGAGGATTAAAAGAAGAAGATGCATATCCAGCACAACCACAGGATGGATATGGGTGGGAGAAACTCTATACAGAATTATTATGTAAGTATTATAGAGAATCCCATAACTTAAATACACATATTGCCAGATTTCATAATGTATTCGGACCCCTTGGAACTTGGGATGGAGGACGAGAGAAGGCACCTGCTGCTTTGTGTAGAAAAGTTGCAGAAGCTAAAAGAGATGGAAAGGGTTTCATAGAAATTTGGGGGGATGGGAAGCAAACTCGCTCTTTCTGTTATATAGATGATATTGTTAAGGGAATTTATAAGCTATCACAAACAGATTACCATGAACCAGTGAATCTCGGACAGGATAGAATGGTATCAATTGATGAACTTGCTGATATGGTAATGGATGCTGCTGAAGTGAAGTTAGAAAAAAGACATATTGATGGTCCAGTTGGTGTACGAGCTCGTAACTCAGAAAATAGTCTTTCCAAGAGTTTACTTAATTGGACTTATGATATATCATTAGAAGAAGGAATAAAGAAAACATACCATTGGATAGAGAGGAAAGTATATGAAAGTCCTGCCGATAATAATTAATCCAGTCATAGATAATATCCCATTAGCAAATAGATATGGGGATTTATCAGTATTATATAACACTGTTTTATCAGATTTAACTGAGGTTCTTGACGTTCAATTTGATGTTCTTCCCTCGGAAGTTGATTTTGATATTCCAATAAAACAAGATGGATTTGCCTATCTTCCTAAAGAATATCTTGATATGTTAGGAAATACACCATCTCATCATGAACCCGATCATATTAATTACTGGAAATTTATGGATAAACATCGATTGATTCAAAGAAGGTTAAATGGAGAGTTCGATGAAGTTCATGTATGGGGAGGACCATTCATGGGATTTCATGAATCTCAAATGGTTGGAATGACTGCCTACCCATGTAATTCAGAACCTATTAGAGCATCCTGTCCTAATTTTATTATTATGGGATTTAGCTATGAACGGGGTGTGAGTGAAGCACTAGAATCTTTTGGTCATAGAACAGAATTCATCTTTAGACAGAAGTTTCCTACTACTTGGGAAATCTACTCTAGATATGTTGGAACAATTCATGAGCCATTTAATACCAGAAAAGCTTACGATTGGGGAAACCATACGATGGAACTATATAATGGAAAGGAGGAAGCTAACTGTGAACTTTGGGGATGCGAAGGTAGGGGCTACATTAAATGGTGGTTTAAACAGCTTCCTAATGGAGTAAAGGAGGCTACGACACATGTATGATAAAGTTATCTTTTTCAATCATTATGGAAATGGAGACTTGTTTGAATCGCTCGCTTTTATAGAGGATTTACATAGACTTATTCCTGCAAAAGAATATATATATTCACATGGTAAAAATAATAAGATATTTAAACATCTTAGATGGCTCGAGCAGGATAGTAACTATGTTGCACATCTTGACCATCGTGTTCCTACAATGGTAGAAAACAATTGCTTTTACTTTAATACATGGATTGGAAGGGATGGTAGATATGTTCTCCCAGGAATCGGGTGTACGTTAGAAATGCTATATCAAATGTACAATGACATGTTAGCTCCCTATAATTTGCATTTGAGTAGAAGTGTGTATGAGTACATTCCAAATATTCCCCATCTTGAAAGTGATTTTATAGATTTTGAGGGAATTATAAAGTATGTTGAAAAGATTTATGGTAAAAAGAGGGTTCTAATCTCAAACGGAAATGTTCAGTCCAGCCAGGCATATAACTTTAATTTTGAACCAATCATTAATAAACTAGCTAAAAATTATCCGAATATTATCTTTTTTGTAACCAGCCCCTTAGTATCTGAATTTAACAATATTGTGAATACAGAAAATGTAACTAAGGATTTTACTGGATGCGATCTGCATGAGATAGGATTCTTAGCAAATTATTGTGATTTAATGATAGGTCGTTGTTCAGGTCCAATTGTATTTTCTCAACATAAATGGAAAATGTATCATTTAGGGCATAAATCTTTGTCCTTTACCTATACATATGAGGGATCACATTTTATTCTAAGTGATCATTTACCCATGAAAAAACTTTGGTCTCCTGCTACCGATGAGGACGAGGTTTATTATAGAATAGTTAAGGAGTTAGAATGAGTAAAACATTAATAGGATTTGTAACGTTTGGAGGACTTATCTTTACTAAGGAATTAGTAAGAGGTATAAAAGAAACAGCCACAAAAAATGTAGATATGGCAGCTATTGTTGGTAAACCTGGGGATGCAGATACAGCAGATTTTCTGGAATCAGAAGGAATTCAACATCTCGTACATCAGGATAACATGGGATTTCCGTGGTCAGTGAACGACTTATATGATTATGCTTGGAAAAAGAACGATTATGATTATCTCATCATAGCAGGAAATGATACCATACCATATCCATATGCAATAGATGGGATGATTGAAGTTGCTGATACAACAGACTATGAGTGGATTAGTGCCTCACAATACGATGTTAGAAGTTTATGTTCAGAATTTCCAGAGGTAAAAAATCAGTTTGCAGAAGAAAGTTTTAACATAACAGATTTTAGTCAGGAACCTTGGAAAAAATTTACCAAATATTCAAAACAAAATAATATAGAAGGACAGGTAATTAAAGATGTCCAAAACTTTTGCTTGTATAAAAAATCAGTTTTTGAAAAAATAGGATATACAGATGTTAATTTCTTTCCAGCTTACTTTATTGATAATGACTATGCTAGGCGTGGTGTTAATGCAGAACTTAAAACCTGCAATCTTGATGGAGCAGTTTATTTCCATTTTTGGAGTAGAGTACTAAAGCAGGTAGGAGGGGGATCAAACTCAGTATACTTCGCTAGAAATTCCTCATTTTATAATATGAAATGGGGGGCACCATTTGGATACGAAATTCATACAATTCCTTTCGGAGGAGTTCCATTCCCTATTTGTGATGGAGTTCTTCTTCCAGCATCTCTTAATATTGATTCTAGAGATGATGAACAAAAAATTATTAATTATTGGAAATCTCAATAATGGCTTTAGTAGAAAAAATAACACAATTGGATTTAGCACTATATGAAATTCTTAAAAATCCCGTTCTATTTTCAGAGTTTGTCCAGAATATAGATAAAATGGATTATGAAGAATCTTTCGAACTTACTTACTATCAAAGAGAATTTATTGCGGATTTCAATAATGCTGAGTCCTTGTGTTGTGGTCGTTCTGTTGGAAAAACAGTATCCCTTACAAATTACATTTTATGGCTTCTAGTTTTTAATGTATTTCCCGAAGATTATATTGTTTATACTGTACCAAGTAAAGTACATCTGGAGCCTGTCTTTACTAATTTAATAAGGATGCTACGGGGTAACTCCTTTTTAAGAAATTTCTTAGACGGAAGGGGTGGGATTAATTCATCTGAATTTAAGATAACTCTTCTAAACGGTTCTGTGTTACATTGTCGTATTGCAGGACAAACAGGAACGGGAGCAAATGTAATTGGTCTCCACTCTCCTGTTGTTATTCTGGATGAGGCAGGATACTATCCGTGGGGAACTTGGAAGGAACTCCAGCCTATTTTGAACTCATGGACTCCAGGTTCTAGAATGATAGTTTCTGGTGTTCCCACCGGATTGCGTGAAAATAATGTTCTATTCCATGCTGACCAAGAAAACAGCTCATACACAAAGCATAGAATTTCTGCATATGAAAATCCACGTTTTGGGGCAGATGAGGAACAGAAAGCTTTGGAAGATTATGGTGGGAAAGAGACCGATGATTTCATTCATCTCGTTCTTGGACAGCATGGAAAGCCAATCTTTGCTTTGTTTGATAGAGGTCAGTTTGAAATCAAATCCTATCCCGTACACAAACTTCAACTAAATGGATTAGAGTACAAGGAAAATATAGCAGAATATATTACACGAATTGCTGTATTTCCCAATTTAGATAAAAATGCTAAAGTAATTTTTGGAGTAGATCTTGGGTACACAGAACCAACAGCTATCATCATTCTATATTTTGACAGTTATGGAAGAATTTTTGAACATGGAAGAGTTCAACTAAATAAAGTTTCCTATCCAATACAGGAAAGAATTATTGATAAATTAGATGATAAATTTCACCCTGCATTGATAGGAATAGATAAAGGTTCGGGTGGGTCAGGTATTCATGTTATTCAATCTCTAACTGAGGGACTGGATTATTTACATAAGGAGTATAAAAAGAGGGTTGTTCCAATTGACTTCTCTTCTAGCATTGTTCTAGGAATAGATTCAAACGGTGAGGAAATAAAATCTAAAACAAAACCGTTTTCGGTGTCCGTGCTTCAGGATTACACTAACAATCACAAACTTATATTTTCATCAACAGATATGGAATTGATATCCGAGTTGGAAAGAATGACATATTCTAAGACTCCAACGGGGGATATTATATACAAAACCCTTACTCCCAAGGGCGGCAAGGCAGGTGAAGACCATTTCACTCAGGCGTTACTGTGCGCCTCCCTAGCTAATTATTTAAACACAGAATACATGATGTTTCAGCCTAGTAGGGAAAAGTTGCTTGGCTGTGGATGGATAGCATAAAATGGAAACAAAACAAACAAGAACAACAACAGCGAGAGCTAAACCACTTGCTATGGCAGAATATATATATACTCCCCAACAGGCAGGAAATCCTTGGAGTCCTTCAGACGTAGATAGACTCGAATCCATAGACGCTACCAAATTTGCAAAAATGACAGAGGCATGTAGATTTTTCTACAGAAGAGATCCGATTGCTTCTACCGTTGTAAACAAGATGGTAGATATAGGAATCAATGAACTTATCTTTCATAAGAACGGACTTACAGACAATGAGTTTAGAGTATTCAAAGCAATCGCACCAAGTCTAAAGGAATTTGCAGAGTGCATGGCTCTAGAGTTCCTAATTTCTGGACTTGTATTTCCAGAAGTAATCTATGCACCTTTAGGAAAAGAATCATTGAAAGATTTAGGAATAAAGAAATATGAAATGCTCACTCTTCCTGAAAATATGTGGTTAAGAGATCCAGCTACAATAATAATTGAAAAAAACATGCTTACAGATGAACCTTCATATTACATAGAGGTTCCAGAAGATATCATCTACTTTATTCAACATAAAGGACAGTATCAAAGTGGAAAGTGGGATGTAGCCATGTATGAGGAAATAAAAGCCAGATATCCTGCATTTGTACTAGCTGTAGAAAAGGGAGAGACAACCCTAAAACTTGAAAATGATAATGTAATTAGAAGGCGTGTTCTAGCAGATACTGGATATCCCCTTTCGTATATCTACTCAGCAATAGAATCTATGAAACATAAAAGAAACCTTAGAAGGATGGACTATTCTATTGCCTCTCGTGCTATTTCTGCAATCATGCTTGTAAAGTTAGGGGATAAGGATTTCCCTCTGCTTGAGAAGGATGGAGATAAACAATTGGCACAAATAAAGAGCCAGCTTGCATGGCGTAATACATCTGACAGGGATATAGAGAGAATTTACACTTTATACGGAAACCATACATTAGATATTAGTTGGGTATTTCCACCCCTTGAGGCATTGATGGATGATGCTAAATATAGGGATGTAAACCAGGATATAATCTTTGCTCTTGGATTCCCTAGAATTTTGATAACGGGAGAAACAGAAAAGAGTAGCACATCGGATCCACAGTATGCTACTATGTCTCCTGTAAAAACAATGGATAATTTTAGAGAGAAGATTTTAGGAGTTTTGCGTACTATTGTAAAGGATGTTTCTTTAAGAAATAACTTTGCTAGTGTTCCTATTGTAAAGTTTGCACCCCTACAACTATCTGAATTTGCAGCGTTTGTAGCAGCTCTAGATAAGTTATACCAAGCTGGAAATCTTTCTAGAACAGAATATGACAAGTACTTTGGTTATGACTTTGTTGATGAGGTTGAAAAAAGAGCTGATGAGAATGCCCTTCTAAAGTCTAAAGGACTTGAGGAATTTGCCCCTACCCCTAATAGTAGACCACCAGTCGGGGCTACAACTCCTTCTGATGGTGCTCCAAAAGACAAAACTCCGACAAAACCAGATAAAACTCCCTCAAAAACTGAGTAATTGAGTCTATATTATACATTAAAATTAGTATTGTGGTATACTTATTAATAGTGAATAACTACGTAAAAGAGACTGTAGGTAAGACAGTCTTGAGAAGAGGAAATTTAAATAATGGAAAAAGCATCAAAATTATTGACAGAATTTCTTATGATAGAGAAATTAGCCGATGATGATGAAGCATTTGCATCAATCACGTTAAATCCAACGGTTACTTGGACCAAGTTTATTCTTGCTGATGATATGCCAAATGCTAATCGGCAGAGGGTTCCTGCGGAGGAATTCGAAAACCTCATCAAAACTGGCGTTTTCATGCCTATCAAGATGGCAGAAGGAAAAATCAACGATGGTCATGATGGTGCTAGACCAATCGGTGTCATAACTCATCTTAAAAAGTTTAAGAATCAAATCCTCGGATTAGCTGCACTATGGAGTAAAGAAAATCCAAGTGATATTGATTTTGTAAAGCAAGCCTACGCAGATGGCAGACCTCTGCAACTTTCGTGGGAAATCTTATTTACAAACTCTACTACTACAGATGATGGAGTTGAAGAACTTCGTGATACCGCTTTAAGAGCAGTTACTTTAGTGGGTCTACCTTCATACGAAGGAAGAACACCAATTCTAGAGGTAGCAGCTACAAAAACAAAATCGGAGGATGAATCAATGGAAGATTTAGAAAAACTGCAGAAAGAGTATGCAGAATTAAAGGATTCCCTTGTAGAAAAAGAAAAACTAATTGCCGAGAAAGAGAAAGCACTTGTGGATAAGGATACAGAATTTGCAACCTTGAAGCAGGAGAGGGATTCCCTAGCTGAATTTAAACAGGCAATCGACAAGGAAAAAGAAGAGGCTGAAAAACTGACAGCTATTAAAACTCAGTTTAAAGAAGCCGGACTTGAAAAAGACGATGAATACTTTGAGAAAAATAAGAGCACTCTTTTTGCAATGGAAAAAGAGGAGCTCGACTTTTTTGTGCAAGAAATCGTTTCTTTTAAACCAGCCGAAGCTTCTACAAAGGAAGGGAAAGGTAGTAATCCAAAAATTCCCCCAATCGGGAATAAAAATGGAGATCTTGACCCTAAGAGTCTGGCAGAGTATTTAAAATCTAGCGAGACTAAGAAATAATTTAGGAGGATTTGGGACGTGGAAATAAACAAATATGATAGTGAAATCGTTGGTGTTGTTCCAACAGCCGACGTTGTAGAAGGTCGTATTGGTATCCTGACTGGTCATGCATTTAACTATGATTGGGGTAGCAAGGTAGACCTACCTGGATTTAAAATTCCAGCAACTGCTGAAGAAGCAAAAAATGCAAAACAGATTATTACTTGGGCAGTAGATAATAGACCTACTCCTCTCTTTAGCACAATTCCGAGTTACACTTGGGCATTGCGTCAGGGATGGGAACAGGCAGGGAACGCTCCGTTCTCTTCAACAATTTATTTAACTTACCCTGGTAATCAGCATGGTAGAACAATCCCATCAGGTGTTCCGGCATTAGCTTTCGGAAAGGGTACTTACACCCTTCCTTCTGGAAACTATATTAATGATAATAACTTGAGAACTCCTGGTAAGCTATTGCAAGTAGCTAACACTGCAGAAGATTCAACTGATGCAGGTAAATTAAAATATCTTGGTACAATGAGTGATAGAAAGGTCGGACAGGTTGTTGAGTATCGTACTAATGGCGACCTGGTATTCGAACTTGATTAATAACGGAGGAATGTAAAATAACATGGGAGATAAACAATACGAGGAAGCAATCGCTAGTTTGATGAAGGACAAAACTCAGCGTGAAGCTTTAGCACAAATGATTGTGGAATATGTTCAGCCAAATCATATTACTACAGATTTTATTAGTATGATTATGAGTACTCGCAATCTACAGCCTGGTGATTCTTTAGTAAAGAAAATTCGTAAAGGGATTAATGTTCGTACATGGGTTCCAGGTTCAATTGGATTAAAGAGTGAAATCACTGTAACCGACCGTATCAACTATATTCTGGATTCAGCTATAGTTGGTGCAATGGCTAACGAGTGGGAACTCGAATCAGGTGAAATTGGCACAATTGGAAGCATTAAGGCAGAAGCCGGAGCAAAACTTCGTGACTACTACATGAACAAAGTATTTACTGCTTTGACTGGTGTATGGTCTTCAGGTAACACTCCATATAACTATACTTACTGCGGTTCAGTTGTAACTGCGACAGCACTGGAAAACATGATTGATAGAATCAATCAAACTACTCCAGGAGCAAAAGCCATTATTGGTGTACGCTCTGCAGTGCAGCCTATTAGTAAATTTGCAGCATTTTGGTCAAACGGTGGAAACACTGGTTATGTTCCAGAAAGAATTCAAGAATTGATGGTAAACGGAGTACTAGGTCAATACTATGGTGTTCCAATTATCGCAATCAATCAGGTTTGGGATAACCCCGAAGATTACAATGAACTCCTACCTAAGAACAAAGTTCTTGTTGTAGGTCAGAACATTGGAGAATTTATTACCTTCGGTCCTGAACGCTCTAAAGAGTGGACAGATAACCAACCAACACCTCCATACTGGCACTTAGACATCGTACAGCAATTTGGTATGATTGTTGATAATGCACAGGGTATCGGGGTATTGGGACTAGCCTAACCCTATAATGGGGGAGGTCAAAAGCCTCCCCCAATTAAATTTAATTTGAAAGGAATTATATAAAGGATGGACGCTAAAAACTATGAAGTCTACACTAAGATGCAGGCAGGGACTCCCTATGCAACTTATAAAAAGACAAGTTTAGGAAAAGTGTTTGTATCAGCTCTTGATCCATTTTCTGGAAACCCTGTGGGAATAATTCTAGAGGGAGAAAAGGGTGATGAAAAAGAATATGTAGATGTATGGAGTGAGGGTGAAGATGTTTTCTTTAAGAGAACTAATAAACTTCAGTTTGATCAGGGGTATATTATTCCTGCCGAAAGACCCAATGCTCCGGTTGCAAAACCAATTGAACAGTTTTCCGATGAAGAACTTAAAGAATTATTGTCTATGAAATACTTCGCTTTTCAAAAGCTTCTAGGTGAAATAAACTCAGTAGCTGTTGCTCAGAGATTGCTAGACTTATCTAGAGAGATGGAAAAATCAGAAAAAATTGTTTCTGTAATTGAGGCTAAAGTTTCAGAGCTTCAGCAGAAAGTTTAGGAGAGAAATTTAATGGAAAATGAAATTTTACAAGCACAAGATATAAATGATGCTAGAATTACTAGGGCTGCTGGATGGATGGATAGCCTACTAATGAGTGGTAAATACTTTGCTAAAGGATTTAATAAAGAAGGCAAACTTCTTTGGGAAGATACTATTGACAATGTAGTAACCATAGTCGGTAAAAATCTTGCCCTAGATACTTTTCTAGCTGGCTCTGGCTATTCTGTAGTTGGTCCTTTTATGGGATTAATTAGCTCTGTCTCTTATGGTGGAGCACCCGTAGAAGCTGATACTATGGGTTCTCATGGAAACTGGTATGAAGTTTCTGCAACTACATATTATCCAACAGTTGCAGCCAGACTTACTTGTAACGGTGGTTGGAGTGCTGCAGCAAATAAAGCAAAGGCATTATCATCTGCCCTATCTTTCAGTATTATCACTAATGGTGGAACCCTAAAAGGATGCTTTCTTGTCTATGGTTCCGGTGCTGTTGCTACTTTGGGTAGCACTGCTGGAACACTTCTATCTGCTGGTACTTTTACTGGTGGTGATAAAGCTGTCGGTGTTGGAGATACTGTTCAGGTTAGCTATACATTAAGCATGGCATAATAGAGAGGTCTTATGACTTACGTATCTGACGATAGAGTAAAGGAAACTTCTACTACTACCGGAACAAGTAACTTCTCCTTAGCTGGTGCGGTTACAGGATTTCGAGCATTTTCGGCTGTCATGAATAATAATGACACCTGTTATTACTGCATAGCTCATCAAACAGCAACTGAATGGGAAGTGGGGATTGGAACGTGGGTAACTGGAAATACACTTAATAGAACTGCAGGAAATGTTTTTGATGGGTCTTCGGGAGCAGGAACGTTAGTTAGTTTCTCTTCTGGAACAAAAGATGTATTCATTACAGCACCTGCTAATAGAATTAATATGTTCAGTGATGAACTAGCAATGGTTTTTCCTGCA
>Ga0208980_10002559_pt1 | contig 10986 bp, 1 predicted proteins | sample WetSurMetagenome_3_FD_187993 | JGI IMG/M metagenome (GOLD analysis project Ga0208980, IMG submission 187993) | Wetland microbial communities from Twitchell Island in the Sacramento Delta, sample from surface sediment Aug2011 Site A1 Bulk (version 2) | ecosystem: Environmental > Aquatic > Marine...
TAGGTGGAACTTCAACATTTAATAATGGAACAGCTTGGTCTGCAACAGGGGGGGCAGCAGGTACAGGATATACAGGGGTGGCTGGAGGAAACGGAAATTTAACAATTCCCGGATATCCAACTTCAGGAACTGGTGGAACTGGTTTTGACGAAGATTGGAACTGTGCAGGTAGTGAGTATCATTCAGGTAGCGCGGGGGGAGTAGGATATGGATCTGGTGGCGGCGGTGGTGGAGGCTATTATGATTATAATTGTGGTTATTATTATCCCGGTGCAGGAGCTTCTGGTTCTTCTGGTATAGTTCAAATTTCGTATTATATTAACGATGTTCCAGTTTATACGTATGGTTCAACACCAACAACTACATTACATGCTTTTGAATATGAACAAACATCTACATCTTTGAATCAAACACAAGTACAAGATTATGTTAATCCGGTTATTGGTATTGCTACTCCACCATCAGGTTCTGTAGCAAGTCTTGTTAGTGATCAAGCTCTTTTATCCGGACAATTTTATCAACAATATATGTCAACTAATGGGTTTGGTATTTATTATTGTGGTACATCACAGGGAGTTCTTACTTCTTATCCCGGAACTCCACTTGATGTAAAAATATCAAGTGGTCTTTATTCCATTGAGGGGCGTGGAGTAAATGGAATTGTTTATGGGTCGGATGCTATAGTAAAAGCATTTGCTGGAACTGGTGGTACGGTAAGAAGTGTAGATATTGCTGCGACATCGGGATTACTTGCAGCATTTGGAGGGGATGATGGAAAAGTTTATATGCTCGCTGGCACACCATGGTATGCATATTATACTGGATCCGGGACTTCTCCGATAACTGGAGTTGCGGTCTCATGGAATGGAGAATGTGTAGTTGTTACAAGACAGGATGGATTAGTAGAATATTACATTACTAATGTGACAATTGCTCCAACACCAACTCCATCATATGTTGATGCTCAGGTTCGTGTATATAAGGATAGTACTGCATATGCAAATCAACCCGTCACTATTTACTCAAGTACCGCATATAATCCATATGTATGGGCACCGGCTGGAACTTCATATACCGATGGTGGGGGAACATTTACTTATACAACTACAACAGGAACATATTATAAATTTGTAGTGAATAATAATCCCGGAACAACAAGTGGTGAAGGAGAAGTTATCTGGCAATCAAATACTGCATCAAGTATTGTACAGATTTTTATTGTTAGTGCATCTACCCCTTATGAATGGAATGCGTATTATAATGCAGCTTCAAACAATGTTACGGTTGTTTATTCTGATACAATAAGCCCAACAAGCGTGATAGTTACTATTAAAGATCTTAAAACAAATCTTGATGTGTTAACTCGTGTTTATTATTCTACACCACATTTCACTCTTGAGTATCATGATCAGTTAGGAAATGGATCATATCAGGTAAATGTTATTATCACTCGTTTAGGAATGTCAACACGTGATCAACGAACAGTCATGAGTCCGAATACCTATGGGACGATTTTGCCAAATGATCAATATATCACGTGGGCTATCAGCACGTTTGTACTGATGTTGATTGCAGGTATGTTTAGCTATTCAAATAGTAAACGTGGAGCATTGGCGGTAGTTGTTGTTGCTGTATTAATGATGATATTTAAATTACTTCCAATGGGTTTGATGACTGTAGCTATGTTGGCTGCTATATTTGCTGTTATGAGTTTATTCGCGTCGAGGGTGCAATAATGAGAGCTTGGACAATTGTATTATTTATTTTGGCAATTCATGCCTGTTTAGCTATGATAAATGTAGCACATATAACTGATATTGGATTAAATATAAGTGTAGAAACTTCTGGTGGCGGAATTGTAGTGAATCCCGGAACTACGAATCTTACTATACCATCATCAACATATTTTAATGAGAGTGCTAACGGATCGGCTATTCTTAATCATACGGTAGTAATAACGAAAAATAGTTTTGTAGATAAAATGATAGAGCAGATTATAGGAGCTGCTGCAACGTTTTATGCTCTTATGGATACATTTTCAAGTGTAATATTCTCCATTCATAGTATGGGCGCTCCAATATTCGGGGATTTTAATGCATGGGTTCTTGAAGGCATTGTGGATATTGTGTTTGGTGTAAGCTTATTCCAGATGGTCACAGGACGTTCTTTCAAGACCATGGAATAATTTTTTCTCAGGCTGTACGCTTTTATTTTTTACGTCTGTACGCTATTTTAGGAAGTTTTATATATTCCAGACACCTATATAAATCCGAGGAGTTGAGAGATATTATATATAGATTTGTCCACGGTGGGTTTTATGAAAATCCACTTTAAATGGATTGCCATAGTAATTGGTTTAATATTATTAATCTCTACTGTAAGCGCTCCTGATCTTCAGGATGGAACAAATACTACTATAATAAATTATATTCAACCTGTGGTATCTCATGAAGTAACTTCGGTTCCAACAACTATTATACCTTCAACATCTTCGAATCTGGCACTTGGAAGTCCTGTTGATCTTAAAGAGGGTCTTACTGTTACAAATACTACTGAAGTGAATCTTACAGATGGAAATGTTTCTTTTGCATTATTATCTCAGGATGTGTCTCCAGTTCCATCATTAAATATAAAGATGTCTGCAAAAACATCTACGATTATTGATGGTCAGCAATTTGATCCATCTACAGTTTCTACTACTGGTAATAATCTTACGTGGGGAACCGGGGAAAAGTCATTTTTTATTTTTGATGATCCTATTGTAAAGATGGATTATCGTTACAATGGGTTACAATTAAAAGAAACAATTACGTTGAAGGAAGAAAAATCGTTAAGTTTTCCTATAACAATTAGTGATAATTCCAAGTTAATACCATGGTACAATGGGGCATGGAAAATCGTTTCTTCAAATTCTGATGATACAATGACTGGTATAGTTATTGAAAAACCTTTTGGTATTGATGCGAATGGTTCTTATGTTGATATGTGGTATACATATGAGAACAATCAATTGGGCTTAGAATATAATAAAACTGTTACAACATATACAGTGAATAACGACGGAGTGTTAACTGAAATTATTACCCCGGTTAAATATCCCCTTGTGATTGATCCTACATGGACTGCTGCCGGGACATGCTGGACAGCAAGCGATACAACATATAGATATGTTATGTGGAACTCTACTGGTTCAAGAACATGGACTGTTCCGGCAGGGGTTACATCTCTTGATTATCTGGTTTCTGCTGGCGGTGGTGGTGGAGGTTATCAGGAAGGTGGCGGTGGTGGAGCCGGGGGATATCGTACTGGAACACTTGCTGTCACTCCATCATCATCAAAGAGCATAGCTGTTGGTAGTGGTGGTGCTAAAAGTACATCAATTAATGTTGCAGGAACAAATGGTACAAATTCGTCATTTGATACAATTTATACTGGTGGTGGCGGTGGTGGGGGTTCATATCTTTCTGGATCAGCAAAAGCTGGCGGGTCTGGAGGTGGTGGAGCCGGTGGCTCATCAGTACCTAATGGTGCATCTGGATTTTCTGGAGAAGGTAATTCTGGTGGAACTGGGAGATTAACCGCTCCATTAACTGGAGGTGGCGGAGGAGGAATCGGTGGTGCTGGTGCGGCTGGTACTGATGGTGGAGCTGGAGGATCTGGAACTACAAACTCATTTACTGGATCTTCTGATACATATTCACAAGGTGGAGGCGGTGGAGGAAATGGAGCTACTGCATGGGGAGCAACCAGTCCTTATTATGGTGGTGGAGGCGGTGGAGGAAATGGTAGCGGCTCTGGTGGAGGAAATGGTAAAGATGGTGTAGTTATTGTCAAGTATCTTGTTTCTCCAACAGCTTCGTTCCAGATGAGCAATTCATCTGGTGCAGTTTCATTACCAGTTAAATTTGATGATTTGTCTGCTGGAGGTCCAACTGTTTGGGATTGGGATTATGGGGATGGAAGCTCTCATGGAACAACACAGAACCCCACTCATACATATACTACACCCGGTATCTATACTGTTACTTTAAATGCTTCAAATTCCGGGGGATATAGTATTGCCACATGGTATCGGGCTGTTATAGTTGGACAGGTTCCTTTATCAAGTGTTAGTACAACACGAAAATTGTATTTACCAATGACTGGTACAAATGGGAGTACTGCATTTTATGATCGGTCTGGATATAATAATTCGGTTTTGGTATCAGGTTCTCCACAAATTAGTACTCTTCAAAGTAAATTTGGTGGTTCATCATTATATATGAATGGTAGTAGTGGATTGTTATGGATTCCAAATAATGATTCTCTTGATTTAAAAGGAAATAATTTTTATATGGGATGGTGGGAAAATGGTACTAATAGACCTGCTGCATCTACATTGATGACTAATTATCGAACCAGTTTATCCGGAGGAGCGTGGTACTCTTGGTTTGCAGGATATTCAAATCCACCACAAACCCAGTTTTATGCTTCAAATACAAGTGCCGGGGGATGGGATCTTGTAAATGGAGAGCCTGTAGCACTTGATTTTACTTGTAAGACATGGACATATTATGCAATAACAAGAAATGGTAATTCGTGGTCAACATGGAAGAATGGAGTTTTTCAATATGAGGTTACGGCTTCAGGTGTTGTTTATGATCCTAGTAGTGCTATTACTATTGGTGGTTATCATTGGACATACAATTCTCCTCTAGATTCTATTTATAATTATACTGGATTTATTGATGATGTTATCTTTATTAATGGAGAAACTATTAATGGAACAAATGTTCCTACTATAGAATTTTTATATAACCCATATTCTAATTTCACCCCTAATGTAACATCTGGTATACTTCCGGCAACAGTAAATTTCACTGATGCTTCTATTGGTGATGGTACATTAACTTATAACTGGTCATTCGGGAATGGCGATTATGCAACAGGAAAATCTCCAACATATACCTATAGAAGTCCTGCAAATTATACAGTTGCAGAAACTGTTACTGGTACATTTGGAAGTAATACTTCAATAAAATATGTAAATATAACTGCTAATCCGATAACACCAAGTTTTAGTAGTAATGTTACAACTGGACCTCGTTCATTGGCAGTCTCATTTAATGGGTTGTCAACAAATATCAGTAATGGTGGTCAGGCATGGTTATTCGGTGACGAATCTTGGTCTCCTGCATTATGGACTCAGCAAAATTCAAGTTCCGGGTGGTTAAGGCGTTATGGTCATACACTTGTGGCAATGTCAGATGGTGGTCTTATACTTACTGGGGGTTTTGACACTCTTTCAACTGTTGTGTTTAGTGATACGTGGCGTTCAACAAATAATGGTTCAACATGGACACTTATGAATGCAAGTTCAGGATGGGGACCAAGAGTTTCTCAAACAACAGTAGCACTTCCAGATGGAAGTATTGTTCTTATGGGTGGCAGTACTGGTGTTGTCTATACAAATGATACATGGATATCAACAGATAATGGTGCAACATGGATTTTACAGAATGTAAGTTCCGGATGGACACCAAGAGTTTGGGCAAATGCTGTACCATTATCTGATAACAGTATTATATTATTTGGAGGTCAGGACGGATCAGGTTATACGAATGATACGTGGAGGTCAACAGACAGAGGTATAACATGGGTTCGACAAAACGCAAGTTCCGGGTGGCAGGCAAGACTTGCTGCTACCAGTGTGGCATTACCAGATGATACGATTGTAATGTTTGGTGGCGCTGATGCTACTATTGGTATCAGGAATGATACATGGAGAACGAAAGATAAGGGTGTAACATGGACATTGGCAAATTCAAGTTCAGGAATTCTTGCAGGGCATGTTGATACAAGTGCTCCATTGTTTGATGGTAGTATGATACTGTTAACAGGATATGATGGTGGAGGAACCAATAAGACGTATAGATCTACTGATCAGGGTTCAACATGGACATTATTAAATGCAAGTTCCGGATGGATATCTCGTTGGCATATGGCAGCAGCAACAACAAAATTTGGGAGCGTTGTTGCAGTTGGTGGATATGATGCTAGTGCAACATATACTAGAAATGATACGTGGATTTATAATCCGGTTGGTTCAAACACGATAAATCCGTCACATACATATTCAGCAATAGGAAAATATAATGTTTCAATGCAGGCATTTAATTTTACAACAAAACAGTCAGGTAGTTTGACAAGAGTTGGTGCAGTTACAGTGTATAATAAAGTAAATTCTACATTTACTGCTAATACTACTGTAGGAAATGTTCCAGCAACAATAGCATTTACTAGTACTGTATCAAATGCATCAAATTATACATGGCGCTTTGGCGATGAAAATTATACTCAGGCTTGGTCACAGGTAAATGCAAGTGGTGGCTGGCTTCCAAGATTTGGATTTGCCAGTACAACATTACCGGATGGGACTATTATTGTACTAGGTGGCACGAATGGAACTTCTATGAGAGATGTGTGGAAATCTACAAATAATGGTTCAACGTGGACATTAGTAAATTCAACAACTCCATTTGCAGACAGAGCATATTACACACCTAACGCTCTTTTGGCTTTACCGGGTGGAAATCTTATATTAGCAGGTGGAGGAAATGCTTCAGTCAATTATGCAAATGATACGTGGATGTCTCCAGACAGTGGTGTTACATGGTCACGTTTGAATGCAAGTTCCGGGTGGTTAGGAAAACTTGCATATGGTATGGTTTTAATGCCTGATAACAGTATTGTTATAATGGGTGGAACTTCCTATGGGGTGTGGACAAATAATACATGGCGATCTACTGACAGTGGTGTTACATGGACTCAGATGAATGCAAGTTCCGGGTGGATAGGGAGGCAGTCTTTTGGTATATCTTCAATGCCAGATGGAAGTATTATTTTAACGGGCGGTTCCTATGATGGAACTAATGTGCTAAATGATACATGGAGATCAACCGATAATGGTGCAACATGGACTCTTATGAATTCCAGTTCTGGATGGCAAAGCAGGCAATATCATACTACTAACTCGATGCCGGATAATAGTATTATTTTGATGGGTGGGATTGGTACTACTAATCTTAATGATGTATGGAAATCAACTGATAATGGTGCTACATGGACTCAGGTAAATGCAAGTGCCGGGTGGAGTGCACGAAGAGCACATGCAAGTGTAGTTCTTCCAAATGGTAGCATTGTAGTGATTGGTGGTCTTGCTGGATCTGCTCTTAATGATGCGTGGATAGTTAACCCAATAGGTTCAAATATTCAGAATCCAACTCATACATATACAACTTATGGAAATTTCAGTGTAGCATTACAGGCATATTCACCAGATAATTCTAATATTACTCTTAGAACCGGGTATATAAATATTTCCGGAGTTCCGGTTTCTAATTTTACAACAAATGTAACAACAGGGTATCCGGTTCTTGCTGTTATCTTTAATGATACATCAACCAATTCTCCAACGTCATGGCAATGGAATTTCACGAATATAACCGGGAATAATACTCCGGTAACATTTGCTACAACACAGAATGTTACATGGACATTTGATGTTGGCAGGTATTTAATTAAATTAACTTCTACAAATTCTTTTGGAAGTAATACCTCTACAAAAATATTATATATCAATGTATCAAATCCATTTAATTATACCAATGGTTCGTATACAGTTGTTAAATTCAACATGACTGGAAACACTACATGGCAGGCTCCAACAGGAGTTACTAATGTTGATTATCTTGTTCTTGCTGGTGGTGGGTCTGGTGGAAATGCCATGGCTGGTGGCGGTGGTGGTGGAGGTATGCTTGATGGTGCTAATTATAGTGTAACAGCCGGAACAAATTATACTATACGCGTCGGAGACGGTGCTCGTACTATTTTTGACTCTAGTGGAATGCCGTCAAACGGAACACGTGGTCAGAATTCAACATTCGATACCATTATGTCTTTGGGCGGTGGTGGTGGAGGAGCTCATGCTTATGATAATACAACATCCGGTGGATCTGGTGGCGGTGGAGGAAGTAACAATACTTATGGTAACGCTTCTGGTGGAGATGGTGTACCCGGACAAGGTTATAAAGGTGGAGATTCATATAATGCATGGTACGCCGGGGGAGGTGGTGGTGGTGGAGCTGGTCAGGCTGGATCAAGCGCTGTAGGATTTTATAATGCTGGAAATGGTGGAAATGGGAGAAATTCTTCAATTACAGGTGAGAATGTAACTTATGGTGGAGGGGGTGGAGGAGGATCTTACAGAACTGGTACTAATGGCGCTGGTGGAGCCGGGGGAGGGGCGAGTGGTGCAATAGGACAGAACGGAACAGATGAACTTGGTGGAGGTGGCGGTGGAGCATATCTTTGTGATGATGGTTGTTTCACGTTGTTTGGTCAGGGTGGATCCGGTATTGTTATTTTGAGATATCTTAATGCGCCAATTGCATCATTTACTGCAAATAATACCACTGGTATGGCTCCTGTTGCAGTTATGTTTAATGATACTTCAACGAATTCCCCATCTACATGGCAATGGAATGCAACAAATGCAACAGGGAATAATACGCCTTTTACCTTTAGTACTTCACAAAATATTACGTATACATTTGGTGTTGGAAATTTCTCGATTAAATTAAATGTAACAAATACCGGAGGAATGAATGAATCTACGCAGAATACATGGATTAATGTCTCTCCATCATTACCAACTGCTAATTTCACAAGCAATGTAACAGTTGCTACAATATATCCGATGGTTGTCCAGTTTAATGATACATCTACTGTTAACCCGACAACATGGAACTGGTCATTCGGAGATGGAAGATGGTTCAATACCACTGATTCATCCTTAAAGAATGTGACATATACGTATGCGGTTGCAAATAAATATAATGTTACTTTATTAGTGAATAATACCATTGGAAGTAATACTACAACAAAGAATGATTATATCAATTTGACTTCAGACGATGATGCAAATTTAACATCATGGCTTCACATGAATGGAACGAATGGAACTACAACATTTACCGGAGAAAAGGGTGTTGCTTGGTCAACTGGTGGCAACGCATATATTTCAACGAACCAGCCAAAATATGGTGGAGCGTCTGGAAGATTCAGTGGAACAAATGCTTATATATTTACTCCCAATTCAACTGCATTCCAGTTTGGAACAGGGGACTTTACCATAGAATTTTGGGTAAATGTAACATCGATTACTGGAACAAATGTTCATATGATATCCAAGTCAAATAATGCAAGAACACAGGGTTGGGGACTGGATCGTTCTGCATCAGGAGCTGGAGATTCTGGTTGGGATTTCTGGATGGGTAATGATTCTGGTGGTCAGGTGTTCTTTAATGCACCGATTGAAAATCATACGTGGAATCATATTGCAGTAGAGAGAAGATCAGGTACAATTTATCTGTATATAAATGGAAATCTTACCAACTCATCTGCTGGATTTAATGCAAATTATGATACATCTGATCCGGTGTGGATTGCGCGACAGCAGGCTAATTATTTCAATGGATATATTGATGAATTCCGTGTAAGCAAGGTTGCCCGGTGGAAAGCAAATTTCACTCCACCGTTTAATGAATATCGTGGGACTCTTGAAACTATATATCCAGATATAAATCCGGAGTCAACATTCAGATATAAAACAAATCCGGGTGGAAGTGCATATATTGACAATATAACAGGAATAAGAAATAGGACTGTCCAGATTGAGAATGTAACAAATACCAGTTATGTTGTTGGTGCTGCATATTTCCAGCCTTTATATGGTTACGTAAAATCTGTCCAGTTGAATCTTTCAACCTATCCTACGGGAATGACTTTGATAAGTTCATCAATTGATAATGTAAATGGTATTGTTGAATTTAATATTTCAAAATCAACCGGGTTTAATAATGGAACTTCCAGAGCCAGTATTGTTGATTATACCATAGCATATGTTAATTATACAGATGGTAGCGAAAATGTATCAGAATATTTTGCTTATGGATATCTGATTAATGGAACAACTTCTAAAGTTTATCCGGTTCATTATTTCCTTGGTACTCCTGTTACTTATGGCGACTGGAATTTTACTGCAAATTTCACGGCAAATAATACTACAATAATCAGAGGGGAAACAATAAACTTTAATAGTACATTTAATGGCTCATACCCAAACAGATGGAACTGGTCATTCGGAGACGGAACATTTGCTGATGGAGAGAATTCTTCAATAAATCATACATATACAACACTTGGGCTTCATACTGTTGAATTGACAGAATATTTGTGGCAGAATACCAGTGTTAATAGTACAAAGACGAGAACAAATTATATTATGGTATATGATCCAACAACTGCAAATATTACTTCTAATGTTACTGCCGGAGTAAGACCGCTTGCAGTTCACTTTAATGCAAGTAATTCGTTGAATGCAACATGGTGGAATTGGTCATTCGGAGATGGGAATCTTACAAATACATCAGATATTCACCCTGAGTATGTGTATAATTATGCCGGTGTATATGGAGTTAATTTAACTACATCATTTGATGGGTATGGTGCTAATACAACAACCGGGTATAATATAACTGTATATGATCCTGTTTTAACCGGGTTTACTGGAAACAATACTACCGGGCTTGCACCATTTGCGGTTACATTTAATGTAACAAATCCAAATGATGCTGCAACTCAATGGAACTGGTCATTCGGGGATGGAACATGGCAGAATAGTACTACAGAACAGAATGCAACTCATACATATACAGCAGGTGGAATTTATACAGTTAATGAGACTGCATCAAACCCATATTCAACGAATGTGACAAGCTTATTAAATTATATCACTGTATATAACCAGACACTGGCAGGATTCACCGCAAATGTAACATCTGGTAATTATCCACTTATTGTAAAATTTACTGTTAACGATTCGAATGATAATGCAACTGCATGGAACTGGTCATTTGGAGATGGAAATTATTCAGATGTACAAAA
>Ga0208980_10002561_pt1 | contig 10976 bp, 8 predicted proteins | sample WetSurMetagenome_3_FD_187993 | JGI IMG/M metagenome (GOLD analysis project Ga0208980, IMG submission 187993) | Wetland microbial communities from Twitchell Island in the Sacramento Delta, sample from surface sediment Aug2011 Site A1 Bulk (version 2) | ecosystem: Environmental > Aquatic > Marine...
TTCTCTTACATAATGGCTTGATTGTTCATCAGGATTTGCCTTTATATGCTCGGGTGTGGATGACCCGTTACGTAAAAACAATGGATCGATTGCATACCATGCCAGCTTTGCTCTGTTAAACCCACTTGCCAGATTGTTGTTTAGCTTTGCTTCGGGGAAAAGCTCATCCTGACCCTGAGGGATGCTTGCCATGGTCCACGCGTTGAATGATTTAAGGTCAAGGGGTATTTCACTTGCTTCAAAATCGTCAATATATGAATTTCCTGCAGTGGTTATGGCACTTGAATGGCCGGGGATCAGGTCAGCAAATTCGCCAAAGAATGATAATGTCGAAGGTGTTTTTGTATTAAGAAAGGGGATTTTGTCAATAATATTTGTCAGTGCCTGTGATTCAGTTTTATATGAAGTATTCAGACCCCATATGGTATTTGATATAGGCTCCTCACCAAAGTTTACTTTTTGTGTGTATGGTCGTTCTGTAAGGTGAAGAATTGTACCACCAATATTAAAATTATTAGAAACCCTGTAATCAAGGTGAGTTCCAACAAGTGTTTTGGTCTGAAATCCAAAAAACTGATTGTTCTCGAGTGAAACCTGAATAGGTGTTTGTGATTCAATAAGTGCACTGTTAATGATTCTCACCGTTCCCATATTATAATCCACCGTATAATCAGTGTTTTCAGTAAGTGGAACTCCTCCTGCAGTAACTTTAACAGATCCCTGCGGGATACTAGTTGCATTAAGCCTTATCTCTGACCCGGATTCTGAAGAGTATTGCCCTGAAAGTTTAAATTTATTCTTCTCAGCCATTTGTCTCGCAACTGTTTGTGTGGAATCATAAAGTTCCTGGAAAACATATTTGGCTGCTAATGCCGGATCGTTGATTTTCTCCTTCAGATAGGTTCCAAAAGGTTCAATCGAAGGAAAGATGATTTTCCCGCGGTCAACTATAACTGTAACATCATTAATAAAATCAAAATAGCCGTCAGATTGTCTGTCGAGCTGAGAATTGAGGTTATCAAGTCCCATAACCTGAAGTAAAATCTGGTGTTCCAGTTTCCCTTCCGGCAGATAATTGATCGAGTTCCCGGTTTTATCATCCTGGTAAAGAACATTCAATTCAAAATCTTTACTTTCGAGTTTACCCGATCCAAGTGAATAGATGTTTTTCATCATAAGGTCCCAGGTAGGCAATTTTGGGCTTAAAGTAGTGCCTTTAAGGAGTTTAAGGACTAGCGTCTGTGGGGCACTAATACCATCCGTTGAAAATTCGCCCACTTTATATAACTGCCCATTAAGCGTATATTCATATGCGACAGCCAGAACTTCATCGGTATTGAGTGCTGTGTTAAGCGAGATGTAACCAAGCTGTCTGTTGAAATCATATTCTCTCTCGTTAAGTTTTCTGGCGTTTTCAATCTTTTCAAAATCGCGACCGATCTGGAAACCCGGGTATAAAGGTGCAAATGTATTTGTGACCTGGTCTACATCGCGTATTGCTCCATACGTTGTTGTGACCTCATTATACATATTATTGGCACTGTTTGCCGGATAAATCAATGCTCCGGGGGGGGCCTGAAATGCTGGGACTGTATTATAAATGTGGTTGCTGTTTTCTGCAAGATCCATAAATGCAACTATATTTCTGTTACTTGCCTCCTCAAACCGGCTTGTCTTATTAGTGACCCATACCTCTAATCTTTCAATATTAATGCCTGAACTGACAACAGGAAGATTGCTCATTGACTTATCAAAAATATCCCTGAAATATTGTGAAAGGAAGAAATTCCTGTTTGCTTCATATTCATCGGCATAAACGTCAAAGGGAGTTGCCTGTGCACCGCCCTTTACATCAATTACCGACGACTGTCCTTTCTGCTGTGAAAGTACTGTGGTAATTGTCATCTTCCCGAATTGCATCTCTGTCTTCAGTCCGAACAGACTAAAACTGCCGGTTATAAGAGTTCCGGTTAGCGGAAGTGTAACATCCCCGGCTTCAATCTTTTTTATTATTTCATCTTCCTTTCCTGAATACTGAAGTTTGGTCCTGTTCTCAAATTCAAACATGGCATCGGTGTTGTAATTAACAGCCAGTTCCATCTTGTCACCAATAGTACCGGTGACATTCATCTGAATTTTTTCCTTAAAATCAAATGTCGGGATTGTCCTGAGTTTTTCCGATAGTGTTGGATTTTCGGTACGGGAAATATTGATTCCAAATATAAGTTCAGCAGAGCCCTGAGGTATTATATTAATTACATTGCTTCCGAAAATTTTATCGAATGCTTCTCCCCCCACTTCGATCTGCGGAATCAGGTTTGATCTGAACCCAGCTTCGGCACCTGATATGCGGGATTCCCAGTATTCCCGCATTGCCCTTGCATATTCATACTTCCTGAATTCTTCAGGATTCATATGAACAGGTGAACGATAATCGAAAGTGCCTATTTTCTCATAAATAATATATTCGTTCTTCGCCGGATCATAAATTACAGATGATTTGAGGTTTGATGGTTTATCAAGAAAAAGGGGAGCTTTTTGTTTAGGTTCCCATGGTATTCCGGAATCATCCTTTAATTTCAGAATTGATTTTCGGGCAGTATCGGCCGCTGCGTTATTCTGCAAAGCAACCTGACTACTTGCTTCTGTGGACCTTAGGAGAAAGGAAGCGTACAGTACAAGAGAGGAAAATATCAGAATATTTTTATATGATATCCCTGATCCCAATCCGGCTTTTATTCAGAATTACAAGTTTTTAAGCGCTCTCTTTATCATGTCCTCAACAGTCAGGTTTTTTTCCTCCCTGACTATCTTATCAAGGACCTTTGAGACAGCGCCTTTGGCAAATCCAAGCATTACTAATGCAGATAACGCTTCTTCCCGGTTTGTATTGTCTGGGAGGGTAAATATTTCACCACTTCCTGACTGTTTGCCAAGCTTGTCTTTCAGATCAACAATAATCCTTTGGGCTGTTTTTAATCCAATTCCTTTTACACTTTTCAGAATATTTACATCTGATCCTAAAATTGCCTTTTCAATTTCTCCAGGGCTAAGTGATGAAAGCATCATCCTGGCTGTATTTGCGCCAACACCTGAAACTGAAATCAACAATCTGAAAATTTCACGTTCAGCAGTATCTGCGAATCCAAAAAGCTGGTGAGTATCTTCCCTGATGACTTCATGTATGAGGATCCTGTAATCACTCTTACCTTCAAGATTTGAAAATGTATTTATGGATATATTGATAAAATACCCGATACCTCCTGATTCAATTGTAAGAAATGTAGGTGTGATCTGGGTAATTGCTCCTTTTATATACTCTATCATGATTATTGTTCTGCATTAAAAATATCCGGAGGAAGTTCGTCAATCCGTTCACTATGAATTTCAATATCCTGATGTTTAAGTGGATTCCTGGTTAACTCAGTATAATTCTGTCTGTTTCTGAAAATATCGCATGCAAGATAAATTGCCTGCCGGAATGAGTTTTCCGAGGCCTCCCCTTTTCCTGCAATCGCAAAAGCAGTTCCGTGATCAGGTGATGTCCTTATAAATGGCAAACCAGCAGTAAAGTTAACCCCGGCATCAAATGTCAGTGCTTTAAATGGAGTAAGCCCCTGATCGTGGTACATTGCAAGAATTCCGTCAAATTTTGTGAATGAACCGGCTCCGAAGAATCCGTCAGCCGGGAATGGCCCAAATGTCAGAATACCTTCTCTTTTTGCTTCTTCTATTGCCGGGCTAATGATTTCAACCTCTTCTGATCCAAGTAATGAGTTATCACCTGCATGAGGGTTAAGTCCAAGAACCGCAATACGAGGTTTACGGATCCCGAAATCGAGAATCAGTGATTGATTCATAAGTCTTATTTTCTTAAGCAGGGTTTCCACAGTAATAAGTTCCGGTACTTTACTGAGGGGCACATGGCCTGTAGCAATACCAATTCTCATACTTTCCCCGATCATAAACATAAGCACATCTTCAGCTCCTGCTTTTGACTTGAGATACTCAGTATGACCCTTAAAATTAAAAGTTTCTGACTGAATATTATGTTTATCTATTGGTGCAGTAATAAGAACATCAATTTTCCCGCTTTTAAGATCCTCAACAGCTCTTTCAATTGAACTAAGAGCAGCCTCCCCACCCTGTGGGGTTGACTTTCCAAGCTCCACCCTGATATTATCATCAAGACAATTTATCATGTTTGCCTTTTTTGGGTGAGCTTCTTCCGGAGTCCTGATATTGTTAAAGCTGAAATTATTGACATTCAATGCTTTCCGGTGATATGCTGCTACCTTTGGAGATCCATATACAACAGGAGTGCAGATATCATTAATTATCGGATCAGAAAGAACCTTTATTATGACTTCGTATCCGATACCATTAATATCTCCGTGTGAGATACCTGCCAATATTGTTTTCTTTTCCATAAATAGTTATTTTTTTTCAGAGTAGTCAGCTGCAATTCTTTTTAAAAATGTCGAAAGCAGCCTTAATCCTGAAGCTGGTCCGTTTTTCAATCTATAATAGTCGTCCTTTTTAAGCATCTCTGTTCCTGCAATATCCATGTGTATTAAAGGGAACTCTGCAAACTTTTCAAGAAATTTACCTGCGATAATTGCCCCTGCTGCACGGCCTCCGATATTTTTAAGATCAGCGACATCCGATTTCAGAAGCTCCCCATATTCTTCCCAGAAAGGCAATTCGGCTATTCTTTCATAAACATCCTTACCGCATTCATCCAGAAGGTCTATATACTTTCTTTCAGCATTTGTCATAACGGCAATTGCCTGGTTTCCAAAAGTCATCGCTGCTGATCCTGTAAGAGTGGCAATATCAATTATCAGTTCCGGAGAATATTTTGATGCGTAGCTTATTGCATCAGCCAGGATAAGTCTTCCCTCAGCATCAGTGTTTCCGATTTCAACTGTAAGTTTATTAAACATAGTAATGATATCACCCTGAGCATAGGCATTTCCGCCAGGACGATTATCTGTTGAGGGTACCAATCCAATAACGTGAAGAGGAATTCCGGTACTGGCTATAGTATGTAAAACACCTGTAACTGTTGCTGCCCCGGCCATATCACCATTCATACCAGCCATAAAATCGCCTGTTTTGATATTAAGCCCCCCTGTATCATAAACAATTCCTTTTCCAACGAGTACAATCGGATTTTTATTAAGACAATTCGACGGTTTCCATTCCAGAATGCAAAAGACCGGAGGATCAACACTTCCTTTGTTAACAGCAAGAAGGCCACCCATCTTCAAAGCTTCAATTTTCCCTTTGGTTAATACCTCAACCTTAAATCCTGCTGAATCACCGATTTTCTTAATCTCCCCTGCAAGCATAGTGGCATTCAGATGATTGACCGGTTCATTAATCAGGTCACGCGTAAAATATACAGCATTGGTCAGTTCGACCAGCCATTTAATTTCTGAATCGGCGAGTTCCCCATGAAGCAAAAGCATTGCCGGAAAATTCTGTTTAACACCCTCTTCTTCTTTTGTCTTGTACTTCCCGAATGAGTAGAAGCTGAGCAAAAGTCCTTCAGCAAAATCTAAAACAGCTTCATTATAAACATTTTCAGAGGTTATTACCAGCTCAGTATGGTTGTTCCTTTTTATCAGTTTTCTGAGATTATAAGAAGATCTGCGAAGCTCTTCCCTTACCTTATAATGATTTTGTCCTTCTTTTAGTCTTACAATGTAAATGCACTTATTATAAGAGTTGATGAAAACAAATTCTTCCTTGTTTGTCAGCTGTCTTTGAGCGTACTCCTTTTCTGATTTACTCAGGATTAATCGCTCGGGTACAATGTCATTTCCAATAATGCACACAACTGACTGATCAGGTGATATTTGTGATATTTTATCTATCGTTGATTTCATATTTTTACACCCTGGTTTTTAAGTATGTAAAGTTAATTAAAATATTGATTTTTCTGTTTCCAAAGCGTTACCTTTGATGCGATTAATCCGGGTTGCAAATAATATCTTCCAGTATTATAGCAGATTGATACAAACTCTTTATTACTATGGATTTGGAACATATATATCTGAAAGCTTTAGAACTTATCCCTTTGAATAAAGAAGAAGGAATTGTTCTATATACTCATGCTCCTTTGGAAGATCTTATGTTTATTGCAAATAAACTCAGGCAAGTACATAACCCTGGGAATATTGTCGGCTGGATGATAGACAGAAATGTCAACCTTACAAATATCTGCTTTTCACAATGTGCCTTTTGTAATTTTTGCAGGAGAAAAGGATCTGTTGACGCATATGTAACCACAACAGAAGAATACATTAGCAAGATTGATGAATTGTATTCACTGGGAGGTGATCAGCTGCTTTTACAGGGAGGGATGAATCCTGATCTTGGTATCCCTTTTTATATAGACCTTTTTAAGGATCTGAAGAAATTATACCCTTCGCTGAAACTGCATGCATTAGGACCTCCTGAAATTGTTTACCTGGCAAAAAAAGAGCGGTTATCCTATAATGAAGTTCTGTCAAAGCTCATCGAAGCCGGACTTGACAGTCTCCCTGGCGCTGGTGCTGAGATTCTTTCAGACCGTGTCAGGCAGGTTGTTTCTCCTGCCAAAGCGTCTGTTTCGGAGTGGCTTGATGTAATGAGAGAAGCCCACAGACTAAATCTACCTACATCGGCAACTATGATGTATGGGCATATTGAAACAATTGAAGAGAGAATTGAACACCTGATCCTTATAAGAGACCTTCAGTCAGCGAAACAGGAAAACCATTATGGATTCATAACTTTCATTCCCTGGCCATTCCAGGATGAAGGTACTATTCTATTGAAGAAATATGGCATCAAGAGCGGTTACTACGGACCTGACTATATACGTATTATCGCAATCAGCAGGATCATTCTGAATAATATCAGAAACATTCAGGCTTCGATACTCACAGTTGGCAGGGAGATTGGAATGTTATCGCTTCATTCCGGGGCAAATGACCTGGGTTCTATAATGATCGAGGAAAATGTTGTCAGTGCTGCCGGAGCTAATAACCGTTTCAATGCAATGGAGATGCAATCAATTATCAGGGAGGCTGGATTTGTTCCAGGGAGAAGGAATCAGAAGTATGAACAAGTTTAGGAATCTGAAAATCCCAAGAAATTAATAATGTAATCTATTCTCTCCTCCTTTTGAAGGAGGAGTACCCCGTAGGAGGGAGGTGGTTGATTCTCTATTCACTTCATAATCAACAGCCCCAGAATATAATAACAATAAAAAAACCCGCATCACGCGATGCAGGTTTGTAGTGGATATTTTCAGATTAAAATTAATCTTTAGTTGCTATATTTTTGTTGTCATCATCGGCAGGATCATATTTTGACGCTTTCTTAAATTCCTTCATACCCTGACCAATACCCTTCATAAGTTCAGGAATCTTACGCCCTCCGAAAAGAAGAACCACAACAAGCAGTACAAGTATTATCTCTGTTAAACCAATCTTTCCCATCTCTTTATTTTTTGAATTTATGCAAAGGTAGGAATACTTTAAATATTTGCAAGTGCGAATTAAAATAAATCCTACTTCCTTATAAGCCTCAGAATATCATTACCATTGGCAAATATCAATAACGATAGTAATAATACCATGCCGGCAATCTGAGCATATTCAAGGAATTTATCACTTGGTTTTCTTCCTGTTATCACTTCATAAAGTAAAAACATTACATGACCGCCATCCAATGCAGGTATTGGAAGAATATTCATGACTGCCAGAATGATTGAGAGAAATGCTGTCAGATTCCAGAATGACTGCCAGTTCCACACACCCGGAAAAATACTCCCAATTGTAATAAATCCGCCAAGTGATTCATAGGCTTTTGTATGTTTTGAAAAGATCAGTTTGAATTGTTTAAGGTAATCAGCTATAGTCTTGAATCCCTTGGCAATTCCAGCAGGGAAAGATTGAAAGAAGCCATATTTTATGGTTTTAAGTTCAAATATCTGATCAATTGATACACTCCTGTTAACTCCAAGTAATCCTGCTGCTGTAGGTTTTACAGGAATACTTATATTCTCACCTTTTCGCGTCAGATTCAATACAATTTCATGGTCCTTATTTTCCTGCAGATACTTCTGAAATTCATCGAAATAGGTAAATCTGAGACTATCGAGACCAACAAGGTCATCACCAAGGAGAACACCTGCAGCTTTCCCGGGAGATTCTTTTCCGAAGGATGAAACTATAAATGGTCCGAAAGGAATCCTCGGGTCAATCTTTCCTTTTCCCTTAAGCATTTTAGGAACGTATTCCTTAGGGATTTCTATATTTAAAACCGCTCCATCGCGTTCAACCTGTATCGTTTTGCGGTTGTTTAACACAATATCCGAAGTGATCTGAACAAAATTTTCAACATATTGATTATCAACAGAAAGTATCTTGTCTCCGTTTCTTAGTCCTATGGCAAGTCCGACAGAGTCAGTCTCAATTCCATATTTTACATTTGCAGTCGGCAGGTATGTTTCTCCCCAGGTAAACAATACAAGAACATAGATCACCATTGCGAGTATAAAGTTGAAAAAAACACCTCCGGTCATTATTAGCAGACGTTGTGATGATGTCTTTGACCTGAACTCAAATGGCTGCGGTGGTTGTTTCATCTGCTCTTTGTCCATCGATTCGTCGATCATCCCTGAAATCTTAACATATCCACCAAGTGGAAGCCATCCAACACCATATTCAGTTTCACCTTTTTTAAATTTAAAAAGGGCAAACCATGGGTCGAAAAAGAGATAGAATTTTTCGACTCTTGTCTTGAATAGTTTTGCGAGAGTAAAATGTCCCAGTTCATGTATAATTACAAGAATTGAAAGGCTTAATACAAACTGCAGGATCTTAATGAGTATAGTCATCTTTTTTTGTGAAGTTTATTAATAAAGTTGATAGCTGTTTCCCTTGCATTAATATCTGTTGATTCAAGGGAATTCAAATCAGGAGAAGGGTAATATAAACAATGCCCCATCGTATATTCCACAACATCAGGTATTTGCATAAATCCAATTTTTTCTTCAAGGAATGCACTTACTGCAGTTTCGTTAGCTGCATTTAAAATACAAGGTGCATTACCTCCTTTCTTAAGAGCTTCAAAGGCAAGTGACAGGTTCCTGAATTTTTTGGTGTCGGGATCAATGAAAGTAAGCGATTTAATGTCACTGATTTGCAGGCGAGGGAGATCAGAGAGTAGTCTGTTAGGATAAGACAGAGCATAAAGAATTGGCACTCTCATGTCGGGCACTCCCAACTGAGCCTTCACTGAGCCGTCTGCAAAATGCACGAAAGAGTGAATTATTGATTGAGGGTGAATGATAACTGATATTTGCTCCGGAAGGAGGTCAAAAAGCCATTTTGCTTCAATAACTTCCAGTCCTTTATTCATTAACGAGGCAGAATCGATTGTGACTTTATTTCCCATATCCCAGTTAGGATGCTTAAGGGCGTCTGCAGGCCTGACAGTTTCCAGCCTTTTTTCACTCCAGTTCAGAAACGGGCCTCCCGAAGCTGTCAGTGTAATTTTCTCTATCGGATTTCCTGTCTCGCCTACCAGGCATTGAAGAATAGCAGAATGCTCTGAATCAACAGGTATTATCCGGCTACCCGATTCTTTTACCAGTTTACCTATGATTTCCCCGGCAACCACAAGTGTCTCTTTATTGGCCAGTGCAATTTTTTTACCAGCCTTTATTGCTGAAATGGTTGGTCTCAGACCTGAATATCCTACAATTGAGGCAATAACACAATCAACTGTTGATGAAGTTACAACCTGCTCAATTGCCTCATCGCCAGCATATACTTTAATGTCTGTGTCCTTAAGATTTTCTTTAAGCTGGTGATAATGGGCAGTATTTCTGACTACAACGGAATCGGGTTGGAATTGTAATGCCTGTCGGGTCAGAAGATCAATATTATTCCCGGCGATCAGTGCCTCAACTTCAAACTCACCAGGGAACCGGGAGATGACATCGAGTGACTGAGAACCAATTGACCCTGTTGATCCTAATAATGCTATTCTTTGTGCTGTTCCAGGCATAATCAATATCAGAATAAAATATGTTTTTCAGGATCAAGGGCGCTGCCTTTATACCAGATTTCAAAATGGAGATGAGGTCCTGAAGTATAAAGTTCACCTGAATCGCCCACAACAGAAATAGCTTCACCTGCTCTTACAAGATCTCCGGTCTCTTTCAGAAGACTTGAGTTATGTTTGTAAACGGAAACAATATTATTGGGATGTTGTATTTCGATTACAAATCCTGTTTCCATTGTCCATCCGGTGAAGATGACTGTGCCATCGAGTGCTGCTGAGACAACTGCTTTGGGCTTAGTGACAATATCAGTTCCGAAATGTTTTGTTCCGATGTCATACCTGCCAGAGACAATACCTTTTACAGGAGGGAAAAAGTGAAGACCAGCAAGGCTGGCAACAGATTCAACTGTTCTTGGACCGAGTGTGAGATTGTATCTTTCTTCATTCTCAACCCTGGCTCTAAGAGCGGAATCTTCGGGAGGAGTATTGAAAGTAATCGCTTTATAATTTTTAGTAGTATCCTGCTTTGCATATAATTCAGCCGGATGATTCCCTGATATTATTGCATTAAGATTAGCAAAGTATTTATCCCTCAGAGCCAGCTCACGATCGAGCGAATCAAGGCGAATGGCGCTAATAAGAATATTGCGGCGCATAGCAACATCCGGATAGCCTGGAATAAATTCTCTCAGGTTAGTGAAAGAGATAAGAGAAGTTGTGACTCCTATAATGAAAACGACAAGAAGAGTTATTAAAAGAAATGCATTATACCTTGTAAGTCTGATTCTCCATACCTCTTCGAAGGTATGATCATTAATAACAGAAAACCTGTATTTATCGCGCCAGTTGTTTTTTTTCTTATCGTCTTTAGCCATTGTTTAAGATGTAATTGGCCCGCAAAGATAGTA
>Ga0208980_10002563_pt1 | contig 10975 bp, 5 predicted proteins | sample WetSurMetagenome_3_FD_187993 | JGI IMG/M metagenome (GOLD analysis project Ga0208980, IMG submission 187993) | Wetland microbial communities from Twitchell Island in the Sacramento Delta, sample from surface sediment Aug2011 Site A1 Bulk (version 2) | ecosystem: Environmental > Aquatic > Marine...
AATAATCGATCCAGAGGGCCGGCTTCATATTCGTAGCCTTCTCCCCCGTCGCTCCCGAGTCGGAGACGATCCGGCCGCCCCGCTCGCCGCTGAAGGCCGGATCGAGCCGGAGGTAGGGCCAGGCGTAATGGACGTCGTCGCTCTTGAAAGTGACGTCCGAGGCCGAAGCGGTCAGGGTCCAGGTCAGATCGAGAAGGTATTCCCCCCCGCCGAGGCTCTGAACGACGAGCCGCCGGGCCTCGTCGAGGACGGGCCGTCCGTCCGATTCCCAGACCAGCCGGGCGTCGATCTCGGCCCGCGCTTTGGCCGCTTCGAGACGCGGAAAGGAGACCAGGCGGATGCGGTCGCGGTAGGGCGGCGCGTAGCCGCCTGACGCGGTCAGGACGCCGCTATAGAGGCCGTTGTAGAAGCTGATGTCCCTCTCCCCTCCCTCCGGACGGACCGTGTCGGCGAACCAGAAACTGCGATGGTGGGGATAGGGCTCGGTCTTCTGGACGAGCATGTTCCGGCCGCTCGGGCTCCGCATCGGCCAGTAGTGGGCGAGGTCGAGCTCCGCGCCGTACTGGAAGACCAGGGCCTCCCGGCCGCCGACGAGGACGGTGAGCCGGCCGGACGCGTCATCACGGGCCAGCGCGACCCTCGGCTTCGACGCGTGAAGGCCCAGGGCCGCGGCGCAAAACAGGACGAGAAGACCGGCGGAGCGGGTCCGGGCGCTCAGACGACCCATGGCCGTCGGTGGGGATAGTCGAGCCGGCGGTTGGCCTCTTCGTCGCCGACGAACTTCTCGGCGGCCGGGTCCCAGGCCAGCTTGCGGCCGAGCTTCATGGCGATATGGGTCAGCATGCAAATGGTATTGGACCGATGGCCCACCTCGACCGGCGCAGCAGGGGCCGTCCGGTTGCGCACGGCCTCGAGGAAGTTCTTCATGTGGTTGCCGCTCTGAACCAGCTTGACCTCGCCCTGGCCCGGCTTCCATTTCAGGATCTCCGGGTCCGAGGCCTTGATGGCGCCGCGCTGGACGAAGACCCAGCCCTTGTCGCCTTCGAAGCGGACGCCGGCCGGATCGCCGGTCTCCATGATCAACCGGACGCCGTTGGCGTAGACCGCTTCGGCCTTGAATTTGGTGTGGACGTTGAACAGGCCGCGGTCGGGGAACTCGGCCTTGGCTTCGATGCTGACCGGCCCGGTGAGGTCGGTGCCGTTGCCCCATTGGGCGATATCCATCATGTGGGAGCCCCACCCGGTGACCATGCCCAGGCAATAGGGCTCGATCTGGAGCCAGCCCGGCCGCTCGTAGCTCGTCTGGGGATGGACCCGGTCTTCGGTGAACGGGGCCACGGCGGTGGGGCCCATCCAGTCGTCGTAGTTCAAGTTGGGCGGCACCGGCTCGGCCTTCGGATCGCCGCTGCCCTGGTCCTCGGGCAGCCAGACGCGGATCGTCTGCAGCTTGCCCACCCGGCCGTTGCGGGCGAGCTCGCAGGCCATCAGGAAGTGAATGGAGGAGCGCTGCTGGGAGCCGACCTGGAGGATGCGCTTGTGCTTGTTGATCACGGTGACCAGCTTGCGCCCCTCGGCGACGGAGTAGGTCAGCGGCTTTTCGAGGTAGATGTCCTTGCCCGCCTCGGCGGCGGCGACGGCGTGGGCGGCGTGCCAGAAATCGGGCGTGACGATGAGAACTCCGTCGATGTCCTTGCGGGCCAGCAGCTCGCGATGGTCAGGGTAAGCCTTGACGCTCTTCGAGGCGTCTTTGCCCGATTCGACCGTGTAGATCTTCTCGGCCAGCCACTGCGCGTCCTCCATCCGGTGGCTGTCGACGTCGCAGACGGCGGTGACCCGGGCCCCGCTTTCGAGGCCTCGATAGATGAGCTCCTGCATGTCGCCCTGGCCCTGGCGCCCGACGCCGATGCAGCCGAACTGCAGAACGTCGCTCGGGGCGGGCCGGGCGAAGACGGATGACGGGACGATGGTCGGGGCCGTCGCCGTCACGGCCGCGGCCTTGAGGAAGTTACGACGGTTCATGCGCGCCTCCCAGGCGTGAAACTACCACGCGGCCTCCGCGCTGTCAACGCAATTCCCGGCATCGCGGATGACTGCTTGCGGCCAATAACATCAGAGCAGCGACAGGATCTTGGCGACGGCGCCGGCCGCGACGACAAGAATGGCCAGGAGGAGGAGGACGTTCCAAACCGTCCCCTTGAGGCCGGTGACGACGTCGTCGCCGAGATAAGAGCGCTTGTTGTGGAGGATGAAAAAGGCGATATAGGCGATGGGCATCATGACCAGCGCCGTCGACGACGCCACGACGGGCAGCCAGAACGGGACCGGGTAGAACGCGCCGATGATGCCGATGTTGGCCGTCATGGTCGCCGCCCGGTAACGCCAGCCCCGCGGCTCGAAGCCCAGCATCTCGCTCAGGACGAAGCCGCAGATGACCATCTCGATCGTCAGGGTGGTGAAGCACATGCCCAGGACGCCCAGGGAAAAGATGACCCGGCCGGCGGCCACCCCGGCCACGGGCGCCAGGGCGTGCGCGGCGTCGACGGCCTCGCGGACGCGGATGCCCTGGACGTGGAGGGTGTTGGCGCAGGCGATGACGACGAGGCTGGTCGTCAGGACGAACGGCGCGAACATCGAAACGATGAGGTCGAAATTCTTGAGCCCGCGGTGCTCCCGGCCCCACCCGCGGGCGAGCAGGGTGTAGGGATAAAGGAAGGTCATGTTGACGCCCACCGCGGCGCCAAGCGCGCCGAGGACGATGGTCAGCCCCTCGCGGTCGCGGGGGAGATGGAACCCGAACAGGCCCCGGACGAGAGCCTTGAGGTCGAGGCCCGTCTTGATGACGACGAGGAGGAAAAAGAGCGACATGAGCAGGACGAGATACTTCAGGACGCGCTCGAACAGCCGGACGGAGCGGCGGCTGCCCTGCCCGTAGCTCCAGCACAGGGCCGTGCCGGCGATGAGAAGGCCGAGGGCGATGGGCGCCCGGGGCGCGTCCAGACCGGCCACCTCGAAAATATCCCGGCTGACGCTCGTAGCCAGGGCGTACTGGGGGAATTGCCAGATGATGGAGGCCAGCAAGACCACTCCGCCCCAGGCCCAGGCCAGGGCCGGATGCAGCTTTTTGCGGAAGACGTCGTACGGCCGGGCTTGGGTGGCCAGGAGCTGGTGGCCGATCGCCGCGAACACGACGACGCCCAGGAACATGGCCACCGGTTGGACCCAGAGCAGGTCATAGCCGAAGACCGCGCCCGCGAAGATGGACGAGCCCGCCGATCCGGCGCCCAGGGTCAGGGCGCTCTGGACCCAGCCGGGCCCGGAGAGCGACCAGTAGCCGCGCCAGCGGCGCCAGCGGCCGGGGCGGGCGTCGATCTCCCTGAGCTTGGCCTTCTCCTGCTCCAGGGCCTCGGGATCCCGCGCTCCGACCATCGGCAGTCCGCGGCGAAGGTTATCGCTTCGGTCCTGGGTCGGCACGGCGATCCCCTATTTCCCGGGCCTGGTGTCCTTGGCCGGTCCGACCGGTTCGAATCCGGTCACGGGACGGAGAACCCCGCACATGCCGAGTGTCGTCCCGGCCGGAGGGACATGGAGGATGGGACCGGCCTCGGCGGACCCGCGGGGCAGGTTCTCGATCCGCTTGCGGAACCGCTGGCCCCAGGCCATCGGGCCAGCCTCGGCGGCCCGGGCGAAGGTCGCGGCCTCGCGGGCCGCGGCCTTCATGTGAACGCCTATGAAGCGGGCCAGCTCCGTGTAGTAAGACGGCCGGTCCTTCGTCCACAGCTCGACGAGGCCCATATAGGCCCGGATGGCCGCGTCCCGCCGGTCGAGCGCGCCCTCGAGGCCCTTGGCCTTGGCCAGGCCGACGAGCCGGTCGAACTCGGCCGGATCGTCGTCGACGGCCTGGCCGAAGTAGATCCGGGCGTCGCCGCGTTCGGCCAGTCCGGCGTTGCCCATGACGACGAGGATGACCAGATGGTCGGTATTGACCAGCCGATGAAGCGTCCCGGGCGGGAACTGGAGGTAGCGCCCGGGCGAGAGATCGACGGTGCGGAAGCCGTTCTCGAGGTCGTGGAGCTCGACCCTCCCCTTCCCGCTCATGACGTAGTACCCTTCGTCGGTGACGGCATGGACGTGAGGCGACCCGGACATGAGGCCGTCGGGCGCGGGGCGCTGATCATAGACGGTGAGCTGGGTCAGGCCGATGCCGCTGATCAGGTCGTCGGCCCGCGCCGTCCCCGGCCGAACGGCCAGGAGGGTCATGGTCAAGGCGAGGACCACGGCCGCCGAGGCGAGGTCGATCGTCACTCTCGAGACCGGCAAGTTCGTAGGGGGCATGGGCATCTCCTCAGCCCCGTTTTACCAGAACCTACGCTGGCACACAACTAGATGCACGACATTCCGGGGTCGCTCTCGAGGCGGCGAGGGATCGGCGCGGAGCCGCCATTCTGGGGAGTATCTGAACTGAGCCCACTTCTCGGATATCTCGCCGATCCCGAGCCAAGCCGGAGAGAGGAACGTCCCGAATTCAGGAAAAGTACCAAATAGAAGGGTCAGAGGGTGCCGATGAACGGGGCCGTGTAGAAGGCGTCGACCGTCGCGCCCTTCGGCTTGGGCGCCCGGTTCTTGAGCTCTTGGAGCTTTTTCCGGACGGTCGCGACTTCGGGCAATCCGGGATCGGCCTGCCGCCAGGCATGATCAAGGGTCTTGTATTGCTCGAAGGCCCGGTCCGGCTCGCCCGTCGCTTCGTAGAGGGCGGCCAGCCGGAGCCGGCTGAACGGATGGATCAAGGCCCCCTCCCGGTCCTTGGCTTCGGGCGACACGAGCCGTTCGTATTCCTTGACGGCCAGGTCGCGGGCCCCCTTCTTGAGAAAAGCGCGGGCCGGGAAATCGGCCATGAACGGCAGGTTCTTGCCCTGGACCGTGGTGGCCATGCTGAGGTCGATCTTGACGGGCGGGGCCTCCTGGAAGGCCTTGACGGCCTCGTCGTATTTCCCCTCGGCGAACAGGATCTCCCGCTTGAGGTGGTTGGAGGCGAGCTGGTTGAACTGTTTCTCCTTCTCTCCCACCGCAGGCGCCAGCGCCTCCATCGCCTCGAGCTTCGTCCGGGCGGAAGCGACATTGCCCTTTTTGACGTCGTAGAGGCCCGCGTAGAGAAGCTCGTAGATCTTGTTGAGGCTCTCCGTCCCAAGGCCGAGCTCGGCCCGGGAAGCCATGCGCTTCTCGAAGGTCGATTTGAACAGGTCCAGGCGGTTCCAGTCGTAAGAGATCCACAGCGCGTCGCGCAGGATGACGTCGGCCAGCTCCTTGTTGCCCGATGTCCGGGCCAGCGTATCCGCCGTCCCCAGCTCGGAGAGCGCGTCGTTGAGCCGGCCCATCAGCGAGAAATAGAGCCCTTTCCACTGATGCCCGTCCGCCCTCCGGCCGTCGGTCTGGGCCCTGGTGATCATGTCGTCCACCCACCGCAGGGCCGCGTCGTAATCGCCGTCCATGGCGTAGAGATAGGCCAGCTTCCAGGTCGACGGGAAATCCGGCCGGATGGCCAGCGCCTGCTGGTACTTGGCCCTGGCCTTGCCGTATTCGCCGTACAGGAAATAGAGATCGCCCAGGGAATCGAGGGGATTCGCCTCGCCCGGACTGGCCGCCGAGTAGCGGCCAAAGGTGGCGATGGCCTTGTCCTTCTCACCCATCTCGGCGTAGGTGTAGGCCAGCAGGTTCAGGGCATAGCCGAAATTCGGGTCGATGGCCAGGGCTTTTTCAAACTCGGCCAGGGCCTCGGCGTGTTTGTTCTCCATCCTGTAGTACCAGCCCAGGTCAGCATGCGCGTGCTTGTCCTGCGGATCGAGCTTGATGACTTCGTTCAAGCCCCGGACGTAGCCCTCGCGGTCCTTGTCCATCAGAGCGGACAGGGCGGCGATGTAAAGGCCCTCCTTGCCCTGGCCCGGGCTGACCTTGCTCAGCTTCTTGAACTGCTCCAGGGCCTTGGTCGCCCGGGGGGAATCGGCCAGGCTGTTGTAGACGCGCGTCAGATAGTAGTGAGGGAGGGCGAACGACGGATCCATCTCCGCGGCCTTCTCGAGGGAGACCCGGGCGTCTTCGAAATAGAAGCGCTCGAAGTCCTCCCGGCCCTTGAGAAAGAGCCTGTAAGTGTCCAAGGACCCCGTTGTGACCTCCGTGATGGGCTTCGAGCCTTTGGCCGCCGCCCGCTCCGACAGGCCCACGCCCCGGGCGATCTCGCGGCTGAGCTCGTCGATCTGCGTCCTGAGGATGCTCCCGACCCCCTCGCCGCGCGAGCCCGTGCTCTTGAGGAGGTTCTTGGTCTGGACGTCATAGATCTTGGCGTCGGTGGCGAACAGGTTCTCGGCCTTGGTGAAGCTTCCGATCACGACGGCGTCGACGCCGGAGCGCCGGCAGGCCTCGAACCAGAAATCCCGGTCCGCGGCTGTGGTCACGTCCCTCTCCCGGGGACCGGCCAGGTCATTCAGCCGCTCCCACGAGATGACGTCCAGATATTTCGACTGCTCGAGGCTGGTGATGAGCAGATTGGGGATGGCCTTCTTCAGATACTCGTAGGCGGCCTCCCCGGTCAGGTTCTCGAAGCCGACGATGGCGACCGTGCGGACGGCCCCTTTGGCCTTGGGCAGCAGCTGGCGGACGAGGACCCCCGCGGCCATGATGCCGAGGAAAGCCAGGACCGGCACGAGGGCCTTCCGCCAAGGGAAACGCTGGGCGGCCGCCCGCAGAGCGGCGGTCCTGCGCGTCGTCGAGCGGACCCAGGGCGACGGCAGGGGCGTCGCGTGGATGGTCTCCTCGACCTGGCCGAGGTCGCGGCAGACGTCTTCGGTCGTCTGAAAGCGCTTGGCCGGGTCCTTTTCGAGACAGCGCAGGATGATCGCGCTCAGCTGGGGCGGCGTCTGCGGATTCAGGTCCTCCGGCGGGGTCGGCCTTTCGGACTGCTGCTTGAAGGCGACGACGAAGGGCGTGTCCGCGGAGAACGGCAGCCGGCCGGTCACCATCTCGAACAGGATGACCCCGAAGGAGTAGATGTCCGAGCGGCGGTCGGAGTCCCGGCCTTCGACCTGCTCGGGCGGCATGTATTCGGGCGTGCCGATGACGCTCCCTTCGGCCGTTACGCCCGGCGTGCCGAGGGCCCGGGCGATGCCGAAGTCCAGGATCTTGGCGTTGCCTTCCTTGTCGATCATGATATTGCCGGGCTTGAGGTCGCGGTGGACGATGCCCGCGTCGTGGGCCTCGGAGAGGCCGCTGCAGACCTGCTTGGCGATGGCCACCGTCGTGGCGATATCGAGGCGGCGCGAGCGCCGGATGAAGCTCTTGAGGTCCTCGCCGGGGACGTACTCCATGGTGATGTAGTGGAGGCCCTGGTCCTCGCTGAGGTGGTACATCTTGCCGATGTTGCGGTGGGAGATCTTGTGGGCCAGCTTGATCTCGTTGACGAAGCGCTCGAGCGTCCGCTTGTCCTCGGCGATATCGGGCCGGATGAGCTTGATGGCCACTTCTTCGCGGGTCTTCACGTCGAGGGCCCGGTAGACGCGGCCCATGCCGCCCCGGCCGAGCTGTTCGATGATCTGGTAGCGGCCGCCGAACATCGAGCCTGTCGGCAGGTCCCAGGTCCGGGGTTCATAGGCGACGGTGGCCCCCTCGATCAGGGGGCGGGTGATGGAAAGGGCGTCCGGCCCGCGCAAGGCGGTGGCGCAGTTGCTGCAGAAGTTCGCCGTTTCCGAGTTTTCCGTGTGGCAGGTTCGGCAGAGGGTGGCCATCATCTCTCTCTCGTCGGACCTCGTTCTCCGAGACCGTTCTCCTCGCATCCTCCGAACTTAGGCCCCGCCCTCATCATGTAATACGTTCCAGAGGCTCGCTAAGTTGCGGTGCAAGTAACATGCCAGGACGGAAGGCAGGCCTTCCCCCTGATCCCCCCTGGAGGCCCGGCTGGCCGGGCCACCGGGCGGAAAACGGCTTTACAATTAATTTTACAGACCCTCAGAGGGATTCAGGGGCGGATGGAGAGCGTGATCTTGACGACGCCGCGGTCCTGGAGCGGCATGAGCCGGCTTTGGGGGTCCCAGACCCTCTCCCAGTTCTTGGTATAGACCAGATAGACCTCGTTGCCGGGCGAGAGCTGCCAGCGCAGGCGGGCGTTCCAGCCGAGCGTATTGGAGATATCGTCGAACTGGATGTAGTTCATCAGGCCCAGGTCGGGCGAAAGGAAGATGTCGATCTTGGCCTGGTAGACGTTGTCGCTGAAATCCCCCTCCGGCAGGCGGCCCCGGACCAGGTTGGCGTCGAAGGCCAGGGTGGCATAGCCCTTGAACTTCAGGGTCAGACCGAGGTTGATGTTGTCGATGTCGCCGGAATAGAAGCCGCCGAAGTTCCAGCCCGCCTCCAAGATGACCGGCCGGTGGGACGCCGTGCTGGCGTTGAGCCGGAAGCTCGTGTAGTCGTAGGGCCCGGCCGGCAGGACGACGCCGTCGGAAACGGTCCAATCGAAGGGCAGGACGTCGTGGTTATCGACGACGCTGAAGCTGAACGACTCCCCGCTCTGCGTCCGGAAGCCCAGCGGCGATGCGCTGAGCGTGCTCGTCTCGAGCCCGCCCGAGAGGTCCCAGTAGTAATCGGCGCTGACGTCGAAAAAGAACTGCCGGACGGACCGGCCGAGGAACCCGCCCTTGGGCCGCGGCTGGAAGCCGACGCGGACGAAGCCGGTCTGGATGCCCTGGCGCATCATATAGCCCATCCCCGGGTTGAGAGCCTCGCCGTAATAGGCGTAGGTCGACTGGACGTTCCAGAGATCGTTCGGATAGTCGGCCCGGAAGCCGAAGCCGTGATGGCGCCCCGCTTCGGTCTCGTTCCAGTTGTAGACGCCCCAGGCGGCGAGCATGACGTTCTTTTCGCCGAGGAACGTCGACGACGAATAGTTGAAGTCCATGCCGAGGAGGGAGTTCTTCTCCCCCGTTTGGCTGCCGTTGGTGAGGATGAAGCCGACCTTGCTCTGGGAAAAGATGTTCTGGGTCACCCGGGCCGCCAGGAGGTTCGTGCCGGGCAGCTCGAGGGGCGCTCCGCCCCCCGAGTCAGGCACGCTGGCGTCGCGGGTCTGAACATCGAGGAAGGTCAAGTTGGTGCTGCCGATCTTGCCGTAGAGCTTGGTCCCGAACAGGACCGGGATCTGCGTCCCGTTGTAGAGCCCGACCGTCCGGCTGAAGAACGGCGTGAAGCTGATGCTCGAGCTGAAGCTGAAGTTCTCGGAGCCCTCGAGGAAAAACATCCGCTTTTCCGGGAAGAACATCGGGAACCGGGTCAGATTGATCCGGCGCTCGTCGGCCTCGGTCTCGGCGAAATCCATGTTGTAGCTGACGACGCCGACGAGGTTGGGGGTGAAGCTCTTGTAGAGGTCGAAGCCGCCGTCGAGCTCGCCCTTGTAGTCGGGCGACACTTCGTTGACCTTGGCCGCGCTGGCCAGGCCGTAGGGGCGGAAGGTGATGCCCAGGCCCTGCTTGACGTCCTGGATGCCCGCGAGCGCGGCCGCCTCGTTGGGATTGCTGAAGTTGCTGTCGAGGGTCGTGCCCGAGAGGCGGATGGTCTCCTGCTTGCGGGCGATCGTCCGCTCGATGTTGAGTCCCCAGACGCTCAAGCCGGGTTTGAAAGAGATGGTCTTGAAAGGGATCCGGATCTCGGCCGACCAGCCGTCTTCCAGGCGGGCGCTTTTGGCGTCCCAGATGCCGTCCCAGTTGAGACTCGTGCTCCCGGCGTAGGCCAGGCCTTCGCTGCGCGCCCCCTTGGGGTTGACGTAGAAGACGTAGGCGTTGCGCTTGTCCTGGAACGGGTCGAGGAGGACGCGGATGAGGTCGTCGCTCGAGATCGAGGGCCCGTGGTACCCGTAGCCCATATAGCCGCCCCCGCCGCTCCCGCCGCCGTCATGGGCCATGGAGTTGGCCGAGATGCGGTCCGGCTCGCTGTCGTGGCAGTAGACGCCGATATAGAGGCTGTGGCTGTCGAAGACGACCCGGGCCTCCGTCTTCTCGCTGGGGGCTTCGCCGGGCCGCGGCTCGACCATGAGGAAGCCGTCGATGACCGGAGCGGTCTGCCAGGCGGGGTCGTTCAGGCGCCCGTCGATGCGGGGCCCCTGGTCGACCCGGACGGCTTTCAGCTCCTGCGCCCGCAGGGCGAAAGGCGCGATGACCGGGGCGATGACGATGAGGATCGCGGCGAGCAAGCGGGCGTGACGGCGGAGCGAAATATTCATGTTTCTGAGTTCGAACTTTCCTTAGAGATTCTCCGTTCTTCGATCCTGCCCCGGATGACAAAACGACACCGTCTCTTTAGACGGACGCGCGGCCCCATCCTTCCCTCAGGGGACGATCAGGCGGGGAAATCTACTGGGGCAGCCAGCCGACGATGCGCCGCGCCGTTTGGCCGGCCGTCGGCGGGTCGAAGTTCGTCAGGACGATGACAGTATAGCCGCTCCGCGGGTCCCATTCAAGGACCGAGTTGATGCCCGGCGCCCCGCCGGCGATGCCCAGGCCGTTGGCCGTGTCCGGGAGGTAGATCTTCTTGTCCCTGAGGGCCAGCACGTACTTCAGCATGTCCGCCGCCGTCGAGTAGCCGCCGCCCGCCGAGCTCCCCCGCCCCGGGAGCGTCGCGAAATTGAGGACCCGCGGGCCGGAGCTCCCCTCGCCCTCGCGCGCGTAGCCGCGGGCCATATTGGGGACGTCCGCGTCGCGGGCGTAGGCGTCGGTGTCCGTCATGCCGCAGGGCTTGAAGATATTCTCCCGGACGTAGGTGTAATAGTCGACCCCGGTCACTTTCTCGATGATGAGCCCTAGAACGACGTAGCCGCCGTTGGAATACTTGTTCGACGTCCCGGGCTCGAACTCGAGCGGCAGGTCGGCGAACAGCGGCAGGTAATCCCTGAGCGTTCGGATCTTCTCCTTCGGGGTCGCGTCAAAACGCTCGCCGAAGAAGTCGC
>Ga0208980_10002564_pt1 | contig 10967 bp, 11 predicted proteins | sample WetSurMetagenome_3_FD_187993 | JGI IMG/M metagenome (GOLD analysis project Ga0208980, IMG submission 187993) | Wetland microbial communities from Twitchell Island in the Sacramento Delta, sample from surface sediment Aug2011 Site A1 Bulk (version 2) | ecosystem: Environmental > Aquatic > Marine...
ACTGCTCCAGGATGGTACCCATTAACTGCGAACCAAGCAATTCTGATGGGTTAGGAGGCGAATCACCGGCAGTTATGGCAGTTAAACCGCTAATTCTCGTTGGTTGCAAAGAATAGCTGATTCCTAACTCAGGATGAACAAAGATTTGACTCAGACCAATCAAATTATCCAATCCGAGCCGGCGGTGTAGTGCCGGACGTCTCAAGTCAGCATCAATAAGTAACACACGCAGTTTATTTTGAGCTAACACGATACCAAGATTAACGAGAACGTCGGTCTTGCCCTCACCCGGTAGTGCACTTGTCACAATAATCGATCGTAGAGGTATATCCAAACCTGCTCCAGCATATTTCACATTTGTTCGTAGGTTTCGGAATGCCTCTGTAATCGGTGACATCGGTTGGGATACTGTGATTGGAATACCATCATTATTCCTGTAATGTGAGATAACTCCTAGTACTGGTAGTCCCAATTTGCCCACAATTTCCTCAGGAGTCCTGATAGTATCATTCAACAAATCAAATCCAATGATCAATCCACAAGCCAGGATGGCACTGACCACACCAGCTATGGCGATATTCATGAGTGTCCTGGGTCTCACAGGATCAACGGGTGTATCTGCAGGTTCTATTTGAACAATACTGGATAGCGTTTGAGCTTTTGATAAACGCACCTGTTCATAACTCTGCAATAATCCAGAATATGTCTGGCTATAGTTGGCGATCGTGGTTTCAAGTCGGTCTTTTTCTGACTGAATTTTCGTGGTAGCCAACTGATCATTGGCTTCCTTGATTTTGTTCTCAATATCCAACATCTGTGCTTGCAGGCTTTGTTCTGAAGCCGAGAACCGCATTTCCTGTAAAGTACGTACTTGATCAGCAAACACCGCTACAACCATATTGGCGATATCAGCTGCGAGTTCTGGATTGGTGGATTCGGCAAAGATATTTATTAATTGAGTATTTGTTACTGGTTTTGCAGTAATGGTTTTTGATTCCAACCCTGTCAAACCTAACCGGGTAGCTACTTCCCCAAGGACCGGTTTTTTTGTCAACATCTGCGAATAAGTTTGAGTGAGCTGTGAGCTCAGCATCAAAGTATTGTAATCAAGTGATTTGTTCGATGGAGCCATATCTACCAAAATGGTGGTCTTCGCTTGATAGACTGGCGGGATTAATTTGCTTATAAAAAAAGCACCTGCAGCAGCAATAACGACAGCCAGCACAATCAGCCACGCCCAATGCCATAAAAGTACCAGGTATTTAACAAGGTCAAGTGATTCAGATTTCTGATCTTCTTGAAGCGGTTCTGGCATTTATTCTCCTACGAATCATAACGAATTCTAAAGTTCCAATTATTTTATCCCGGTTTTACACTTTGCAGTGCTTCTATCGATCGATTGACTGCATTTGCCACAAGGTCGACCTTTTCCTCACCCATGCCTGGGTATAACGGCAGAGTTACCTGGCGGGTTGATATCTCATCTGTTTTTGGAAGTGAAATCACTCCATACCGTGATTTGTAATAAGAAAAGCTATGAATGGGGGGGTAATGAATGCTGGTCTGGATTCCTTCTGCTTTTAAACTGTCGATAAACGCTTTGCGATCGATTCCTGATGGCAACAACATCGGAAATATATGAAAGGAGGGTGATCCAGCTTTGTTCCGAAAAGGTAAACCTACTTTGGAACTATCTAAAATTTTCCAATACCGTTCAGTCCAGGCTTTTCTGCGAGCATTGTTGGCAGGAAGTTTTCTAAGCTGCTCAAGTCCAAGCGCCGACCGAATCTCATCAATTCGGTAATTGTAACCTAAATCAACCACGTCATAGCTATACGCATGGCCTTTATGCCGATCATAGGTTAGAGAAGTCATACCGTGCGAACGGAACAAACGGAATTTTTCAGCAATATCATCACTGTCAGTTACCAACATTCCGCCTTCACCGGTCGATAGGTTCTTGTTTGAGAAAAAACTAAAACAACCAACCAATCCCCATGTTCCCATTGCTTTGCCGTCAATAGATGCACCTGGGGCATGTGCTGCGTCTTCAATCACTGGAACTGAATATCGTTCTGCAACAGCAAGAATCTCTTTCATCCTGCAAGGATACCCCCCATAATGCATGACAATGATGGCTTTAGTTCGAGGTGTGACCTGTCTGGCAACATCCGCAGGATCGATGGTCAACTCATCGGGTCCTATTATGTCTGCAAAGCGCACTTCTGCTCCCGTATATAATACGGCATTTGATGTAGCTACAAACGACAACGAAGGCGCAATTACTTCATCTCCCGGACCGACACCAAGCGACAAGCATGCAAGGTGTAACGCTTCTGTGGCATTGGATACCGCAACGGCATGCTTTGCTCCGACCATCCGACTAAACTCTGCTTCAAATTCCTGTGTGACTGCGCCCATAGTTAACCATTTGCTTCGCAGTACATTCACAACGGATGTTTCTTCTTCCTGACCATAATCCAGGTCAGCTAACGGTACACGCCAGTCCATTAATCCTCCTCGGGTAGAAATTGTGAGCGCATCTGTTCAAAATCTAAATTTGCTTGTTCATAGTCGTCTGGGCGTCCTAGATCTTCCCAGTATCCATCGAAAGGATATGCCAACACTTTTTTATTCTTAGCGATGAGTATTTTTATCAGGTCGGGGAAATCGAGATATTGGTCTTTTATGATATATTGTAAAACTGTTGGCTCAAAAATATATATCCCCATGCTTACTAAATAATCCATTGTGGGCTTTTCTTGGTATCCGACAATGGTATGATCACCATTAATTTGAATTACACCCAAATCAATATGCACCTTACGTTGGTGGGAAGCGATCGTTGCTACACCTTGGTTCTCTTTGTGAAAATTAATTAATTCACCCATGTTGAGTGTAGTTAAAACATCCCCATTGCAGACCATAAAGGTATCTTGTAAACCGTCAATTAGCCCTAAGGGACCAGCGGTTCCTAACGGATGATCCTCAAAACTATAATTTATGTGTACTCCTAACTGGCTACCGTCCTGAAAATATGCACGCATTAATCCAGCCAAATGGCCGACGGTCAACACTACTTCATCAATCCCTGCTCTTTGCATTTGGTGAATCATTATTTCCAAGATAGCTTTATCCCCAATCGGCATCATCGGTTTTGGTATGATGCGTGTATATGGGGCTAACCGTGTACCTTTTCCACCTGCAAGTACAACTGCTTTCATTTTCTAATCCGAACCTGTCTTTGAAGAATGGATATGTTGTGCCAGGCAATCGATACATTTTGCATCATTCTTCAGATCTAAAGGATCTGAATCTATCGATCCTTTTGATGTGCGCCTGATCAAATGGGTAACTGAAGCAAGAATATCAGGCATAACAATAAATTTCGCACTGGTGCCAGAACAAATCTCTTTTACCTGTTTGTACCCCTTTGAGTCAACTCGATAATCAGCCAGAACTATAATACCTATGTCGTTTTTATTAACCAAACCAGGTATGTCATCCCATTTTCCAATCACATTCGACCCAAAATATCGCATGCCTTGCATTGTTAGGTCATTATCAACAAAACCAACTACATGAAATAGTTTAAAGTTAGTAAGATGTTCAAACAACCACGCAGTATGTTGAGCGGAGGCTCCCAATCCAATGATTAGTACCCTTTCTCTCATTAACTCGCTTTTCTTTTGAAAAATAATGGAGCGCTCTAAAAAATGCGTGAAGATCATACCACGTGCACGAATGGCAATAAAGCCAAAAAGAGAGAAAACCGAACCAATCAGGATGAGATCTGACGGTAAGTAACCGAGGAACAGATTCACAAAGAATGCTATCGTAGTTGCCAAAATCCATGAAGGAACCAGGTCAAAGTAATCAGATGGATTTGCCTTAGACCAGCGAATCCGATTAGTCCCAAACACTACACCCATCCCACTGAACAATACTGCATACGCAAAGGTCAGGAATATGGCGTAAACTTGTCCTATATTCAATGGCGATTGCGCACGGAAAATAAGCCCGGTGATGCCGAAGGCAATAAATGTGGTGATCAAATCGATGGTAAACCAATTTAAGAATCTCCTGATAATTCTTGAAAATACACCAAGAAAAAGCAGCTCTTCAGGGGGTTTATACGATCCTATTTTTGGTAGAAACATCATTGCAGTCCATAGCAGCGTATCCAGGTCAAGTAAAAAAGATCGGTAACGAACATATAACTGATCCAATCTCATCTTATCTGGACTTAATTCCATGAGATACATTTGCTCAACGTCGCAATTGGATAATATTTTTTCTTCATCTCGGTATTGAACTGACGCAGGACTTGTGATTCCCGGTCGAACTGATAAAACTTCATTCCATACGGTTCTCGGCCAGGTCTTAGCAAATTCAGGATCCTCAGGTCGAGGGCCAACCAGGCTCATTTGTCCTTTCAATACATTCCAGAACTGGGGAAATTCATTCAACTTTGTATCTCGCAACCAGTGTCCGATTGAAGTAATTCGCTCGTCATCATGTGCCGTCACCCGAGGTCCAGCATAACTTTGAGGACTCTCTTCCATTGTCCTAAATTTTATGATACCAAATGGTTTTCCATTCCTACCAATACGTGTGCCTCGGTAGAATACTGGCCCCGGGGAACTTCGTTTAATTGCAACCGCAATAATTATGAACAAAGGAGACGTGAGCAATAAAATTAAACTCGAAACAACAATATCAAACAATCGCTTAAAGAAATCGTTGAACCAGATTCCTACCTGATTTGAGCGAGATATGTTGTTAGATATTTTGATATCCATAAACTGATCCCCTGCACTCATTCCTTTGTCCTCCGAATCCTACTGCCCCTGTGAGTATGCTCCGCCATTCCGACATCAATGTATCTATCGGTTTGGTGGTTTGAATGATTAACAGTCGGCATATTTCCCTCACTTAGATATAACTTGCGCCTGTTATTGTTTTTACATCGAGCATTCATATTGCATCAATTGGAATCGCAGATAATCGAAAACTTACTTCATCTGCTCTTCCCCTGGTTCTTGGGGATTACAATATTAATTATTCATCGTCTTTACACATCACCTGATTCGTCTAACTTATCAATTACAGAAATCGATAATTCGTAAATTTGATTGCGATCCCACATGTCCCGTTCTTTTGTGGTTCAGTCCTAACAACGATTCCACTTGTTGATAGTTTGGGTGCATCTATTTCAGAAAATGTATTCGATAGAAGGACTGTAACAGATAATTTTGAGCCATTTTTTACATTACGATTTGCCATCATAAATAATCCACTGGCACTTAAATTTGCTAGTTTGGCGTGATCATTGTATTTTGTTCCATCACCATCAAAACCTTCAATAATTGCCGGGTAATCGCAACTAATTCTTGGTTTGACACGTCTATCTGCAGTTGTATACATTTTGCACCCTTACGCTCTTCAGGCTTAATTTACATTTTTATTAATACGAATGCTCATTCAACACATATATAATATTAGAATATTGATATTTAATCATCGTTGAAATAGCTAAACTTTTATATACCAAATAGACCATTTTTCCATCGAATAAATAGGCATATACCGACCATGCCAATGGCACAAATGTGCCATTGGCTTTTAGATTTAATAAACCTAGATTATATACTTTGGGACTAAATTGAGTGGATAAATGAAAATATTTTTACGAGGTGGTAGATTTTACCAATCCATATCGATGCGCATAAACTAATAATTCCAACCGATCAGAAACCCCCAATTTATTGTAAATTGATGTTAGGTGGTGCCTCACGGTTGTCTCGCTGATGCACAATTGGGTGGATATTCTTTTATTTTTATATCCCTGACCAATTAAACGTACAATTTGTTTTTCGCGTTCACTTAATTCATTAATACTATCAACTTCTGGACTTATCCTTACAGGTTTACTGTTTCGCGATAAACGCGAGAGAACATTGGCAATCATAGATCGTTCAAGCCAGACTTCCCCGGATTGAACTTTCTCAATTGCTTTGATTAAAATTTCAGGCGATTGGGTTTTAAAAATTACCCCCACAACTCCTTCTTCTATTGCTTGTTGGATAATTAGTGGATTGCTTGTGCTAGTCACCAGAATCAAGCGTGATCTATCAGACGCTTTTAATATACTTGAAATAACATCAAGGCTTGCTATCTCTGCCAGGTTTAATTCGAGCAAGATAATATCGGGTTTTAAATTTGAAATGATTTGTAAACCCTCAGATAGATTCCCCGCCTCACCAACGACCAACATCCCAGATTTCCTCTCAATTAATAAGGCAAGTCCTGCTCGAACAAGAGCATGATTATCAAGAATGACGATGCGTATAGGAGGGTTATCCATTTTGTAACATCTTCTACACCATTCCCCCTAAAATCTCATATGGCCGTCTATCATTAACATTTATTATTTACCTTTGATAGATATTTCTGTCACCACATGGCATGGATGGAGTGTTATTTACAACGGTGTGATTAAAATATATCAAAGTATGCATCATATGTCAATCGATGTTGGTTCAGGTTTACGATGAATCCTAAATCCCAGTTATCTCCCTATAGGCTGAAGTATGCTCGAACCGTGATCGTTTCTATGTGTGAGTGGTCAGATTGCTGTTCAATATGCCAACGATTTCCTTATACTCCCTGGATATAGGCAGCTGAACTGCACCCAATCCAGAATATTTATTGTTCTACCACGGTTCCATTTAACGATGTATCCAGTCTATAAAGGAATCCCTATCAGCCCGGTACCTCAGAAGTATTTTTACCTGGTAAAGCCATGAAAAAGCGTAATTTGTGACATGAGCTGGCGAGACGCATTTTTCTTTCATTCTGGGTGGTCCAATGGATATCTTCAAAAAAACACTCACCTTGCTTTCGGTATCCCTATCCATTTTGGGGTTTTATTCATATAGTCCTGGTATTCGCCTCCATAAATTTCGAGACAGGCTCTTTCTTCTGCAGTCACCGAGGAAATTTGTAGGATGATGCATAAAACTGAAAGCAACAAGAAAACCCACGATGCTGAAGCTAATCCCACCCCCACAAAGGTGATAGAAAGAGAAAAATACTCAGGATGCCTTGAATAACGATACATCCCCTGGGTAAAGGGTTTGCCCAATGGCGTCTTAGCGACGTTAACGATAGCTGTTACCAACACTACCAGCCCGAAAAGATAGATCGTAATACCTGAACAGAACCATGCCGTACCCAACTTTAACGGAAGAAAGATAGAGTAAACAAGGATGGTATAGAAAACTACCATATAGATATTGTAAGCCTGCTTCTCCCCTTTCTGATATGACACATCACCCCCCATCTTCGTGAATATTTTACTGGTACCCACAACTTTGTCCACAGCTTTCATAATGGGAGAAAGCAATGGCACGTAGAGCATGAGTATCCATGCATTCCAAAAGCCTATCTTAAAAGTTGGTAACCAGGACAAGGATCTACTCCTTCCAAAACTTAAGCCTCAATATTGATTCTACAGACTCTTCCAATAATATGCAATTTATATAATGGATTTCCTCTAAAAAAATCCTGATCTAAACCGTTTGGTTCAGCAACACCTCCTGTGGAGAGAATAACTATATAGCATTCATTCTCTTCGCCAGATTTCACTTATTACAATGCCTACAGTTTATTCCTTGATATACAGGAGGGCACTCAGCAAACATTGCTTACATTACGATTTCAGTTGCAAAACCTACCCGCGTACGCTTTTTCACAGTCTCTTGCCATGGTGTGCGTTGCTCACCAAACCAGAGACCATATGTTTGGAGAAACTCAACGAGGCATTCACTCAACGGAGGAGTCCTATCAATCCCTAACTTCACCTGTACATTATACGTTCTTGTCATTACTCAATTGTATTACCCACACAAAGATAGACGACAAGCCATATAAGGTAGTACCCGCGCTAAAAACAATATTTACTTTTACTTTTCCCGATAATTCTCCCAATCTAAAAGACCCATTTCTTATTCATTGAGATATATATAATCCATTCTGGTAGAATAATGACATGAAAGAAAGATTCCGCTTTCTGCTTGTTGGACTATACGCTTGGGTGGCTGCTGTTTTTTTAGGTGGGATTTTGCTGGATATGCAATATGCCAAAAATCTGAAAGGTGTCCTTGGGTTCTCCGAAAACGCAATGGTATTTTCAGAGATTTCTGATACCTTGCTTTGCGTAGGGTTCGGTATGGTAATTTGCGCCATCGGAGCAATTGCTGTTACCTGGAAATCAACCGTTGCTAGAAATCTGTTAATGGCTAGCCTTTTGATCTATTTCTTAGAATTTTTGATTCCAATCTTTTCATCCTTTATCAAGAACGCCCAAGAACTATCGTGGATTAGACTCCTGCCCAGTGGAATAGCATCCATTTTAGCGTTTATCGGTATGTACAAATATTTCCGTCGATCATAGAGGTTACTCCCCTTCTCCAGCATTGTCATTACTGCCTCTGATTTGTATCCAATATTATGTAGTTGATGACTCGACAAATGCATTCAAGCGCTATATTACTGAATTATCAAACATATTGAATGGCTGCTCCAGAAAATCTACCTACACCGAATAATCCTTCTTTACCCTAATAAGATTATTCGTCAAGAAAAATATCCAAATAGGATAATTCCTTCGTCTAGATACATTTTCTAAACAACTATATGTATCAATAAGTGTTAATAATTTAAATAAAATAAACTAGTTATAAATCAAGACAGATTTGCCCTGAACTCCGATCACCTAAAGAAATAGAACAAATTCAGTGGGAGAAAGGAGCGATTGATTAACCTGTGTATTGGATAGAGGTGGGAAGCATAACTGAAACTTTGCTACACTCCCATAATTGTGTAAATAATAATTTCATAGTATTTCTTTTCTTTCGTTAAAGGAGGATCCGTCATGAAACTTAATACTTTAATGATCGTGACTGCAATTGTGGCGTTAATATTTGGGCTAGGATTCATGTTGGCACCGTTACAATCAATAAGTCTTTATGGAAATACACTGGAAGGAGCTGGGATATTCATAGCTCGTTACTTTGGCGCTGCCTTACTCGGATATGCATTCCTGGCCTGGTTCACCAGAAATACAGCCTCTAAGGGGGTAACAGCGGGATTCTTTGCTGCAATGGTGCTGGGATTCTTGGTCGCCCTCTACGATGCAATTGCTGGCACTCATAATGGATTGGTCTGGTTAAATGTGGTTATATATTTGCTACTGGCATTAGGTTTTGGTTATTTCAGCTTTATGAAGAAGTAGATCACCGGATCATTCATTCAAACTCCCCGCCCGGGCATCCGGGTGGGGAGTTATTTGATGATCTCACACCTCATTATCTCCAACGGCGAGGGTATGTTTAAATAAGTCTATAATTTGAGAGAGTGTCTGGATGATGCAATTAAATTATATACTACGAGGTTACCAGACTATTTTACATCCACGAAACACATCTATATTTCTTCACCATTGTTAACTTGCTAAATAATCTTCAATAAAAACTTTCTTACCTGCATTCGCTATGACTGCGCAAACTCTTTACCTAATTTGTAGGATCGTTCTAGATAACTCCGTCTGGTTTCTTCGTCTACGACAGGTACACCATAGAAATAAACATGCTCCACTCTTTTAACGCCTGGATAGCGCAATCCCCAGTCATCGATGATTCGCCTCATGGGTGCCTCCCATGCAGTTTTATAATCTTCTTCATTGAAAAGCGTTGTGCTGATGACTAATGCTTTTTCATGCTGAAGCAATGGTACTCGACCCTTTGATTCTCCGCCCCAACCCTCTCGAGTCAATGAATAAGCATCGCCATAGGAGAAAATCCGTTCGAACCATCCCTTAAGGATCGCTGGAAAGTGTAGCCAGAACGTAGGCGCAATAAAGGCAAGGCCCTGGGCATTTTTCAGTTTCTCCCACTGGGCCACAACGTCTTTGGGCCTGTGGGCGTGGATGAATTTCGCCACTGCTCTCGAATCCTTGTTGCGGAGCCAGCGTGAGGCGATGAACCTCTGAATGGGACCTCCTGCGGCGTCCAGCACGTATTGTTTCAGGTTCATTTCTTCGAGTATATCTGCCGGCATGCTTTCATGCACGTAACTGGCAAAGTCCTGCGTGCGAAAAACCGGGTCAAATCGAATGGCATACAGGTCAACCACTTCGCTGACGTGGCCGGCGTCCTCCAGGCCTTTGGTAAACTGCTGGAGAATGGCGTGGCAAAACGACTTGGGATTCGGATGGGCGTACACTGTCAAGACTTTCATGAGCGAGTCCTCCTGGTGTGACTATTGACTGCATGGATTAGTAAACGAAGGGAATGAGTTTCCTCGTTTTTTGCTGGTAAGTGTCATACTGCCCGCCGTATGCCTTCCGCAACCCATCTTCCTCCATGGGAATCAGCAGGAAAATCAACACAAGATAGATGCAGAACACACCAAAGAAAGCCCATGACTGGATCAGGCAGGCCAGCCCCAAGGAAATAATCAACGCCGCTGTGTACATGGGATGCCTGATCAGTTTGTAGGGTCCAGCCATAACCACGTTATCTTCAGATCGAGGTGCGCTTCCCCCGAGCTGGTAATTGCGCCCCAGCGTTATTAGCGCCCAGACCATGAGAAGATACCCCAGCGCAAAAATCACCAACCCGGCCATTTCCCAAACCGTTAAAAGCCACGGTACGTTAATGATTATGCGGGTAAGATCGATCAGCTCCTGACGGCGGGTGATGAATAGCATCGCCGCCAGAGGATTCACAATCAACAAAAAGAAGAGATTGAAGCTGTTGACGAGCTGGACCAAAAGGTTGCCCTTGGGTCTGTCCAAAACAGTGCCGGTGGCCATTTGCTTGACGACAACCAGTACACCTAAGAAAATCAGAATCACCAGACCGAGTATCTTTCCATCCAATAGAACCATTGCTTCCTCCCTA
>Ga0208980_10002565_pt1 | contig 10967 bp, 11 predicted proteins | sample WetSurMetagenome_3_FD_187993 | JGI IMG/M metagenome (GOLD analysis project Ga0208980, IMG submission 187993) | Wetland microbial communities from Twitchell Island in the Sacramento Delta, sample from surface sediment Aug2011 Site A1 Bulk (version 2) | ecosystem: Environmental > Aquatic > Marine...
AGGAATCTGCATCGAAACGGTATTCGGCCTTTGTATAGCCTATCTTCCGGATAGTCTGGCGGACAATATCGTCAATGCTGACATATCCTTTTGTCCTTACTTCCCCGGCGGCAAGAACCAGCCCGGTCGTCACCAGCGTTTCGCAGGCAACCTTAGATTCTGGGTCCCATTTCAGGAATTCATCCAATAAAGCGTCAGATATCTGGTCGGCTACTTTGTCGGGATGCCCTTCTGAAACTGACTCTGATGTGAATAAATAGCTCATTATGAAATAGTTATTTAATTAGATGGAATATAAATGGATGAACCGCAAAACTAATGATAATTTTTAAATACGTCAGTTTTGGGTCAGGATTTGAAAAACCTCCTCCAGTCGGCGATTATTTTTGGTGAGGTTTTTAACAAAATCATCGGCAACGATTCTGCCCTGATGAATAATGATGGCCCTGTCGCAAATGGCCTCCACCTCCTGCATAATGTGAGTCGACAGCATCACCGTCTTCTTTTCCCCGATGTTCCGGATGAGGTTGCGGATCTCCAGGATCTGGTTTGGATCCAGGCCGGAGGTAGGCTCATCCAGGATGAGTACCTCCGGTTCATGGATGAGTGCCTGTGCCAGGCCAACGCGTTGCCGGTAACCTTTGGAAAGTGCGCCGATCTTCTTGTTCTGCTCCTGTGTCAGCCCGGTCAGCTCGATCATCTCCTTCACCCTGTTACGGGGATTGGCAATCCCCTTGTGAATACCCGCGATGAATTCAAGGAATTCTTTCACATACATTTCAGGGTAGAGAGGGTTATTCTCAGGCAGATAGCCTACTTTTTCCCGCACTTTGAGGGACTCTTCAAAAATACTAAAACCACAGACATTGACCTCCCCATTTGATGGAGGGATGAAGCAAGTGATGATCTTCATCAGGGTAGATTTCCCTGCGCCATTTGGACCGAGCAAGCCTACAATCTCGCCGGGCTTGATTTCGAATGAAACATCATCCAGTGCTTTCTGGATTCCGTAAAGTTTACTCACATGTTCAACCCGGATCGACATAGTTGGATTTTATGGTGCGAAGATAGTAATATTTGGGGGACCTCACAGGTCACCTGTGAGGTCCTGGCATCAATTAACCGACGGGTTAACCCGTCGGTTAAAAACAAGCGCTAAAGCCAGGACAAGCAAAGATTGCCCTGCCGCAAACAACCACCAATTGAAATGCTGCGGAACATAACTTCCCACAGCGATCAGAATTTTATCCGATGCAGTGGGCCTGAACAGATCCATCAGCGGCATCTGACCTCCCATATATTGAAGATAATCCTGTGTGTAACTGATCAGGATGATCATTGAACCAATGATGAGCAGTGCCCATTCAACGGTCCTTAGCTTTCTCCTTGTCTCATTTTCTTCGTTATAATAGATAAATGCTCCTAAAATACACATTGTCAATGCATTGATCACCGGTGCCAGGACAGGACCCACCCAGGTGACTGGGATCAGGAACAGGATATCCCAGGTGAAAAGGCTTGCCGGCCAGCCAATCAACAGTTTCAGGAAGAGATAGTAGAAGATGTCCCAGATACCGAAGGCATACAGGAAGATGCCGAAGCGCTGCATTCGGTTTTTCCCGCCCAGGTAGCCAATGGATGCCAGCATGATGAGCGTTGCGAATTCCCGCCAAACTTCAGTCGCGGCAATCTTTCCCGTCATCACTTTTAACGGGAATGCAAATCCCTCCGGGTAAAATATCTCACGTAAATAAACCACTACGGCGCTTTCCAGGTAGCCCATGGCAATTGCGAAGAGGGTTATGATGGCTATTTTTCTCATGGTTAGTTAATCCCCTTCGGGGAATTTGTGCTATATGGGTTTGACCGTTTACAACAGTTTATCCGCTTCACCGAATTCATTCAAATCAAAAATGTAACGCTAAATTCGATGAAATCAATATAAATCAAAAGCATAACGTAATTTTGAAGATCGAAATCAAAAGCGGTTTTTGCTTTATTAATATGAAGAAGTTATTGTTTTTTTATTTTCTTGCATTAGCTATTCAATGCCAGGCTGGCCGGACAGTAAGAATAGATTTTTTCCCGGATGCTATTGACGACTTTGATTTATTTTTCAAAAAAGGTTTTGAAAGTGAAGGATATGCTGTATATGTCAACTATTTTGACAGAGCAGCGGATAAACCTTATGATTTGTTGTTTAAATATGAATGGAACGACAATGTCTTAAAAGGATTTCTTTATGATCAGGGAGGGGAGTTAATCAAGCAGCAGGAGAAGAAGATCCTTTATTATGAAAGGATTGAATCGGTTACTTATCAGTTTCTAGGAGAATTATTGGAGAAAGAGCTTGATGTAAAAGACAGGAGGGGCAGGATAAAAAATACTTTAGGTATGGTGGGAGTTGATATGGTCAAGCTGGATTCGGCCATCTATATCCTCACTGTCCGCGGCTCTGAAACGATGTCAATGGCATTCGTGCAAAGTGAATTTTTGCGTATCGCAAAACAACTGACAGGGCAATTCAGTACTTATTTCGAAGGTTCTTATCATCAATATGAAACCAGTGAGAGATGGTTGCCAAGCAGCCAGTGCATTGGATGGAAGGTCCGGGGCATTGTCGTGGGCTCAGATTTGGCAGGACAGGATTATTTCCGTTACCCGGAGCCGCCTCCGGTTTATAAGCACTATCTGGAAAATCTGGTTGCAGGTCTTACAATTCCTGATGATCAGGCATATCCCGGGTTTTCCAAAATATATATTCTCCGGAATTCCAGCAAAAGTGCTGATTATGGCCCCAATATAGTTTATCTGGACGGGAAATCCGTATGTCAGGTAAATTATAGAAACTATGCTGTAATCCCTGTCAGTCCCGGATTGCATACCATTACCATCAAAGGCCTCGATGTGGCCTCAACCAGGCATCTTCCTGAATTAAAGGTTAAAGTTCTGCCTTTAAATAATTCCTATGTCAGTATTATCTGGAGTTTTCACATTGGCATTATTTACCAGGAAGTTAAGGAAGATGAAGCGAAATTACTGATACAGGGTCTGACCGGAGAGGAATGCAATTGATCTGAATAATCCGATTGCAGTATCTGTTGTTAATTTTTCTTCATATCATTTTGTTAAACAAAAAAATCCTTCTATCTTTGCACCCCATTTTTACAAGGTAATCTTAATAATAGTAATAACGCCCCAGATGGATACTTTAAGCTATAGAACGGTAAGCGCAAACAAAGAAACCGTGAAGAAGGAGTGGGTCCTGATCAACGCTGAAGGACATGTGCTCGGAAGGCTCGCCACGCAGGCTGCCATGATTCTCCGCGGAAAGAAAAAGACTTATTACACTCCTCACGTTGATTGCGGTGACTATGTGATCATCATCAACGCAGAAAAAATCGTGCTGACCGGAAACAAGATGACGAATAAGGAATATGTGACCTACAGTGGTTATCCGGGTGGACAGAAGATCCACAGTCCGAAGGAAATGCTCCGCAAGAGGCCGGTCGCAGTGGTGGAAGAAGCCATTCGGGGAATGCTTCCAAAGAACAGGCTGGGACGCGAAATATTCCGCAACTTGCATGTCTACGCGGGCAATGAACATCCGCACCAGGGCCAGCAGCCAAAAGAAATTGATATCAATAGCATTAAATAAGAAGTATGGAAATGATCAACGCAACTGGAAGACGTAAAACGGCTGTTGCCCGTGTTTTCATTAAAGAAGGATCAGGCAAGATCACTGTGAATAAAAGGGATGTGAACGAATATTTCACAACGACCACCCTTCAGTTCACCGTCAGACAGCCGCTGGAAATTACCCAGACAGGTGAAAAATTCGACATCAACGTCAACCTCGATGGCGGTGGTTACAAAGGTCAGGCGGAAGCCCTTCGCATGGCCATTGCCCGTGCCCTGGTGAAATTCAATCCAGAATTCAAGAAGGCCCTCAAAGATAAAGGCTTGATGACCAGGGATTCCAGGATGGTTGAAAGGAAGAAGCCCGGACAGCCAGGCGCCCGCAAGAGGTTCCAGTTCAGCAAACGTTAATAGATCGCTCACCTTATATAGTGTGTTTAGTATCTAAACCCCCGGGACCATCTGCCTGCGCTCATGCTACCCGGTGGTTGATTTAACAGAAGGTAAACATTAATTAAAAAATTTCATGGCAAGAACAACTTTTGAAGAATTATTGGACGCCGGTGTCCACTTTGGGCATTTGCGCAGAAAATGGAATCCGAACATGGCTCCTTATATTTTCATGGAGCGCAACGGGATCCACATCATCGACCTTTACAAAACCATGGCCAAGATTGAAGAAGCCGCTTCCGGACTGAAGCAGATCTCAAAATCCGGCCGCAAAGTGCTCTTCGTGGCTACCAAGAAACAGGCCAAGGAAATCGTTTCAAACTACGTGAAAAAGGTCAACATGCCTTACGTGGTGGAACGCTGGCCGGGTGGTATGCTCACCAACTTCGCCACCATCCGGAAAGCTGTCCGGAAAATGGGTCAGCTCGACAAACTCATGTCAACCGGCAACTTTAAGAACCTTTCAAAACGCGAAAGGCTCCAGATCAACCGTGAACGTGGAAAACTGGAAAAACAACTTGGTTCCATCGCTGAACTGAACCGTCTTCCTTCAGCAGTTTTTGTGGTCGATATCCTTAAGGAGAAGATTGCCATCGCTGAAGCCAGGAAACTGAATATCCCCACTTTTGCCATCGTCGATACAAATTCCGACCCGAATATCATAGATTTTCCGATCCCGGCAAATGACGACGCATCCAAATCTATCGAACTGGTGATCAAGATCATGGTCCAGGCGATTGAAGAGGGACTGGCTGAACGCAAGATAGACAAAGATGCCCGCGGTGAAGAGGATGATCGGGACGAATTTGACAGGTTGGGCGAATTTGGCTTTGAAGATATCGATGAAGATGACGAAGAGGGTGCAAGGAGAAAAGCTCAGGATAAGCTTCCGAAAGTGAAGAAGCTTGATGAAACGGAGGACCGGATGGCAGAATCGAAGCGCCCGAGAAGGGGACTCGCAAAACCCAGGAAATAATTAAGGAATAATCATTTCAGAGAAAAATATTATGGCAATAACTGCAGCAGAAGTTAACAAGTTAAGGCAGATGACCGGCGCCGGGATGATGGACTGTAAACAGGCCCTCACCGAAAGCGAAGGCGATTTTGAAAAAGCCATCGAGATCCTGCGCAAAAAAGGACAGAAAGTAGCAGCCAAACGCGCCGACCGAGAGGCCACGGAAGGAATCATCCTTGCAAAGACGAACACGGAAAAGACGTTTGGAGCCCTCATCGTGGTGAATTCTGAAACCGATTTCGTCGCCAAGAGCGCCGATTTTATCAATTATTCCAGGGCTGTCATCGACCTCGCCGTTGAAAACAAACCTGCCTCGCTTGATGAATTGAAAGTCCTTAACCTGAATGGGCGCAGTGTGGAAGAGAACCTGATGGACCTTGTCGGAAAGATAGGCGAGAAGCTTGAACTTTCAGCATATTCAACCGTCCAGGCTGCTAATGTTTCCGCTTACAACCATCTCGGTAACAAGCTGGCCACCCTTGTCGGATTGAACAAGAGCGGTGAGAAGATTGAAGAGGTTGCCCATGACCTTGCCATGCAGGTCGCAGCTATGGCCCCTATCGCTATCGATAAGGACGATGTAAGCCAGGCCATCATCGAAAAGGAAATTGAGATTGGCAAAGAACAGGCCCGCAATGAAGGCAAACCCGAGGCCATGCTGGAAAAGATTGCTTTAGGGAAGCTCAACAAATTCTACCAGGAAAGCACCCTCTTGAACCAGGTTTTTGTGAAAGATCACAACCTGACCATCAGGCAGTACTTGCAGGGACTTGACAAAGAACTCACCGTGGTTTCTTTTAAAAGGCACAAGCTCGGAGATTAAACCTGACTATGTTCCATTTTACGTTTTTCATTTTTCATTTTTCATTGTGGCCTAACTGAAACCTGAGAAATGAGAAATGAGAAATGAATAAAGGCTGTCCCCCCAGACAGCCTTTTTTTAATCCCGGGTTTTGCAACCCAACCATGAAAACAAAAATGCAGGGTTTATCCAGCAAGTATTGTTAACTTCCTAATAATTGTTTCACAAGGTCAGAAACGACCTTGTTGTCCGCTTTACCGGCAAAATGCTTTGAGGCAGTTCCCATCACTTTTCCGATATCCCTGATGCTCGTGGCGCCTACCTGTGTGATAATTGTCCTGAGCTTTTCGCGGATCTCATCCTCTGTCATCATTTTGGGAAGGTAAATCTCTATAATCCCGGCCTGGAAAATTTCTTCTTCTGCCAGTTCATGACGGCCCCCGGCACGGTACATTTCTGCCGATTCCTGCCGCTGCTTGATCAGCTTTTGAAGAATTCGGATTCCCGCTTCATCCGGTATTTCACCGCCATGGGCTTCCTTGCTGGTCTTGGCCAGCAGCAGTGCTGCCTTGATGGCACGCAACGCCTCCAGTTTGCGGCTGTCTTTCGAAAGCATGGCTTGTTTGATGTCGGCGTTGATCTTATTTTCCAGTTCCATTATAGAAGGTATTCATTGACCGTAATCAATCGACATTGTCGTGCAGGAATGAATTTCCATCCCTGATTTCAGGACTACGCCCTTCTCCGTCGTCATAAAGTGAATATTTAGATATCCTGGTTTCACTGGATGGGACGGAATTTTTAAATTCAGTATTACGGCGCATATAGGCAGGCTGCTGCTCCATGGCCTCTATCGTGCTTTCGCTTGTCAGTTTCATGCTCATACTACGCAGGCGTTCAATTCTTTCCGATGAGCGGAGATCAGTGGCTGAATGTTCTGCCTGGTTATCATGTTTTGCCACAGTCTCGGGCTGATTCTTACGGATATACACTTCAAACGGCTTGATCTCTTCCGTGGTCCTGAGTTTTTCCCCGAAGAAATTTTCTCCGTTCACTTTCGGTTTTTCGGGATTCAGCTTGAATTCCGGGGTAGCATCAGCCGTAATTGTTTCCTCTTCCGCTTTTTGAGCTATTTCAAAAACAAAGGTCCTGTCATCTTCTTTCCAGCTTTCCGTAACAGTTTCCGGCTCCTGTTCCGGCTCCATGGCCTGGGTTTCGGAGACGGATTCCATCTGCATCCCATTTTCTTCAGGGGTATAGGAAGCGGTAACCTCAACCGGTTCTTCCTGTTCGAAAGCCTCAGCAGAATGTTTATGGATAAGCTGGATACGATCGATATCCACTGCATTTTCTATGGGTGCCGGCGGATTGAAGGTGGCTTGCGGGGTGGCAATTTCCTGGTCAAGGGTGTAGCGCACCCTGGCCTCTTCCTTAGCACGGCTCTCTTTGTCAAAGCCGGTAGCAATGAGGGTGATGCTGATATTGTTCCCCAGGGTGTCATCGTAACCATTGCCCCAGATGATCTCAGCCTGGGCTTTCGCCTCATTCTGGATATAGTCGGTGATTTCCGTGACTTCGTCCATCGAAATCTCTTCCTTGCCGGAAGTGATATAAAGAAGGACATCGCTGGCACCTTCAATATCGTTATCGTTAAGCAGGGGAGAGGCCAGCGCTTCCTTCACGGCCGTAATTGCCCGGTCTTCGCCTTCTGCGCGGGCATAGCCCATAATGGCTTTCCCGCTGTTCTTCATGACCGTTTTGACGTCTTCGAAATCCACATTGATATAGCCTGTCACTGTGATGATTTCAGCAATGCCCTTGGCAGCCGTTGTCAGAACATCATCGGCTTTATGGAATGCATCGGAAAGTTTAAGGTCGCCGTATAATTCCCGGATTTTATCATTGCAAATAATGAGCAATGTATCGACCGATTGCTTCAATTCCTTGATCCCTTCATCGGCCTGGAACCTCCGTTTTTTCCCTTCAAAAGAAAACGGCAGGGTGACAATCCCTACCGTCAGGATATCCAGTTCTTTGGCGATGGAAGCGATGACAGGGGCTGCCCCCGTTCCGGTTCCACCGCCCATCCCGGCGGTTATGAAAAGCATCTGGGTGTTATTGCTGAGGATTTCCCGGATCTCCTCCATCTTCTGAATAGCAGATTCTTTTCCAACGGATGGTATCGATCCTGCTCCAAGCCCTTTCTCTCCAAGCTGTATTTTAACAGGTACCGGTGAAGCTTCCATGGCTTGCGCATCCGTATTGCAAATCATGAAGTCCACCCCTTTAATACCCTGGCGGAACATGTGGTTAACTGCATTGCTTCCGCCACCGCCGACGCCGATAACTTTAATGATCGAGGATTGGTTTTTCGGCATATCGAATTTGATCATTTCTTTCATGGTTTAAAGGATTTTAAAAATATTTGATTTATTGATAGATATCTCTTGATTTTTGTGGAATTTATAAACAACCCCATTGTTGAAAACTCTGATTCTTATATCTCGTCGCCCTCGAACCAATCCTGTATCCTTTTCAGGAATCCATTGGATTTTTGACGCTTTGGCTCTCTTATTTTTGGCTGTGGTTCTTCTTGTTCCTCTTCTAAAAAGCTGCCTTGAGTCGCCGGCATCTCGATTTCCTTCTCGGTAATACCGGCTTCTTTTTCAGTAATTATGGCTTCTTTTTCCACTATTTTATTTTCTTCTTTGCCCTTATCCTTGATGAACCTTTCCGCACCCTGGATTACAAGGCCAATCCCGGTCGCATACATGGGAGATGCCATCTCGTTGGGGGTTTCAGGAGCAAGATGTTCATTCGGATAACCGATACGTGTGTCCATACCTGTCATGAATTCAGTTAGTTGTGCAAGGTGCTTCAGTAAAGCACCGCCTCCGGTGAGGACGATGCCGGCGATGAGTTTCTTTTCATATCCGCTATTCCTTATTTCATAATAAACATGTTCGATGATCTCTTCCATCCTGGCCTGGATGATGTGGGCCAGGTTTTTCAACGTGATTTCCTTTGGTGGCCTGCCCCTTAAACCTGGAATGGCTACCACTTCATCGTCCCGGTTCTCGCTTGCCAGGGCGGAGCCGAATTTTATCTTTAATTCCTCGGCATGTTTCCTGATAATGGAACAGCCCTCTTTAATGTCTTCCGTGAGTATCTCTCCTCCGAAAGGGATCACGGCCGTGTGCCTGATGATACCGTCCTGGAAGATGGCAATATCGGTTGTCCCACCGCCGATATCCACCAGCACCACGCCAGCTTCTTTTTCTTCTTCACTTAATACGGCATCGGCTGATGCAATTGGCTCCAGGATGAGATCGACCACTTCCAGCCCGGCTTTTCTGACACATTTATAGATGTTTTTCGCCGCTGCTGTTTGCCCGATTATAATATGGAAATTGGCTTCAAGAGTATTTCCAAGCATGCCGATGGGCTGCTTGACACCTTCTTCTCCATCCACGATATATTCCTGCGGGATGACATCGATGATCTCCTCCCCGGGATTCATGCTCAGATTAAACATGTTCTGCTGAAGGGTGTCGATATCCTGCTGGATGATTTCATTTTCTATATCCCTGCGAATAATGCTGCCCCTGTGCTGAAGGCTTTTGATGTGTTGCCCGGCAATCCCCACATTCACAAACCTGATATTCACTCCCGAGCTTTGTTCTGCAAGGCTGATGGCTGTGCGGATAGACTGGACCGTATTCTCTATGTTGGAAACAACTCCCCGCTTGACCCCGATGGATTCCGTGCGGCCGAATCCAAGGATCTCGATTTTCCCGTATTCATTTTTCCTGCCAACAATGGCTGCGATTTTTGTGGTGCCGATGTCGAGACCGACGATGATATTTGACTTATTCATAGTGGATTATTTTGAGCAAACTACCTGGTTATTATATTTAATATTGATGACTTTGTATGTGTTCCAATCCATTTTGTTCATGACTTTCATATAGAAGGCCTTCAGGTTTTCTAGTTTCTGTGCCGCATTTTCTGATTTGCCGAAAATGATTTGCTGAGAACCGATTTTAGGCACCAGCTCCATTTCATTTTGTGCGTTTATATAGATTTGATCAATAAATGATCTAAGGAAAACATCTTCATTTATCAACAGTGCAACGGGATAGACCTGTTTTAATACGGAACTGTCCGGCAAAGCATAAAGCGGTTTTTCACTATGGTCGATCATGACGAGCCTGTCTGTGATATGGCCATTGGCAATGAGCACGTAGGAGGGATGGCTGAAAGTCACCGGCATCAGGTAGCCCATGTAATCAATGAAATATTGCTGGCCGCTGTCATTCATGACCCTGACCAGGGGGGCCCTGACTGTGGCCTTCACGATTAATTCTCCGGCAATGGTTTGGTAAACTTCACAGGAGGACACATAAGGATTTCTTTTAACCGTAGATTCAAGGTCATTCAGGTCGATCATGGAGATCAGGGAGCCTTCTATAGTTCCGATTTTGTCCTCTATCAGGACCCGGATTTCCTTTTCCGTGATCAGGGCTTTATCAGAAGCATTCAGGATGTCGACAGTTAAGGTTTTGTAACGAGTTACGCGGTGCTTCTGATCGGCAAATGATAGCAGGAAGAAGGTCCCTGCCACCAGGATCACCATAAGCGATATGTGAATGATCCGCTTCATTGGAGCAGTGTTTTTTCGATAGGGATGATCATCTGGTCTATATCGCCGGCGCCCATGGTCAGGAACACATCAGGTTTGCTTTGCTGAAGCCGCTGGAGGACTTGTGCGCGGGAAAGCAGCAATTTCGCCGGGTTTTGCATCTTTTCCAGGATCATGGCAGAAGTGACTCCCATGATGGGCAATTCCCTGGCAGGATAGATATCTAAAAGCCAGGGTTCGTCCAGCAGGTCCATGCTGGTGGCGAAACCCTCTGCAAAGTCTCTCGTCCGGGTGAAAAGGTGCGGCTGGAACAAACCGGTCAATTTTGTACCGGGATAGAACTCCCTGACAGCTTTGATAAATGCTTCCAGTTCTCTTGGATGATGGGCATAATCATCAATATAAACCAGCCCTTCCTT
>Ga0208980_10002566_pt1 | contig 10966 bp, 8 predicted proteins | sample WetSurMetagenome_3_FD_187993 | JGI IMG/M metagenome (GOLD analysis project Ga0208980, IMG submission 187993) | Wetland microbial communities from Twitchell Island in the Sacramento Delta, sample from surface sediment Aug2011 Site A1 Bulk (version 2) | ecosystem: Environmental > Aquatic > Marine...
CGAAACTGCACACAAAGTAAATGCTGTTGTCCTTGATAAAACCGGTACCATTACCATGGGAGAACCCGCCGTCGAAGCGATCATATGGAAATCGGATGCTGATTTTGAGACTTCGGCAAAAATACTCCTTGGACTACAGCGCAACAGCGAACATCCGCTGGCAGAACCCGTGGTAAGATTCCTTGAGAATTCAGGCATAACGGGCGAACTGTCTGTTGAAAATATACAAAGTGTTACCGGGAAAGGCATAAAGGCTGAGGTCAATCAAAACGTCTACCTTGTAGGAAACAGCAAAATGCTTTATGAAGCTGACATTCAGATTGGAAACAATCTGCTCTCGAGGGCGGAAGAGTGGCAGAAAAAAGCAATGACCGTCTTCTACTTTTCCGATTCAAAAAATGCCCTCGCTGTAATCGCAGTCTCCGACAAAATAAAAGAATCATCTGTTGAAGCCATCAGACAGCTTCATGGAATGGGTATTGAAGTCCACATGCTGACGGGCGATAATGAACAATCAGCTTCCAAAATTGCCGCAGAAGCGGGTATCGTCAGCTACAGGGCCGAAGTTCTCCCCCAGGACAAACATGATTTTATAGTGGAACTGCAGAAACAGGGAAAGGTAGTTGCAATGGTCGGCGACGGCATCAACGACTCCCAGGCTCTTGCACAGGCTGACGTAAGCATCGCTATGGGAAAAGGATCCGATATAGCCATGGATGTTGCAAAGATGACCATCATCTCATCAGACCTCTCAAAGATTCCTGCAGCAATAAAATTATCTCAGCTGACAACTTCAACAATAAAACAAAATCTCTTCTGGGCATTTGTCTATAATATAATAGGTATCCCGGTTGCTGCAGGCGCTCTTTACCCGTTCTTCGGTTTTCTTCTCAATCCGATGATAGCCGGCGCAGCCATGGCCTTAAGCTCTGTCAGCGTGGTAAGCAACAGCCTTAGACTAAGAATGAAAAAGATCTGATCAGGTCCGTTAAGTTGGAGAATTAACTACAGGAAGACTATCCATCACTTACAAAATTTACTGAAAAAATACCGATAAAATTTTGGTATTATAAATTTTTGTCATAAATTTGTCCAATTGGTTAAACTTATTAGTTAATCTTTACGGTTAAACCATAATGTTAATTTCTATGTCTGAAAATGAGAAGCTGACAGAGGATAAAATATTCGAAGCAGCAACAGAGGTTTTTATTGAAAAGGGAATGGATGGCGCACGGATGCAGGATATTGCAGACCAGGCAGGCATCAATAAAGCATTGCTGCACTATTATTACAGGACTAAAGAGAAGCTCTTTACAACAGTTTTCGAAATGATAGCCAGGAAACTATTTGTAAAATTTGCTCCTGTATTCGATGAAAACCTTAGCCTTGATCAGAAAATAAGATTTTTTTTCAAAGAACATATCTCTTTCCTCCAGGAGAATCCAAGGTTGCCAGGTTTTATCCTGAATGAGGTCAACCGTCATCCTGAAAGAATAAAAAAACTCCTGGCAAACGTTGATTTCGAAAACCTGTGGATGAAACTATATGAACAACACAAAGCGGAATTAGACAGATATCATATTTCCCGTTCCGATATTCCTCAGCTTATGATCTCCATGGCAGCAATAAGCGTTTTTCCTTTTGCTGCCAAGGGCATACTCGAAGGAATTCTCGGAAAAATTGATATGAACTTTAATGACTTCATTGAAGAGAGAAAAGATTATGCAGCGGAGTTTGTTATTAGGGCGATAACTAAATAGAAGTGACTCAAGTGCCTAGAGTGACTAAAGAGAGAAAAAATTAATAATATATATATGAAAAGGAAAGTCCTGATCCTATTGTTTGTGGTAACTTATCATTTACCAAACTTATTTGCCCAGAAGATAATCACCCTTAAGGAATGCTACGACAAAGCAATGTCAGCCAACGCGATCGCCGGGGAAAAAGAGGCTTATTCCTCGATCTCGGAAATCAGGGACAAGAATCTCTCCAAAGGCTGGCTGCCTACACTCGATGCAAATGCCTCAGCCAATTATGTCTCGGATGTAGTCGATTTCTCCAAAATTGCCGGATCAATCCCCGGCATTTCCTCCCTGTTCACTCCGATGCCGCATGATCAGTATAAGGTAACACTCGATATTAACCAGGTCATCTACGACGGAGGTGCAATAAAAAGCGGCAGGGCAATGGAAAAAGCTGAGATGGGCATTAATAAAAAACAGACTGAAACTGACCTGTACAAGCTTCGCGGACAGATTAATACCTGCTACTTCAATATCATGATGCTCAGCAGGCAGAAGGAGCTTCTGAGGAACTATCTGAACCTGATACAAAAGCGTATCTCTGCAATCCGGTCAGCAGTCAACAACGGCACTCTCCTCAAGTCAGACCTGGATGTCCTGATCTCTGAAAAGATTAAACTCGAACAACAGCTTACTGAAAATGAGCTTCGCAAAACTTCTCTCCTGAAGGTACTCTCCGATCTTACAGGTGCACCAATTGACGACTCTGCAGAATTTGTACTTCCCGTTCAGCCCTTGCAAATGACAGCCGAGCTTACACGGCCTGAACTTCAGCTCTTTGATCTCCGGAAGGAACAGCTTAACGCGGGAATCCAGCTTGTCCAGAGCAAACGGATGCCAAAGGCATTTGGATTCGCGTCCTTCGGATATGGTAAACCCCCGGGGCAGGACTTCTTCACAAATAGCTTTTCCCCCTATTATATGGTAGGCGGCGGAATAAAATGGAATATTTTCGACTGGAACAGGACGCAGAATGAAAAAAAGGTGATTGCCCTTCAGGAAGGCATCCTCGATAACAGAAAGAAAGATCTCTCCGATAATCTGACCCGACAGCTCGAACTAAAAACCGCTGAGATAGAAAGCCTTAAAGCTCTTGTAGAAACGGACTCAGAGCTTATCGCCCTCAGAAAGAGAATAACCTTGACTGCTGAATCACAATACGGTAATGGAACTATAACTGCGACCGAATACCTCAATGAAATGAATTCGGAACACCAGGCAGAAATTAACTATGAAATCCACAAGATAAGTCTTGCCATGGCAAGAATAGAGTATCTGAATATCAGCGGAAAGGAGATAGAATGACCCATATTAGCCCCCCCTTGGGGGGTCCCGATAGCTATCGGGAGGGGGGTGCAAGGGGTTGGAATAAAGAAAAATAATATGATAATAATCAAATGTTTATAATTATATGAAAGCCACATTACTGATAACATTGGCAGTCCTTTTGCTGGCAGGCTGCAAAAATAAAACCGGACAGGCAGATGCTTACGGGAATTTTGAAGCTACGGAGGTGATCATCTCCGCTGAAACCGCAGGACGTATCCTGAATTTTGATAAGGATGAGGGTTCCTCCATAGAAAAAGGGGAGCTGCTTGCCCTGGTGGACACAACACTGATTCATCTGCAGAAAGCTGAGCTTGACGCTGGCATCAACAGCGTCAAAACCCGCATCAGCTCCATCATGGCACAAAATGAAATACTGAACCAGCAGATTGAGAATCTGAATATCAATATAGGACGTGTAGAAAAGATGCTCAGGGACGATGCAGCCACCCAAAAGCAGCTCGATGACATGACAGGCCAGGTGGCAGTTTTCCGAAAACAGATAGAAGCAAATAACACGCAGAAAGCTTCCGTAGCAGCGGAGCTTGCTGTCTATGAATCAAAGAAAGCCTCCCTTAATGAGCAGGTCAGCAGAAGCTGCATTAAAAGTCCCCTTACAGGGACAATAATAGAAAAGTACTCAGAAGCAGGAGAGGTAACTGCACCCGGCAAACCGCTTGCAAAGATTGCTGACCTGTCGGTTGTTAAGCTAAAGGTGTATATAAGCGGTGCCCAGCTAGGCAAAATAAAGACAGGCCAGAAATGCAGCGTAAGAATAGATGACGGGGCAAAAGGATTCCGGAGCTTCAGCGGGATCATCACCTGGGTCTCCGATAAAGCCGAATTTACACCAAAGATCATACAGACAAAGGAGGAAAGGGTAACCTTCGTATACGCCGTCAATATTAGTGTCAGCAACGACGGTACCCTTAAATCCGGAATGCCCGGGGAGGCAATTTTTTAAAATATCTTCCGGATGAGCAATATTATAGAATCATCAGCTGTTTCAAAAAGCTTCGGAGCTACGAAGGCTCTCGACAATATTTCATTCTCTGTGGAAGAGGGTGAGATCTTCGGCTTCATCGGTCCGGATGGTGCCGGTAAAACCACACTTTTCAGGATCATAACCACTCTGCTTCTGCCAGATGAAGGCTATGCTAATGTTCTCGGTCTGGATACGGTTGCTGATTACAGGAAGCTCAGGAAGCATATCGGCTATATGCCTGGACGCTTCAGCCTTTACCAGGATCTGTCTGTAGAAGAGAATCTCTCATTCTATGCGACTGTTTTCGGTACGACAGTCAGGGAAAATTACGATCTTATCTCAGATATCTATGCACATATTGAGCCGTTCAGGAAGAGGCTTGCAGGAAATCTCTCAGGAGGAATGAAGCAAAAGCTGGCTCTCTCGTGTGCGCTGATCCACAAACCCAGGCTGCTGGTGCTCGATGAACCAACAACAGGCGTAGATGCGGTTTCAAGATCTGAATTCTGGACCATGCTGGGCAAACTTCGCCGTCATAACATCACCATTATAGTCTCAACTCCATACATGGATGAGGCAATGAAGTGCGACAGGGTGGCCCTGATCCAGAAAGGAAAAATCATGGCTGTCGACACACCACGGGAAATAATAAAAGGCTTCACCAGAAAGCTGTTCAGTGCCAGGGCTCCTGAAAAACACAGGCTTATCCTTGCCCTGAGGAGTTACCCCGGGACTATCACTGCCTACCCTTTCGGAGATTCTGTACACGTGACTTTTGCCGGGGACAGTGTCGATCCCTCATTATATGATCATCTCGCGAGCAACGGCATTTCAGATGCGAATATGACTGCAGCAGAGGCCGGCATAGAAGACAGATTTCTTGAATTAATGAATATTCCGGAATGATGAAAGAGCAGGTTATCAAAGTCAGAAATCTTGTAAAAAAATTCGGAAAATTCGTCGCCAACGATAACCTGAACTTCGATGTGTATCAGGGTGAAATATTTGGCTTTCTTGGAGCCAACGGAGCAGGGAAGACAACTGCTATCAGGATCCTCTCCGGATTGTCATCCCCCACATCGGGCGAAGTTATGGTTGCAGGCTTTGATGCACACAGACAGGCGGAAATGATTAAGAAGAATATCGGCTATATGTGCCAGAAGTTTTCACTTTATGAAGATCTGACAGTAAAGGAGAATATAGCATTGTATGGCGGTATCTATGGAATGAGCAAAACACTTATAAGGGAAAGAACAGATGAACTGCTTGTAAAGCTTCGGTTCAGTCAATACGAAAACAGACTTATTGCTGACCTGCCGCTGGGTTTAAGGCAGAAGCTCGCATTTTCCGTTGCAATCCTGCACGATCCGAAGATCGTATTCCTGGATGAACCCACCGGAGGGGTCGATCCCATAACCCGCAGGCAATTCTGGGAAATGATCTATGAAACAGCGGAAAGAGGAATCACTGTATTTGTAACAACACATTACATGGATGAGGCAGAATATTGTGACAGGATCTCCATTATGAGTGAGGGCCGTATCGTGGCCCTGGATACTCCTGAATACCTGAAGAAAAGCTATAATTCAGCTACAGTGGAAGAGGTTTTTATTAAGATTGCACGACCGGTGGATAATTAAACCCCCCCCTGAAATATGACCCCCCAACCCCCCTGAAGGGGGGCTAATAACAAAAATATACAGAACCCCCTTTAGGGGGCAGGGGGTAAAGGAGGGAGAAGAGTGTTAGGGACTATTATAAGAGGCAGCAATGTAATGAATTATTATTAATTAACTTATTATCTGATTTTTATGAACCGTTTCCTGGGATTTTTAAAAAAAGAATTCCTCCATATATTCAGGGATTACAGAACACTGTTCATCCTTTTCGGAATACCTGCTGCCCAGATCCTCATCTTCGGCTTCGCAGTAAGCACCGATATCAGGAACGCAGGCATAGCCTTTCTCGATCTGTCGCACGATGAAGTCACCCGTGAACTGACAGATAAAATAGTCTCATCCGGATTTTTCAAAAAGACAGAAAACCTTTTAAGCTACTCCGATGTTGACAAGATCCTGAAAAAAGGCAAGACAAAAGCTGTCATCATATTTGAGGAAAATTTTGGTAAAAAGCTCCTGAGCGAAAAAAAAGCCTCTATCAGCATAATTGCAGACGGTTCAGAACCAAATACAGCTACCCTGGTTACAAACTATACCACGGCTATTGTAACCGATTTCAACAGGAAATTTGCAGGACCGTCAAATCCGGGATCAGTATTAATACGACCGGAGGTTAAGATGTTCTATAATCCCAACCTGCAAAGCCAGTTCATGTTTGTTCCGGGTGTTATCACCCTCATCCTGATCCTGATCTGTGCACTTATGACATCCGTAACAATAACCCGCGAGAAGGAGTTCGGTACAATGGAGGTGCTTCTGGTTTCACCGCTTCGTCCAATCCAGATAATCCTTGGAAAGGTTACACCCTATTTTATTCTCTCCTTTATCAATGTCCTTCTCATACTTGCCCTGTCGTGGTTCGTCTTTGGCTTGCCGGTAAAGGGAAGCATGGTTTTGCTTCTTGCCGAGAGTATGTTGTATATCCTCATGAGTCTTACCCTTGGCATCCTGATATCGACAATATCATCAACCATGCAGCAGGCTATATTCATCTCCCTGATCGGACTGATGCTCCCGACAGTATTGCTTTCCGGATTCATCTTCCCTATAGAGAACATGCCCGGTGTTTACAATTATGTGAGCATGATACTGCCTCCAAGATATTTCATTGTTATTATTAAAAATATTATGATAAAGGGCACCGGTTTGCTATATATCTGGAAAGAAACACTTATCCTGATCGCAATGACAGCGGTTTTTATTGGAATAAGCGTACGAAAATTCAAGATCAGGCTGGAATAAAATGAGGGTGCTGGGTGCAGGGTGCAAGTTGCTGGGTGCTGGGTGCTGGTTAGTCGAGTGCAAGGTGCTGGATTAACATTATATAATAAAGAGGTTTTAGCCCCCCCTTGGGGGGGGTTGGGGGGTGAAAAAAGGGAGTAAGATGTGGGGTTAAAGACAAAAGATAAAAGTAAAAAGACAAAAGATATAAAATGAGGACAATACTTTATCTTATCAGGAAAGAGTTTTTGCAGATCTTCAGGAATAAATTTATTTCAAAGGCGATTTTTGCAGTCCCTATTGTCCAGATGCTCATCCTCGTGCCTGCGGTGACATTTGAGATCAAAAACGTGACCCTCACCATAGCCGACAAGGATCTTACACCGGAATCACGCGGACTGGTAAGCAGGCTTGAAGGCTCAACATTTTTCAAAATTGCATATTCGACCTTCTCGGAAAATCAGGCCAATGACCTTCTTCACAGAAACAAATGCAGCATGATTCTGCAGATCCCGTCCGGTTTCGGAAAGGACCTTTCAACAGGCGTTTCCGGCAAAATGCTTGTAACAATTGACGCCATCAATGCCTCCTCTGCACAACTTTCATGGGCCTACCTGAACGGAGTCATTCGTGATTATAATGCCGACCTGATAAAAAAAAATATAAATATTACGCCCTTGGCACCGGTGCCGCTAATAGAGATAACAAACAGGTACTGGTACAATGAGGAGCTCAATTATAAGTTTTATATGCTCCCGGGTATTCTTGCCATTCTTGTTACAGCCATAGGATTCCTTCTTGCAGGGCTCAATATGGTAAGAGAAAAGGAAATAGGAACCATTGAACAGATAAATGTCACTCCTGTAAGGAAGCATCAGTTCATAATTGCCAAGATGGTGCCATTTCTGCTGATAGGGCTTGTCGATCTGGCACTAGGATTGCTGATAGGGAAAGTTGCGTTTAATATCCCTTTTGAAGGAAGCATTCCGCTTATGTTTTCTGGCGCCTTTCTTTTCCTGATCGCAGTACTTGGGCTCGCCCTCTTCATTTCAACCTTCTCCTCAACCCAGCAGCAGTATATGTTTGTAGCATTTTTCTGCATGATAATCTTTATACTGATGAGCGGAATCTTCACTCCCTATGAAAGCATGCCGCAATGGGCCCAGGATTTTAACCTTATAAATCCGGTAGCCTACCTTATACGCATAAACAGGATGGTCATGCTCAAGGGATCCTCAATTATTGATATCGGCAGGGAGCTGCTATCCCTTGCTGTAATTGCTGCATGCTTTTCAGCGCTTGCAGTAAGGCGATACCGGAAAACTGCATAATCACCTGTGTTAATACGGGGCATTACAGGCCAGTGGCCGGAGATTGTTTTTTGCCAATGACAGGAATCCGGCCCTGATAAATCCATTAAACAGTCCGGATGTATACCTGCAGTGTCGTCGAAGGCAATGAATCAATTATTTATATATTTGCAAAGTTGTTGGCATATTTAACCGTCATTGTTGCAGGAATGCTCATTTCCACATAGAATGTCAGAATTATGATATCAAAATATTTCCATAAATGGCTGATGTAATAAAGCTTTTGCCCGATTCTGTTGCCAACCAGATTGCTGCAGGAGAGGTAATACAAAGGCCGGCTTCCGTTGTTAAAGAGCTTATCGAAAACTCCGTTGATGCAGGGGGAAGGAACATAATGGTCATTATCAAGGATTCAGGAAAGACTTTGATACAGGTAATTGATGACGGTGCCGGTATGTCCGAAACAGATGCGAGATTGTCGTTCGAAAGGCACGCAACCTCCAAGATAACAACTGCTCAGGATCTGTTCGCAATAAAGACGAAAGGATTCAGAGGAGAGGCGCTTGCTTCAGTTGCTGCAGTAGCAATGGTAGAGCTGAAAACAAGAAGGCCGGAAAGCGATACCGGGATAAGGGTGGTTATAAGCGGTTCGAGGGTCGAATCACAGGAGCCCTGCAGTTGTCCGCCCGGATCAAGTTTTTCAGTCAAAAATCTGTTTTTCAATATCCCTGCCAGGAGAAAATTTCTCAAATCCGATAATACCGAGATGAGACACATTGTGACAGAATTTCAAAAAATAGTCCTGGCTCATCCCGAGGTCTCATTTTCACTGTACCATAACGACAGCGAGATCTACAATCTGACGCCCGGCAATTTCAGGCAGCGAATCATAGGGGTATTCGGAAAGCAGATAAACCAGGACCTCATTTCACTAGAAACCGAAACTACCCTGATAGGCATTAAAGGGTATGTTGGTAAGCCTGAAAATGCCAGGCGCACATATGGAGAACAATTCTTCTTCGTGAACAACCGCTTCATGAAGCATCCATATTTCCATAAAGCGGTGGTGGAGGCTTACCAGAATATCCTCCCCGCTGAAGCTATTCCGTCATATTTTATCTATATGGAAGCTGATCCCGCTTCAATAGATATCAATATACATCCAACAAAAACAGAGATCAAGTTTGAGGACGAAAGATCAATATGGCAGATACTTATGGCATCAGTGCGCGAGGCACTTGGAAGATTCAATATTGCGCCCTCGCTGGATTTTGACAATGAGGTACTTATAGATATCCCGGTAAGAAGCTCCTCAGGCCATATTCCTGATCCTCCCGTGATAGGGATCGATCCGCGATATAATCCATTTGAAAACGAAGACCGGCAGGGAGAGAGGAGCGTATTTATAGATCGCTTTGAACGTGAGAATACCACCAACTGGCAAAAACTCTACTCTTCCCTGGAGAAAAATAATAACGATCAGGATAATGCCGGCGGAATTGTTGATTCTCCAAGAAGATTCTTCCAGATAAAAAATAAGTATATTGTCTGCCCGGTCAAGTCAGGTCTGATGCTGATCGATCAGAAGAGAGCCCATGAAAGAATCCTCTACGAAAGGTTTCTGGGATATCTTACCAATGACCGGTCGGTAAGTCAGGTCGATATGTTCCCCGCTACTATGGAGCTTAATCCGGCGGATTATTTTATTATAAAGGAGATAGAGCAAAGCCTTGAAAAGCTCGGCATTCAGATCCGGCATGAAGGGAATAGCACCATTTCAATTGTGGGAAGGCCATCGGAAAGTATTGCATCGGATCCGGTCGAAATGATGGAGATAATACTCGAGGATTATAAAAACACGGATACCGATCCCGCAAAAGGCGCAATGGAGAAGGTTTCTGCATCTTTGGCGGCTGCCTCGGCAATCCCTTATGGCAAGTCTCTGACTCATAATGAAATGGAGGGACTTTTTGATACCCTTTTTGCCTGCGCCGGTCCAAACTATTCCCCCTCTGGAAAACCGGTGATAAGCATTTTCACAACAGAGGAAATTGACAAAAGATTTAAATAGATTTGCGATGACAAATTGTCGTGTAAAAAGAAAAATAAGGTTTTGGCCCGACAATTGAAGTAGTACAAGATTTAAAAACTTATAGATGAACGCATACGGAAGAGGTTATTTCGGTTTACCACCAGTAGTCAAAAATATAATTCTGATAAATGTTTTAATGCTGCTGGTCGACTGGGCAGCCCAGAGCGTTTTCGGAGTGGATCTCACCACGATACTGGGTCTCTATTTTCCCAAATCAGAGCAGTTCATGCCACTCCAGATTGTTACCCATATGTTTATGCATGGAGGTTTCTGGCATATCTTCTTCAATATGTATGCCCTCTATATTTTCGGACAGGTACTTGAGAATGTCTGGGGACCTAAACGCTTCTTTATTTATTACATCATCTGCGGACTTGGCGCTGCATTAACACATGAAACTGTTATTGCCTTCCAGTACACTCATCTGGTTCAGAGCCTGAGCCCTGACAACTTTCATACAGTTATCAGTGAAGGAACTGCCTTGTTCAGGGAGAGGCAATTATTCACCGATCCGGATATGCAAAGACTGCAGCTTCTGTTAAACACACCAA